>JGI24158J21664_10006530_pt1 | contig 15383 bp, 12 predicted proteins | sample Ectturendosymbi3_FD_21664 | JGI IMG/M metagenome (IMG submission 21664) | reverse complement strand
TTGAGGAAAAACGAATAGGAGAATTTTGCAGGGCGATGGTTCTGTTTCAGAAACTTGCCCAAAAATAACGGGAAGTTTTTCCTGAATTTTTTAAATCTTGTGCGAATCTCCGCCCCCACTTCGTACGCCTATAGCTTTAACGCAGAAACTGTGGCAAAATACTAGCTATCTACAAATTAGTGGATCGAATAATTGGTTTTGCGTGGTCATAACAATTTTTGCTCAACACTCGAATATCTGCGGTTTTGCCCTCACCTGGCGACGCGTCAGGCAACAGTTACTGATGTCTGTGTAGCTTTGAACCTTTTGTTGCAACTGCAAACCCGTAGACAACCCACGCTGGCCATGAAAAGACAGATTTGACATGGTTAACGAAATCTGCAACCGACAGAAAAATGCTTAGGTTTGTATAGTTAGATCATTCCGCTTACATCATATAAATTTGAGCAAAAGCAATCTTCTGGTGAAATCTTTTTTTTTACTGGTGACCGTGGTGTTGGCGAAGGTTCGTGGTTTTAATTTGGTGACAGGCTGATTCTCTGTATTTTCTGGCCTGGCTGCATAGAAGCAGATAGTGATGCCACTCCTGGTGTTTTTCCACTAGATGTAGTGTTTTTTCATTTCATCTAGTGTTCTAGTGTTTTTTTACGGCTATCTAGTGTTTTTTATGAGTGATCTGAATGGAATTAATTACACAATTTTGTGTAATTGTAACTGTAATTGAGACCTTTTCATTTAGTGCAATTGTAATTTTCTAAAAATTCTACCTAATTAAATCTTAAAGTACACAAGACAATATAATATGTTCTTGAGTTAAACCACAGCCAAGTCACTCGGCCATCTGCTAAAAGTTTCAGTGACCTGTACAAACAAACACAAGCGTTGGTGCTATCTTCCATTTTCTTTGTCTCTGGTTTCCAATGAGTTGCACATGTTTGTGTTTGACATTGCAACGTATTTTCTGGGCATTTTCACTGTGTATAAGTTTGCTTTTGTAACCTAGTGTTTTTTTTGTGAATCTACTGTTTTTTTACCATGAAATCTAGTACTTTTCCATAACACCAGAGTGGCAACACTGGAAGCAGATCCATCGCCAGATCAACAGCATTGGGGGTGGCTTTGAGCTTCTTCTGGGGCTTCGTAATAGTATACAATGAATTGAAAAATGACTTCATGGGGCGACTAGAGCTTGACTTTGGAGGTATTGGTTGTGAATTTGGGAGGCTCAGCCCGCTTGCTTCCACTTCTGTTAAAAAGTGTCACAACTTTTTTTAATAACCTGGTCTAGTGGGATTGATGTTTTTCTCTTCACACCAGCAATCCACTGTAGAAAAATTTGAAACGGTATTTAAAGACTTGATTAAAAATCTACCTTTATAAGCTGCGTTAAGTGTATTTTAGGGCAATATGCTTTAAGGCTCAGTGTAAATCTGTCATGCGATTATAAGATCGTTTTTTACTATAGTCAGTAAAGCTACCTAAAATGGGAATAGTGTCCTGACAAATGCCTATCGTTCAAGTGTTGTTTTTGAATTGTTGCTTCAGCAATAAATAAGTCTTTCGTGTACATGTAAATGCACAAGCTTGGCTTGGAAACATGATGGTCATTTAGCTTTTTATTTGAGTCCTGTTGTGGGACATGAGTTGTCAACATGAGTTGTCACCAAGTCTAAGAAGAACCGTTCTGTTTCTAACCAGGTCGGGAATGCCTTTCAGACACTGTTCTTCACTGATTTCGCTAGAGATAGCCAAAACAGTGGCAAACGCTAGCGCGCAGCATGCTTTTATACCTTTTAAGTACATTTTGTAGATGTACGAGATCTGTGTAGCTTGCGAAAAACGAGGTCCACTGTTTGGGACCCGTTTCAAACGTTTTCTGAATTAATGATATAAAGCGCTTTCAAACTGGTTCTTCCCTGAAAAATCGCATAGTTCGAACAACAAAAATAGCCACTTTTTGACCTACAAAAGATAGCCACTTTTGTGTGACATACAACGATTGTCGCAGACAACCTTGGTATTTAAGCAAGTGAAGACATTTTTGGCGCCTCCCAATTTGACTGCCCCCCCAAACACCTGGTCTGGATCCGCCACTGTATACCCAATAGTTGTTTTACTGACCAAAGATGAAATGAGTTTAATTTAGTAGGTGTTATCCCGCCCAACTGTGACTGTTGTGGAATTACAAAAGCGGATAAATGATCACGATATTTTTTGTGCTTCTCGATAGTATTTGCCAAAAATCGAAGTAGAGCATTCTTGAATATATTTTTTATATTATATCAGTGTTTTTTTTAAGGCGTTTTAGGGATCCGATTCGGGTCCCTAGAATTTCAAATCGGGTCCCCAGAATGAGAGAAAATTATCACCGGTTCCCTAAAATCAGAGAAAATCGCCTCTCTAGAATCAGAAATAGGGTCCCTACAGATCCATGCCTGGTGCCAAACATTTTCCTTAAAAAAAACACTGATTATATGTATATTGTTATAACAAACCTCAATTTGGAAAGGTGCTAAACACAAAAGAATTGAAGTGCTGCAACTCCGTTTTTTCTATATTTTAGTATCGACGTCAATAAACCTAGCATTCCCCTGACTGTGACTCCAAAATCAGTCTAAACTATATCCAATACCTTTTATATTGTTTTACAGGTAATTCTTGCTGCGGCCCAGTTATCGCATATGTGGTTATGTGTGTCGTGGCGGGGATTCTATTTGCGCTACTATTTGGATTTTGCGTACACCAGTGCGTACTGATCAGCAGAAAACGCTGCATTCAAGAGAAAAGCAATGATGAAACTCCATTTTTCAAGTCAAGGAAGGGATTCTATTCCTTATTTAAAAAGAATTCTGGTTTGTGAAGCAATCGTTGATAAAAACATTTGGAGTTAAGAACGTTCGAGCAAGCTGTTCCATATTTCATAGCGTTCTGGTGGAAGCATACGGCGAACAGTAGCCTATTGCTTTAAGTGATTTACGTATCACAAGAGATCTTTTGTAAAACATTTTAGCTTGCACATCGAAGATGAAATTATTGGGAAGACATTTAACCCTTTAAATCCCGAGCGTCCCAAAATTTTGGCGCAGGGATTTTTTTCCCAACGTTTTCAACCATAACTCGCCAGACGGTTGAGCTAGAGAGCTTCTGAAAGCCTCAAAAGATCCAGTTAGACTTGTACATTCCAGTTAAAAAAGAATTAGTAAGTTTTGGATTTGGGGGTGAGATACTAAGTGGGTGTGTAGGTTTAGGCTTGTTTGGGCAAGGTTACCTGACCCTGGGCTCCAAACCCCTAGGGGTAAGTCTTTGTTTGTTTTTATAAATGAAATTACGCTAATCTGCATCTTTTGGGCACTTGATTGGCCTTCTAGCGTTTGTAGTTGGTAAGTTATGACAAAAAATCTTTAATTAATTAATTGAATTCCCTAGGGGATTAATTTTCTTTGTTGTTTAAGGCCATAATTTCCTTCTTTGTGTGCAAACGAACTGAGTTTGTCAATCAGATGCTTGGAGATTTTGTAAAAACTACCTTGACTTGAATCTCGAGTCATTGATTGTGACAAGACATGGGGTAATCGTAATCGATTACAGTTTTTTGAGTTNTCGTAAGCGATTACANTGTCAATCTATTCGCAATCGACGATTACTTTCGCGATTAAACTTGGAAATCTTCACCTTGCATAACTACTGTGCGATGAATCGCAGTTTTGGTGGCTGGGTTTCCAACCTTTATCATCGTTTGTTATGGTTATATTTGAAGGGATGATTGCCCGTCTGTGTGCGTTAAACCAGATAGTCCAGCGGCAAGCACAGCGTTTGTAGCGAATTCTCGCTTTATTCCAGCTAGCCTTTCTGTTGGCCGCCAGATGTAACGCAATGAGTCTAGTGAGACTTAAGCAACAAAAATAAGAGCTTTTGAAAACGAATTGACACTTCGGCAGCAGAAGAGATAACGGTACATTGGGAGGAAAGGTATTAGTTTTGTTTATATATATTCAGAGTGAATCTGTGAATGGAAGTTTTGGAGTAGGCTACGTATAATTATTGCACTAATTTATAGAAGTTAATTCTTTTGTAAAGGAATAATGTAATTTAACCCAAGTCGACAGCACTTTTCCACAATACTGATAACTAGCACGTCAACAGACATCCACGGATACTGGTAAAAAAAAACTCAATGAATCCAGTGCGCTTTTGTCAACAGTTGACTTTTTGTCCAATAGCCAGATGCGCAGCTATAGTGTCATTACTGTTCATTTCCTTTCAAATAAAAGTTACAAAATGCTATGCTGCGCTTGCAGACAATTCAGAAGCCATCGCACAACTGAAAACATCGTAACCCAGTTGGAAGAAATAGTCAGCAATTTTTAAATTTCTAACACACGGCTTTTCAGCCTCGCTGGACGAAAGTTGAAAGTTTAAGCCTGATGGACGTCGTTTTGTTTGAATGATAAAAAATTTGAAGCGTTGATGTTTATCAAATGTAACAAACATTTTTAAAATTGATTATTTTTGTTTAATCAATATTTAAAGTGTTTGTTGCAGTGGCGTAACTGACGATGGGATGTGGGGCAAATTTCCTCCTAGCAAGTTGAATATAAAATCCGGGCCCCCACTTAGCTTATGTTTCGATTTTAGTATTCTTTTTATTTTCAGTAAGTTGTCGTTTTGTTGGTTTTTAGGTCATGCAGTTTCAGAGATGCGTACTGGTCACTGGCAACGACACTCATTCCAAACACCTCAGCAAAAATTGTAACCCTAACCTGAAGAAAGTCAAGCGTGTATTCGTAATACGAAAATGTACAAACGCTTTCGAACTACATTAAAAGGCGACCAATTTGTTTGAAGAAAGTTGAGACCACTCCATGGTCCTTAGCTATGTAAAAATTAAATGACATTCCAAATGCATTTGTAAACGTTTAAATCGGCCCAAAATATGGCAACGTTAGTTCAATAACTAGTTTACCAAACTATATTAATAATCAGGTACGCATGGAAACTACGCAGTAAAAATAAAAAGTGTTGGCCAAGTGTCGTTAAAAAAACCTTTCAACTTTTGAACAAAGGTGTTGGGTTTTGGGCAAAAACATTGTGTTGAGAAAAAATACATATTTCTGAGCAAAAGTAAATTTATGGGAAAAAAGAAAAACATAAAAAATTGTTTTCTTTATGAATTTCGGGTTTTAAAGGCTCAATATTCTACTGGAGCTTAACATAGTTGATAGGTCAAGTCAAAGATGAAGGACACTCATATTACCGAAGTTAGTTTAGTGACAGCATTGGACACAGAAAATTGTTTTGGGGAATAATTCCAACTTCAACACCATATTTAGCTGATTTAAAGTGATGAATACTCCACAGAGTATTTTCCGTTGATTTCGGGTTTTAGTATAAGCCATCCACATCCGGATTCACCATCATTTTTCAAGTTTTTCTTCTGAGTGTTGGCTAGTACTGTCGCAATGTCCCTCACAATGGCCCATGGGCTTCTTTCAGCTACGTTTTCCCCTTAGCTCAAACTTCGAGTTACGCAGCTGATTTGTTATCTGCACAAACATCTCAGTCAACGGTCAATGTGATTTTTTCCGGTGCTTAATCCTTACATATAGATAATTTTGTTTATTGCATTCGTTCATATCTTATGTTGTCTGAAAATATACTTGCGTGAAACCATGCAAATGGGTTTTGTTTTCTTTTTAAGAATGTTTCAAGACAAATGTAATCGCGATTGTAATCGTGATTAATTTCAATTTAATCGTAATGGATTACATAGCTATTTTGTTTATTCGTAATCGTAATCGAGCATGTGACAAGTAATCGTAATCGATTACATTTGTGATGTAATCGCCCCATGTCTGATTGTGACTCGAGCCGAGTCACCAAAAATCGTGACTCGAGTCAATTCGTCATTGACTCATTGACTCAAGTCACGCTATCACTGCTGCCTAAACCCATGCTTATAAAAGTTAGCTCAAGGTTAGTTTCTAAGGACATCTGTGATTATCACTACATCAGGATCTTGGGCTTGTAAGGTGTTAGCCACATAGCTGGTCTAACCAAATGACAGCATCGACGATACTGATTGTGTTTATTGAGCTATTCAGTTTCCGCGCGGAAACAAACCAGCATCCGGCCACTTTTAGGCATAATTGCGCATAACCTGGTTTTCTCCAAAGGTATCATCTGTTACCTGTATTCAACTAGAGATTTGAATAAGAAGTCAAGATAATTCTGGCAACAACAGAGTTTATCTTTATACTTTAACAAAATCGACTTCATTGTTGAAAGATAATGATGATTATGGCGAAACAGCTCACTTTTTAAGCTATTTGAATAAGAGACTCTGATCAGTTTTTCGAAACCGACTTATATTTACCTACATCACAAATGTAATAATCTGAAACTGACTTTGTTTTCTCTCTGGAAAATTTCGCCCTTCGAGCTTTTCCATTTGAGTGGAATAGCAACGGTCTTAACCGTTTGTAAAACCCATCTGTACTTCAAAACTGTTAAATTGCTATGGGATTTTTGCTACTATAACAAATACACCTAAAAAGGAAGGCTGTGTTCTTGAAATAATGTATTTAGAAAACTAGTCAATAAACTTTCCGGTCAAAATGTTTTTCTGAAGCAAATATTTGGGTTTTATGTTATTCAACTCTTTTATAAGGTGCGGCGTGGCACAGACTAGCAACACGTTTTGCTGCATATGCGTCGCTTTTCTTTGTTTTTGCAAGATTTATGCTCTGTGAACCAGTGGCGTACGGTGGCCATTTTGGAGGGGTGTTCACCAGGCTCGCAACCAGCCCAACACTGTGAAGGGTCACCAGCCGTGGTGGTTGTCGACTACCACAAACCATTCGAATTTCGACCACTTGAACAGATTGGTAGTCGATCATATTAATCAAAACACACGCAGCACATACACACGAGTGTCGACAGCATCGGCCACAAACACTACCAAGAATAAATTAATTTCACTTCTCGTTACATAACCCTTTCAAATTGACTCAATGATAAGAAATTAAATCACATTTTCGACACAGAATCATCAAATCTTCTGGCTTACGTTTTAGAAAGCATCGGTTTTTCGACTGCTGCCAACATTCCACATTTCAGCGTTACTTTGCACGCTAGTACAACTATTACCAATGTGTAATCTTCACCTTAGCTGCGTTCCTCAACAAACTACAAAATTTATTATTCCTTCGAAACAATCGAGTATAAAATGAGTAAGTACTGTATAACCAAAATTAGTAAAGACTAAAACTGACATTTACTCGACAACACTTTTGGTCTACATGATATTTGCTCGTGCAGTAATTTTACTATCGTATAGATTTTTTAAGTCATTGCATTCCGCATTAACATGCATCTTTAGTTTTTTCAAATAGCGGGCAGCGATTCGGTAGGCATGGTTGCGGCTCAAAGGCAAGGTATGGTATAATCAGATAAAGGCATTGTCAGCATGAATTCCAGTAAGAATGACTTACGGCCAAAAGTATGTTCAATTTTCTTTCGAAAATTACTTTCTGTTGTCAGAAGCATCAGCAGACTTTTAGCCGAAAAGTGACACATCTCATCATCTTACGATTTAAACTGGGTTAATTTTCCGCTTGCAGGAAAAGGTCAGAAAGACTTTCGCTTGTGAAGTTTTCCTTTCATTCTATGCATTCGATTTTGATAAGTTGTTTAAAACAGCCCATCCTGCAACATGAGAAAGCTGTTTTCCTCGCATATGTTTAGACTCAATGTTTAGGGGAAAAATGGGTTCGATCTCTTGTCCTTCAATGTCGTCATTCGCCTCTAGTTTTAAGGTAGCTTCCTGCTCAGGAATCCTGCGTGGTCCACTGCCCAGGGGCTTGTTTTCATGTTGATTTCATACACTTAGAAAAATGTTAGAAACCTGTGTTTCCATGACTCTTCCCAATTTTCAGAGACAAATGGAGTGGTGCCAGAGTTATTTTACAAAAATGTCCATGAAAGCCTATAGGAAATATGGGTACTACACTTTGCCCATGGTTACCTGATGTGTAAGAAATTTTGGGTACCTTACTGCCTTAACATTTCATTGTGATTTAAAGTGTAAAACCTGTTTGGCCAAATATGACCACAGAACCCTTATAGTCTATGTGAAGAGTCTTCCCACACCATGACTTGATATGAAGAAAAAACGAATAGAACACGCGCATGACGTTTTATACGCACAGACAAAAAATCGCCTTTTTGGGGGTGCAGTGCATAGAATTTGTATGCTATGTATCTTTCGCTGCGTAGATACGATTTTGTTGTGAAAATGATTAAAAATGGACGTCGGGAAGTCAAAAATAGTTTGGTCCGGAAATAACACATGTCACGTGTCGCAGGAAAATGTAATCAAATTATGGGTAGCATTATACCCTACAAATCCTGACTCATATAGCATTTTAAGGTGTCCTGAGAAGGACAAAATCCAACAGATTTGGGGTATCGTCTTCGTCGTACCTGGAAGTACGTAGAACCAGCATAATTTGGGCGATACACAGTTGCCGCAGAGCTTGATGATACTGCTCCGTTTCATGAGTTCGAACGCGTGTAGCGCCTGTAAAAAAACGCTTGAATAGATTTTTAAAAATTACATGAACTGATCACTTCAAAAATTTACTTCTTTTAGCGGTCGAGTAACGTTGCTGAATCACCAAACAAAGCTCAAGGCCTAATAGAAAATCAGCCGTTCATCAAATCACACAATGGATTTGCCAGCCCACAAAAGAAAGCATTATTCAACGCTGTTTGTTCAAGAATATTTTGGGCTAGGGAGCGTTAACACGTTACGTAAGTACAAGGGAGGTTGGGTATATCCAAATGCAGAGTCGTATTAGCCGTCCTCCATACCCCAATTTGGAGGCACGCTGTCGCAGAGATCCGAAATTCAGTCCCGTCACCACTTAGCCTCCCAAACAAAGCTTTAACCTTCAAATTAAAATATCAAACACTAAAAATCAGTAAAGTTTTCATCAATCCGTATTCTACTCTGTCCTGTAATTTATAGACAGAGCAGTGCCTGCCGCTGTTACCTAGAATAATATCGCCTGATCATTTTTTATACGTTTGTGAAGTAACAATCGTATTTGAGGCTTGAGTGTAAACCGTCAGCATCAGTGGTGTGTTTAACGGGAGGCGAGCGAAGCTTTTGCCTCGGTGTTTCGCGCGTAAATTTTCCTCAGTTTTGGTGAAAACTTACTTTCTACTCACACAATGTACTCCGAAGCAGATCATAAACAAATAATTTGCTTTCAAAAGGGTCTCCAACAGCAACTGCAATGTGCAGGCATAGGCCTACTCTGCTTCCAAAGGACCCACAACAGCAACTGTAATGCGTAAGTATTCTGCTTTCGAAAGGGCCCCGATCACCAACTGTAATTTGTAAGTACTCTGCTTTCAAAATGGCCCCCCTACAGCTACTATAAAACTAGAGAAGTTGGGGGCGATGAGTTTGCCATCCCTTAACTTTTACGTGTTGCTAGCTTTGTCTTCCCAACCTTCAGTGTTTTAAAAGTTCTGTATCATCAATACTCTTTTGCAGTTTCTGTTTTGTCAGTCATGGCGTATAGCAGGGGTGGCCAAACTGCGGCTCTTTGAGCTTTCCCGAAAGTATGTATTCGTTTTTCATTTTTTATTTCTATTGCAAAGTGTAGAAATATTGTAAAATGGTGCTGTGGTAGCTAGTGTGCCGTAAAGCATTACTTTTGTAAGTCGTTCCAAAAAGAATTATAATGTCACAGAAGCAGAGATTGTAAATAAATTTGTGTTTTCAGATTTTTATGTTGCGGCTCTTTGTAACATAGGATTCACGATATGCGGCTCATACATAGAGCAGGTTTGGCCACCCTTGGCGTATATGCTCATGGGAACATATCTTTGGGTGCAGGGTCGGATTAAGGGGGGGCAACGGGGGAAATTTCCCCGGTTGCCCTCCGATCCAAGGGGTCCCCCCGTGGTGACATTTATTTGTTTTAAATAAAATATTCGTTTGAAATATCGTCGTGATTCAAAAGAGATACAAGAATACAACTCTATATTCCGATATTGCCTTGAGTATCATTAATATATAATTTTTCTGCAAGCTTGATTTTCTGGACATTTTTGTAATCACTACTGAATATAAATATTTTCGGTTTTGTTCAATGCAAATATATTTAAGTTTTGCTTGTAACGTTTTCTAAAAATCGTTCTTTTGGCTTGGGTTTATCTACTCGTACATCACGCCTCCTGCAAAAATGTCACGAAAACGATACTATTTGCGTGCTTTAAGCAGCAAAGCTAGTTCTGCTGTGGTTGATGTTTAGTAACAATGATTCTGTAACTTCTTGTGCCGTCTGGAGGTAGCCGCAGCCTAACTGCGACCTTTGTTTCGTCATGGGTAACGTAAGTAAGGTGGAAATACACTTTCTTCCGATGGCTACTATTCTTGCATTACATCATAAACATATGAAGCTACTCAAGCCATTTACACCACATGTTATTGCGTGGTCCGTCGGAAAAGGTTTTTGATCAGTCGATTTGTAGAACGAAAGAGCAGAAAACGAGATTGCAGTGTTTATAAGATAGCGCGATGCCGAAATCTGTGGTGCCATCAGTAGGCCATTTAAAGTCATATTCTTTTTCTGTGCTTCAGGCAGCTGAAACGAAATTTAAAACAAAAATCGCACCCCTACGAAGTCTATAACAAACGTTATAAAGTCATAAAAAGTCATATTTTACATGTTAGGTCAAAAAGTCATATTTTGCATATTTTCAATCTAATTCAATAAGGAAACCATTAAAGCAATCTTTAAAATATCGGATGAAACTACTATATCACTAGGTCTAAGTGGCATTTTGCAAACTGAACCCACTTGATCATCCTGTGAATGCTGGCAAAAACGTAGGTCAGGCGTGGCGAACAAGTCGATCGCGATCGAGCAGTCGATCGCCGAGTGTCAGTTGGTCGATCGCGTCTGATTTTGCATTGAACTGACAAGATACCTATAAAAAACGCTTGTCAATCAAAATTCCAGAAAGTACATAAAAATGATCCATGAATTGGTTGGTCACATATATTTGTCGTGCCTCTTGCGATGGCTGACCTATGGATGCGATGCACTCGGAAACTACAAGAACAGTGGCGACAGGAGCTCCCGGCAAAGCGCAGAAAAATTACGCCGAGTAACAACTGCACAAAAACAAGGTGTGTACTCCATATCTAACATGTAACCAAGGAAAGAGAAACTTTTGTTTGCAAACACACATATCTTTTCAACAGTGAAACGGCGAGTCATCCGAACTCTGTTCAAGTAGATGACCGCCAAGCACTTTCAGAATCAGCTTCCGACGCCCCAACTTGCAGCAGGTATGTTCGCATCAAACGTTTTTTTTATTGTTACCAAGTGGTCTTGCGTCTCAACTATAGCATGACCATGCATGGGATCGATTTTTCTTTTACAGTGCAACCGACAACGCTTCATCAGATGACCCTCTAAGGTGAGTACAATTTCGCCGGAGTTCTTCGCTAGCACCACATTTTTCGAAACTTTATTCCTTTGTTGTTTTAATAGTAGCTGCATCTGGGAGAATCGGGACCAGATTCACACAAAACTGCGTACCGGAAACCGCGTTCAGAATACGTGCAACTATTCCTTGGAGGGGCAGCGCTACGCTGACATCGTCGAACAAGTGCATTCGGATATCATGACCCGTGAAAGGACCCGGTTCAAGATCAATTATTCCTACGGAGTCATTTTGAGAAATATCGAGACTGATCAACTTCGCTATTTTTACGGGAACTTGGGTAACGCACGCATGCTGGATTTTGCTGTGCTGATCTCTGACCAAGACGATCTGCATAGTTTCTTAGAAAGCATTTGTGATTTCAACATGAGGGAGAAAATCGAGCGGCCCGATATCAAATGGGTTTTGGTCACAGTTATCAAAATCTTATTTTTTGTCAGCCTATTACCTGACATCCCTATTGGCGGTCGGGTGAAATTGCCCGCCTTCATTGTTAACAATAAAGGACTGCACGCCCTGGTTAAACGCCACAGTCGCGTGTATGACGATCTGCGCTTGTTCCGTTGCTTGGCTTTGTTCGACGGGGAAGAGCTTCATTCTTGTGAGCGTGCAGCCAAAGAGAAATTTTTCCAAGTACTGTCATGTGCGGGCCTTAAACAAGTTTCCCGGTGTTACTTTGCGTGAATTGGTCGACGTTGAAGACATTTTCGAAATTAACGTCATGGTGTACGCGCTCAAGCTAGACGATCAATCTCCTAAAGCAACTGTGGTGCAGCTGAGTCGTAAAAAGTACGAAAGAACCATGTATGTGAATTTGCACGAATCACACTTTAGTTATATTTTCGAATTTTCTAAGTACTGTCAACGGTACGAGTGCCCGCGCTGCAGTGAGTTTTGGACCAGTGAATATTTTCATCTACATGTGCGTACTTGCGATGCTCAAGTGAAACACACCTATGTTGGTGGTGTTTACAACAACAAAAAAACTGCGTTCGACCAATTGGAGCAGCTTGAAATTAACGTTCCGCATGCAGATCGTTTCTACCCGTATCGTTGCACGTTTGACTATAAAAGTTATTTTGACAAGAGCGATTTGCCTGACGCTGGTGAGAAATCGGTTTGGGTCGCGCGCCATGTACCTTGCTCTGTTTCTATTTGTTCCAGCGTGCCCAACTTTGAACAACTGAAATGTTTTATAAACTCCAGCCCCCAGCAGCTAGTTCACGACAAAATGCAATATCTCGAAACAACTGCCGATGCTGCTTTCGAGATTTTGAAAGAGAAATTCCAATACTTTTTGATCAATTCGAACCGGAAAACAAGCAGCATCAAGCCGTGAAAGGACGACTCTTCTCGTACCTGCAAGAGCACATTGTTATCGGCTTCAACTCGTCATGTTATGACATTCCACTTGTGAAAGCGTACCTGCTGGAGTACTTGCTGGACAAAATCAAGTTTGTTATTCTGGAGGGCAAGAGTTTCACGTGCCTGACAACCGCCAAGTTGAAATTTCTGGACATTAAAAACCACATTGCACCAGGCTTTGACTATGCAAAGTTTATCAGAGCCTACGAGGTGGAGCAGCAGAAATTTTACTGGCTGTACGAGTGGTTCCAAAATTTCCAGCAGCTGGACGAGCCAACTTTGCCGCCACACGCGGCGTTTTACAGTTCCTTGAAGAAGGAGAACATCAGCCAAGAAGCCTACGCTCTTTGTCAAACGGTTTGGAAAGATAAAAACTGGACCAGCAAGCCAGATCATCTGGAGTATTACAACAATCTGGACGTTGAGCCGTTTTTGCAAGCCGTGGAAAAATTATTCAATGCAAACAAGGAGCTTGGCTTGGACGCTTTCAAAAGCAGTCTGACTCTACCCGGTTTGACCCTCCAGCTCATGTTGTTCTCAGACCTGCCACCTGGTGTTTACTTCACTCTTATTAACCAGTCAAACTCCGACCTCCACCAGCTGATCAAGAAAAATGTCTGTGGCGGATTGAGCGTCGTATTTCATCGTGAGCATCAGGCTGATGTCACATACATTCGTCATCGCGAGTTTGGCGAAAGCGCGAAGTTGTGCAAAAAGATCCTGGGGTACGACGCAAACTCATTAGACCTGGGAGCGCTGAAGCGTGCCATGCCGACCGGACACTTTATTCGCTACCAATCGGAGAACTTCAAACCGTCCATCTGTCACCGAACCGGACTGCTTGCAATGGTTGGAGTGGGTGGCAGCTGACAAGCAGGTTCAAATCCAGCACAAGTACAATGGCGGTGAAGTGCGAATCGGTCCTAGACAGCTGCCGGTGAACGGTTATTGCGCAGAGAGCAAGACCGTTTTTCAATTTCACGGCAGCTGGTACCACGGCCACCATTGCGCCTACAACACCGACAAAAGACCAATCAAATTAAAAAAGGACCTGGCAACCGAGAAGCCGAAGACTTGCAAGCAGAAACACAAGAAAAATCAGCGTATCTGCGCGGATATGTCGAGAACCTGGTGGAGATTTACGAGTGCGAGTGGATACATCAGCGCGAGACAAGTGTCACGAAGAAGTCGATGGGTTGAAGACCGTTAAGCCGAGGCACGATTTGACACAGGAAAAAATCATCAGACTAGTGCAAAATGGAAAACTCTTTGGCACGCTCCTCTGCGACATTGAAACACCTGAAGAGCTCAAACCGAAATTCGAAGAATTCTGCCCAATTTCAAAAAACACCATGGTTTCGCGGGACGAGATTGGCGGGCACATGCGTGAGTATGCCGAGCGAAACAACGTCTTCAAGAAACCTCGCTGGATGTTGATTGGGAGTTACTTTGGAGAAAAGATTTTGCCGATCACCCCTCTGGTCAAACGGTACTTGGACCACGGCCTGAAAGTGACCAAAGTTTATGAATTTGTAGAGTATCACCCGTCGAAATGCTTTGAACAATTCGGTCTCAAAGTGTCGGAGGCGCGTCGTGCTGGTGACAGCAACCCCTCAAAGGCTGTTCTGGCCGAATCCCAAAAACTTCATGGGAACAGCTCATACGGGAAATGTATGACCAACAAAGAGAAACACCGTGAAGTTCACTACTGTAACAGATCCGGGGTAACGAAATTCATCAATTCGCATGTTTTCCAGCGGCTCAACATCATCACAGACGATTTGTATGAAGTCGAGTGCTTGAAAAAGTCTGTCGAAGAAGACCTACCACTCCAAATTTCCGTTTTTGTTTACGGCTACGCCAAGCTCCGGATGCTGGAATTCTACTTCAATTTCCTGCTGCATTTCATCAACAGACAAGATTTCCAGTGCGTCCAATCTGACACGGACAGTCTCTACATGGCTTTTAGCAGCGAAACACTTGCAGACTGTGTGAAACCGCACATGCGCCGCGAGTACTTTGAAAACTTGCACCACTGGCTGCCGCTAGACGACTGTGATCAACACAAAGCTGAGTACGTCGAGACGCAGTGCGCTGGCAAGCCGTGGTCACCACAACAGTGCTGCATCGATCAGTTCAAGTACGATCGGCGCACGCCCATGCTGTTCAAACAAGAATGGGCTAGTCCTGCAATCGTTGCACTCTCGAGCAAAACTTATTTTGGACTCGGCGAGAAAAACAAGCAAGTGTCCAAAGGCATCAGCATAAAACAAAACCAGTTCACCCACCAGCAGTACTTGGACGTTCTGAAAAGGCAGAGTCGTTCTTGCACTATAGTGGATTTAACTTTTCGCATTACGACTTGCCGTTTCCTACTCGCTATTGTATTCTGTACGTGAGATCTGGTTTGTATCAACTTGTCATTCGCGTCAAGGGATTTCGTGTGTCCGCGCATGACCTCGATTCGCATCATTCGGTTTTGTCCATCGGCG
>JGI24158J21664_10006529_pt1 | contig 15385 bp, 8 predicted proteins | sample Ectturendosymbi3_FD_21664 | JGI IMG/M metagenome (IMG submission 21664) | reverse complement strand
TAAATTTGAAATAATAATTGGCTTGTTGCGACGTCCGACGTATCAATAATGTTTTGCCCATTACTAGAAGATTCCATAGCAAGTAGGCTAGGCATGGGAAGGCAAGAAACGTGGTCTTGCAGTACAGTACTTTCTTAGTTTAATAAATGCTCTGTCCATTATGCATATTGTGTTTTACCTTTATAATGTTCCCAGGTTTGACTCTACTGTAGCTTTTAATGTACTTACCAATTATATCGTGGCTAAGGTTAAATAACCAAATTCTTTGAAAGTTTGAAGCATACCGAATGAATTTGCGTCTGAGTTAACGTCAACGCCAAAGGCTGAATTATTTTGCAGTTCCAAACGCAGGAGGTTGATAAGCCAAAATAATGTTAAAATTTGTAAATTTTAAAGACAAAATTTCAAGTTTTCAGGTCAAAAGATCGGTTGCCTTATAATCTTTGTGAGAACCACAATGCTTGACTCCCAACCAGTCACAATCTCAGTGTTCTTGGGTAGTTGGTGCAGTGAAGCGTTTTGCATAACTATGTTACAGTAGTTTGATTGATGCGTGACCAGTCCGATATGTGATTTATAACCTTTGTTACGAACCATGGAGTCGAACGTGCATCGAAGGCTTTGATTCCAAAGTAACAAATATTGATTTTTGGAATCAATTAAACATTTGACAATGTTCTAACCTGCAGAAATCGCCTCCCTGGAAACCAAAATCGCCCCCCAAATCTCGTAAATCACAAAATCGCCCCCCACAACGCATGAAATCGCCCCTTGGGGGGCGAATTCGTCCACGTTGAAGACCACTGGGGTAGATGTTCTGCGTTTTTTTATCGAAACTTACTTGTAAGCAATGCTGGATTAACCATTAGTCTAGTAAGGATATAGCCTTAGGCCATGAAAAAATTCGGCCCTCAATTTTTTTATTTACTGTTTTTAATATAAGTAAATACCCAATTATATACGCCTTTCTCTAGTAATTATAATGACTACAGGCCCTTCTGTAGAAAACAGCCTTAGGTCTACCACGGGCTACCGTGGGTCTACAATTCCCTTAATCCGGCCCTGCTTGTAAGCAGTTAAGATTTGGTGTAGTGCTGTTATTGCAACCAAGGTTAGTGCTCTACATTGCACAATGAGCAGGTTGAGAGTAGATGGCGCTTTGAACAAGTCGAGTCAGTCAAGGTAAGAGTCTACTGCACTGAACTTGGCAAAATATTTCTACTTAACGTAACGCACCTGCATTCTAGAAACATCTTGTCCTGGAATGTTTCTGGCTTGCTATGGGTCAGCTGCGTCTTGACAACCGCCTCTAGTTTTACTTAATTACAGATTTTGGTATTGATTACTTAATCCCCAGAGTTTGCTCTTCATTGGGTAAAAGACATTTAGTATATCAAGGAGCAGTGGCACGGTCCAGCATACCGCAACAGTTTAAAAGTTTTTCTTATCGTAAATTCTCTAAAGCTACAAACAACTCCTTATAGTGCTCTATAGTACACAATAAGTTTGAATCTTCGTAATAAATCTCATTTCTTAATTACCTCCGACAATTTCATTTCTCACGGCACTTGTTTCTTCGTGTGAACTATTCGTTCATCACTTTTTGCTTTGATGCTTTCTTGCCGATATTTGTTTTTCTTACTATAGGTGGCTAAATATTGACTATACTACATTCGTTCTGGTCTGTATCGTATATTCCTGTGTATTAGCTGTATATTGGAGACTGAATTTGTTGTTGCTGTTTGGTATTTCAGGTGTTTTTTTTCTTTCTTTGTCTTGTTTTGAATAATTACATATCGCAGTCTGCTACTTATAGTTATTTAGTCGTACTGGCCGCCAAACTACTTCTCGCTACTTTAGGAACACTTTGACAAGATAGTCTTCGGATTTCTCGGTTTCCCAGCCCCATTTTGTTTGCTTTTTGGTGATGTTTTTGTGCATTTATGACAATTTCGACTGGCTGATAAACATGAATACAGCAGATTAGATATTTAAGTCAGTTGTCGTAACAAAATCAAGTTTAACCTATCAACACAGTATGAAAGGTTGAGCCAGCAGGCCTCTGATTTGATACCGCAAACTTATACCATCCAACCAAAGCGTGTTCAATTCGCATATTTTTGGGCTCAGTTTAACAGTGGTCTCCAACCGGGGAAGAATTCCTCCCCAGGGAGGAATTTCCACATTACGGTTGAGTTACCTATTCACTGTAAGTGTTGTACTTCTTTTTCAGTTGACATTAGCTCCTTCAATTAGTTATATCACTTCACATTTGTAAGTCATTTAGTGGGCTATCACACGTTTTTGTCGACTTTTAATACTATCATTTTAAAACAAATAGCTTTAGTCCCACTTTTATTAATCAAGTTATTGTTGTCAATGAAGACCATTGTTCCAATTGTAGTTAATACTAGCCTACGAACCCGAACAGATGAGAAATGAAAAGTTCCAAAATGAGTAAAGGGAGGAATGCATCAAAAAAGGTTGGGAACCATTGGTCTATACTGACTGCTGTCCCGTGTCAGTCTGTCAAGGCAATTGACCGATCGCTAGTAAGTAGTCACGTTATTTGTACCAAACCAGTTGTTGGCCATTGTTCTGAAATAACTACGGGTCGGTCCCTTCTCTTTGAAACATGGGACAGTGAACCCTGATTTGTTTACAAACTTTATATTCACGTGCTCCGGAAAGTCAATCTGCTCTTCATTTGTAACGGCCCAAAATAATTTTTTCTCCGACTTGCAAAAATGTCAATCTGCCGCTGGGTGTGAGTTTCCCTAAAGACTTTAAGTGCTCACCGTAAATCAGGGACGGATCCAACCAGTAAGTTTAGGGGGGTCGATTTCAGTGATATTTGACAGTCAAGTCTCATTATGGGTTCACTATTGTATGACAGATGAAGTATACTTCACAACACTGCTGTGACAAAACAATGAACGGCAAAATGGTCCTATATCGCAAATGTTGTTTTCCGAATTGTGCAAAATTATGGTGAATAAAGTTACTTTCGTAGGTTTTAGGGGGGCGATCGCCCCAATCGCCTTCCCCTGGATCCGCCCCTGCCGTAAATGTTTTCTAAGATGTTCACGGATACATGTCAGCAGAATAATGCATCTTGTAAAGTTAGTTATGCCCGAGGAGATCGCTTCTCAGGTCTCTGCAATCCTAAGCTTCCTTTGTAAAATGAACAGCTATGCAAATTTTCTAAATATTCTGGTTGCTCTGTGGATATCACAGACACTTCTTCTTCCTGTGGTATCAGATTAAAAAATATTTTCCACGTTAAAGCTCAGCAAGACATAGTGAGAGATCAACAATGGCACAAGGTCGTCAGAATGGCTTAGCCGTATTTTCAATAGGAAATGAGGTCTCGTAAAAGCGGTGCCACGATTAAATAAATGAGACTTTGCAGGCATTAAGCCACGTAAAATAGTTCTCGACGACAGAAGTTCCAACCACCGATCCGCGCAGACCACCACTGGCCCGTAACGCCTTTATGCTAGTCGGCAAATAATCTCTGAATCAAAAAATTTTTTATCAAGTTTTTCTTGACTGGCGTTACGTCGCCACATCGTATCCGGAAATTTCACGCTAATTATCACAATTTTCTAAAGTACGCGCTCTTAGTTCTGCCTCACCCGTCAGCGAACTTGTTCCACATTATTTGAGTGTCCGCAAAAGAATGTTTAACTTTTGCTGGGTCGCTCAAAGTTTTGTTATGTTTTACCAATCCGCGACAGAAAGAGGGTTAAAAACCAGCGTTCAGTTACATAGTTATAACACCTCCAGTTGCACTGCAGGCAACGTGCAGTTACATAAGAACACCTCAAATTGCACTGCAGCTTATCTAAAAACAAAAAAGTATGAATAATTCAGTTCATGCTTTGAAGGCTTTCTCCGTTTGTCATTGCATTGGCTGAATTCATCGATTGTATCATCATGCATATTTTATTATATTATGTTGTAGATGTGGGCAATTCAGAATAATTTTGTATTACGTTATTATTCCGGAATAGGTATATCGACACCACAATATCAAGTCCGATTTTGAATTTTTTGCTTCAAGCAATGCAGCAAAATCGGCTTGAACAATTTATTATTTACAACAACATAAAATAAGAAAAGCACAAGTTTATTACAGTGCAATAGATATTAAGGCTTCTTCATGTCCGCCCGTCAAAGGAGATGGCATTTTGGTGGCCCCGTACTGGAAAGAGATCTCTCTGAAGATGCTGACGTGGCAGTTATGCAGAGACACTTCACAGCGAATCAGCATTGTTACGTCACCAGCCTAACGCGTCAGCATTATTTGGTTGTACTTTTAACATTAGATAGCTTGCAATTCTTGTTTTCTCCGATTGTTCACAATATGCACTTCAGCGAAGTGACGCCAAACGGAGAAAAAGACAAGCAAAATGAGATATTACGACGGTCTTTTTCTTCGTTTTTCGTCACTGGCTCGCATCATATGTTATCAGCTATGGACAAAACAAGCATAACAATTATTCCCACGTATCACGCACACGTAACCCCCACACATGATTCATTGCAAATGTCCTTGTGAAAGGTAAAAGTTAACCCTACAAACTGATCTATTTAATTATATAATTTTGTATTCGGATAGTTTAAGAACAGAATCCTCCGGATTTGCCATTCTAAATTGCTCATAGTAAATCATAAGTGTTGTCTACATCTGCGAAGTGGTAGTTCAAAATTTTTTGTTTTACACTTCTAATTCATGATGAATGATTTGCATCGACAGATAAGTCCATGCGTTAAACATAACTATAAAATTGTGTTATTTGTTTGGGTCTGACATTCAAAATCAAATAGCCTCCCTTACCCATTGCATTGGGCCCCTGACCTGCTTGGGCCAGCCCTGCCTCTGATCCTTTCTTTTAAAGCTCTTTGTCGTGAACATTTGCAAGTCAAACTTCTTTGAAGAGCAAATGTGGGGTTATTTAACCCGAAGTCCATTAACATATTTCCCAGAGTCCTGTTGCATTGGCGAGCAAGAACGTTACAAAAGCACATGGTTGATGTTAAAGTGGACGCATTAATACAAACATATTTTCTTCAAACATCTTACGCACAGCTCTTGTCCGAAAAACTAAGAGCTTTCAGATGTTGATGAACTGTTGAGAAGTGTTCTACTCGCGCAGATTCAGCCTTTCTGACAACTTTTACAACATGTCTTACATTTCGCGTTTTCTCATGAAAGCAAACTACGGAGATCGTGCATGCTGAAGGATTCATTTGCAGGATATTATACAAAGTAAAAGAAAAATGAAGAGCAAACAAAACGGTTTTCCACATGTTTTCGTGATTTCCATTTTTTAACCAGATTGGCCAGTGCATGATCAGGTATTTTTTTGAACAGCGTCTCATAAAAGATCATAAACGAAAAAATTTTAGCGGCTACTGAAGAAAACAATTTCTTTTTGTAAAATCAAGTCAGATTTTGAGAAGGAGCAAATCACAATAAAATTGATCCCAAGCTGAAAAAAGAATCAGTCAATATCCCAAAAAGAATTAGTTGCGAAGGGCTTCCTTTTTCGAAAAGATGCACTTATCAAGTAAAAGACATTAAAAAGGTCAAAAAGTGTTAGAAATGTGCTAAAAAATTTCGCTTGAATTAATGGAAGAACAAGCTGCAATGGATGTGACTAACATGCGGATCACTCAGACAATCACGACCGACAGAGATTACGTACCTTCCTGAGAGACGCCTAAAACAAGAAAGCAAAAAATAAATTCATTAAACAACTTATCTGCGTGGTCATCAGGTTTCTGCTACTTTGCCTAAAGCATAGATCCTCCTCTTCATGTTTAGGGTTCGTGTCGTCATGAAACAGTTAAAAATATCTACATCGACACAACTTTAACACTGCGCAGCATTGTAGGTGGGTGACTAGCGCTCGAGTTGTTGCATCGGCGCTCGTGAAATTCGAGGTAAAAAAAGCACTGAACAGGATTTACAGTTCCATTGATTACATTTTTTGTTTGCTGCCGGCGTAACGTGTACGCAGATTGCAGGTAAGAGTCACCTATGCGCAAACACAACCCGAAACGCCACACTAACAGAGTATTTATTTGGCCTAACAGAAAGGCATCATCAGCTTTTTTCAGCGACTAACATCAATTTCACTTTTCTGCAAAGCAAATGTTACAGTCATGTTTACTTCTGCAACACTGTCTTTCAAGAATTTTACGTTTTTGCAGCCAGATTGGAGGTGTCGTGCTTGCCAATGCCAGAAAACAACGGCTTCGGCTTAGACCGTATTAAGGAATCAAAAACTAGGAAACTGTTTTGATTTGCAGAAAATATTCAAACAAGTAACATATCGTTTGTTAATTTTTTACTCGTGAGCGCACGAGACGGGAATCTTGGATAGGTACCGCTCCCCTCATGGATGTCGTAAAGGGGTGGCGGGGGGGCCAAGTCCTCCAGGGATTTTGAAATTTGGTATTCTTCTATCAACGTTTTTGGAGAGAGAGGTTGTTCTCTTAGTTTCGAGTTGGTAAAATAAACTTTCACCACCGTTGGCCCCCTAAAAAAATCCTTCCCATGCTCATGGATCCTTTCCCACGCTGCATAACGTGTCGTAATCATAAAAATAGGGCAGTGATTGTGATATTTCAGTACACATTCAGGGCAAAAGAAAAAAATCAAGGTTGAAACAGGAAACATTTGCAGAATCAAAAGTGGAAATCCACATATAACAAGTGTGATTCTTTGACAACAGTGAGATCCTGACGATTTTTGGTAATATTCTGGTTTGGAAAAAATTACTGCTTTTGCATTTCGTAGAAAAAAAATTACGAAAATCTGTCAAATTTGAAGCAATACACATCGATTCTGGCCAAAAAAAATTAAATTACAGCATTAAAAATCGGGGCAACGACAAACTTACAGGCATAAAAAATCGGGGCAACGACAAACTTTTCAAGAAAAGCGGTTTACTCCCCACTAATAAGAATCTCCTCTACGGTTTCAATTTCACTTTCTGTTTCGTTAAATTTGACCAGTGTTCAGGATTGTTGAAAGCCCTGCTTGCGTGATAGAGATGTTGCGTCTGTTCTGCGTTTTTTCCGATCACACGCTTGTTGTTTAATAATGATTAGTTGAATTCTTAGTTATACTTGGTGCTGTTTTGCTGTGGTTACTTGAAAAGGCACAGTCGAGTAGCCAATTAAGAATATTGTAACGCAACTATGTTGAGTGCATGGTGTGCTGCATGCCATTAAAGCGAGATGAAACCCTTCAATGACGGAATTTCCGCAAAAAAAATAACGCGACTTGAATTCATTGTTATTTGACAGTTTTAAGCACCAAAGCTTTAATAAATCATTTTAAAGGCCGAACAAACTGCATTTTCACACATGAGTTGCCAGTTGATTTTGTGATATTCTGCAAATTAATGCCGTTTGACTGTTTTCAGGATCAAAATCTACCATCCATATCGTCTAAAATCGAGTTAAAAAAGTGTGTTAGCCACATATATGTGAATCCGTCAGTACAGCTGCGTTTGTACTTCAACGCACACAAGCAAGCTTTCATGCTTGAAAGGGTAACACCTAGCAAATAGGGACAGCGTTTGATGGGAACAGGATTATTATCACTTAACTTGTAACTTCGAGCGTAACTATCGAGATCAATCACAGGTTTCAATCGACAACCGACTCAGCCTTCAGCAGATTGCGACAGTGCGCGCTTGGACAAGAACAAAAACTGTATCGTTTCAAACTCGCAATGTACTGTAAATCAACATTATTTAATGAATGTCAGATTTAATACCAGGAATTTCAAAAAACAACAAAAACGCAACATCGGTAAATGCCCATAGACAATTTTGAAATGTCAGAATAGGGCCAATCACTAAAAGACAAAAACTTGAGCGATACAGGCAGTGGGAATTCCATTGGCAAAAGTTTTATCGTGTCTCTGAATGCTATATCGTTAAAATGATAGCGCAACAAATTCACAGAAGGCACAGGCTCTCTTTAAGGATTTTCATCACAGGCTTATGTTTTAATTCGTTCAAGGCCTTTGTTTCCTTTAGAGCTGTTGCCATGAAACCTCAATCTCTGCTTGTTTGACAACGAATTTAACAATTTCCGTATCCTACTATGAACAAAATATTTTGATTGCAAAATATTTGTCTATTTTCGCAGTAGATTTCTAGTTTCAATTTATGTGTATCATTTCCTATACAACTTCATAAAACATCTTATACTGAGGATTGCTGCAGCAAAGCAAACCACTCTCAACTCTGTTCAATACACAATTGAACAAGCATAGTATTTGCTGAGGTGCTGTTTTACTCACATTTTTCGTCTAGACTGACTAGAGCGACACTTTTCAATTGCAATATATAATACCTTTTCAACTTCACCCCTGTTTTTTACTGTGGCAATACTTATTCATTTCTACTGTCAGAGCTTACCAGCGACCACTGTAATGTCATAACAATCAGAAACGCACCTCGTTTTCCGATCCTGGTGGATCGAAGTTGACTTGTTTAATGTAAGCAAGAAGCTGCCAGGATTCCAGAGTATCGATAGATGGGCAGGCACCGCCCTGCAACGCAAAGTTACAAATAACAATAAGCGCACTTTTTGAATCGAAAACACTGACAACGATATCGATGCCCAATAGTGGAAATTCGCCTCAAGTCTACAGGATATCGGTCAAGTCGGACCAACTAATTGTCAGGCAACAATTCTGAGCCGCTGGGTAGTAACAGTGGACCTTTATGAAGAGTTTACTCCAAGGGGTTGCATTTTAAAGAGCGACTAATTTTAGCATTTAGCAATTTAACATACAAACGCTAGGCATTAATAGCTTGAACGTTGAAACAAGCCCGTGAAGCGTTAAAATAGCATCGTTCCCATTCTCCAGCAAACAAACGAGTAGAGCCAAAAGAAATAGAGTTTGCACTGTGTGCCTTCTCTACGAGTCTTGTAAAGACAAACCATAAACTCGGGAGTTTTTCACCTAATTTGCTTTTCCCTGGCTTTACCGATCGCGTCATTAATCTTATTGCACAAGGTTTTGAGGTTTGACACTGTCAGCGGCTAAACATTCTTGATTTAGTCCAGACCTTCACAACTCAGAAAGCTCGCAGAGTCAAATTGATCAACCATTAGCCGCGGGCCGTAAAAATCTATTTCGTTGTAGTTTGGAAGAAATTATGGAACGACAATTAATTATTCGAAGTCGGGTTTTTGCAACATTTTATGCAATTGAGAAAATTATCGGGGGCCGCAAGATGTTGTGCCGTATGTTGCACAGGCCTGATTTAGTCAATCAACCATTTCTGCAAAATCTTGAAACATGACATTTCGGCATGGTCTTTTGTTGGGCACGCAAGTCTTAATTTCCCCTTGATTTGACGCCATTGCAAATAAGCATTGCAAATACGGCGTTCAGATTTACGCAAGCAATTCTTACGAAACCGTGGAAAAAGAATTAAAATCACAGAAAAATGCGGCGAACGCGGTAGAAATTAAAAAAATTGCCATGCATTCCTGAAATAGTTAAAAAAGAAAAACTAGATATTATAAAGCTTGTGCGGTTACATTCACGAAGCGATAGTGGTCACAAATTTACGTCAGCGCACATCCCAAATTAGCACTACAATGTGATATACGACATTGATGACGGCAAGCTTCCACGATTCGTGCTGAATACGCCACAATTGGAGTGCTGAACTGTAAGGCGTATTTAGCCCCGGGGTAAACGAAAACAGGTCGTTTTTCTCATAGAGCAAGAGTGTTGCTCCACCACAGTCCTCATTCAGCATTACAAACAAGATAAAAAGTGAAGCTGGAATAGATTAAAAGTCCCTAAAGTTTGGCAGTAATTGTACAGTGTGCCGGTAGGAGTGAGCTAAAGCCTCGTAAAATCCATTCTGAGCACGACACAGGAAAGAAACGTTAGGTTGTGCACATTGGTTCAACAAGAAGTGCGGCAGTTGCATCTTCCAGGACGTGTTAAGAGCTAAGGCGAGAATCGGATCATACTACACAATGGTTTTAAAGCTGCAAAAGAAAATGTTCTTGCTTGAGTAAATTGTATTTCCTTCTGGAAGAAAAACTACGGCACGCACACGCTCCTATTTCCGCACTCAACATACACGTTTTTGTGTGACCAGCCAGAACAACAATAATTTCGGTGGTCCATCCTACTTGTCTTATTCCTGGTGCATCCAGAGTATAAAGTGCCACTGAAATTTGTAACTGTTTTTTTGCCTGCCAAGCATGCTTTACATAAATTACGTAACAAAGTTCCGTCGAAAAGCGTGGAGTGCTTTCGCGGTGCTGCTTCAACGAAAATCAGTTGTATTTCCTGGTGATCAGTTATGGTATCGTTGTGTCACTGCGGGTTGTCAAACTTACGTGCAATATCCAGTAACGCCATGCCACTTTATTTTCTACACCCATGACCCATCTATACGAGCACTTTGTGCGCACGATGTCACAACACGCAAATGGCGACTGTGACCTAACCACGCGCATCGGCATCGCAAACTGTTGCGACAACGCTGCGGCATGTTTCGCAACTTTATCAGTCGGCGGATATGGGTGATGCACGCTCATGCAGTCTTGAGTGAAAGACGGCACTGTTTACGGACACGATCATCAAACGCTGCAATGAATCGGCGGAAGGCGAGCTTCGGGTCTGATTTACACACGGTTGACATGGACAGGATTGAAAAAAGGTAGGGCTGAGGATGCGCAGTGTTACATGAGATCGACTTCCTGTTAAAAAATGTGCAGATTGATTCAACCCGTCGCCTTTTTGGAGGTCAGTTGCCTGAATACAGATATGTGCAAGCTTAAATCACCGCAAAGTGAAGAAAGCAGAGCCCAGCCGGTTGATTCCTTGAAAGCTTTCAGCAAACCTTGAGTTTTTAACTGTACGTGGCGCCGTGTCGGGTTACCGATGGTCGACTGTGGGTCACGGAATAAATGATATTCTCAAACCTTTTTGAGGAAACAAGCCAAACTCGTAATGCTGCGGCAACGAGGCAGAGCGGAGACAAACTGTAGAAACGTGAGTCACAGATTCACCAGCTACAGCTATTAACGTTCCTGCAACCCTCATTTGTTGGCAATCACCCTTTCAACTCCAACATGTTTTCGTGAAATTTGTCTGAAAATGACGGTCAGTCGCTTTCTAACAACCGTTAATATTTAATCAAAAATATTAAACGCTAGGGCAGAAACACGCGATCATCCCTGCTACACGCAAGCACCCAGTACACAACGGACAACGTCAGTGGAATACCAGTAACTTTTAAGACGCAGCATTAAAAGCTTGGAAATCGAAGGTTTGGCAACCACATAAACACCAAGGTAGGATTAGACAAATTGTTTGCCGTTCTCATTAACATCGACGACAAACGTCGTGGATCGACAACGGATAACAACATTTCCATCGAACTGTATGTCAGCCTGTTAAATGTCCTCAGTAGCCAACCTCACAGTCAGCACCTATCCATGTGTAAGAACATCTCGCAGCAAAACCAAATACAGTAAGGTGGCCATCACCCCACAGGAATAACTTCTCCCTGACTCAAACGTGATATGTCCTTTCTGGGCCTTCCTAAGCCGCCTGAGAACTGTGATGGGCCTTTGCAAAGCCAACGTGATTAAGTGGGGTTACAAAAAGGACAGTGATACCAGCTACTCTTGTTAGGAGGAAGAAGCAATGCCAATCTTATTTCCTGTCCCCTGCTATCAACACCATGCACAAATGTGGACCTTGCTGTTCTGTTCTCCAGCGGAAGATTGTCCGTGGAACACTGGAGCGGGCGTATAAGAGCTTGGGGTTACGCGAGAAGCAGCCTGTTAAAGAAAATTACGACGTATATGTTTAGCTGTGGTTCTTTATCGTTTGAGCCAGTTGTTGAAATTTAGCTGTCGTAAGCAAGCGCGAGGAAAACAAAAACGCTCTCAGAAAAACTAAAACTTGTGTGTAATAACGGGTGGCAATTACTGAAATGGTGACGTCACGCAAACCACTCAAACAACTATATGTTTGAATGGCACAAGCTGAAGAGACGGTTTCACACAGTTCACATCACGAAAGTAGTTCTGTTTTCGAGAAGGGCTGGACTTGAAAGAGCTCTTCAACAACCGTCACACAAACAGAAAGTCATGCGCTTACAACATTTCAACGCGGTTAATCTTAGAAGTGTTATCAAACCAATGCTGTTCTCTGTACGGTGTAAGTGCGTGATCAACACTCGCATAGTTGGCCCATTCGTTGCCGTTCTCCAGAGGTTTACAAGATTATACATGAAAAATGAATTAGTCTAATGTTCAACCACGTTCTGCAGTGACACCAAGGCTCAAATACATTAATGCTAGCAAAGGTATTGATTCGCCACAGAAAAATAGATTATCATGCATGCGAAATTTTTAGATTACATATTCTTTTATACACGATTGTCACGGGTTAATCTGCGACCAGCTGATAATTTTTTAGTGACTGGGTAGTATGACCTTAAAGTTTGAACCTTCTGCTTCTCACACGATTTTTAAACTCGCACTTGTTCCAAGAGTGGAAATGGATTTACGCGTGTGTATTTAAGTTGTCTCAGAATGATATGCCATTTCTACTATTCTCTGATTCTATTTAAATAAGGATTAAGGATGCGTAATTTTACGTGAAATTGATTTCCTAGTAAAATTTCGCTCACAGATTCCTTGCATACCCCCATTGTGGAGAGTATACGTACATGAATCTAAATATCTGCAAGTTTGAATCGTTGCAAAAAGATGAAAGCAGAGCACAGTCGGATGATTTCTCGACAGCATAGAGAAAACCAAGTGCTTTTAACTATACTCCGACGGTAATGAATTTATGCAACATATCCCCTTGTACAATGTGTGGAAGTATAATATGCCATATTCCACGCTGCTATTGCGTGCTTTTTTGCAAAGCTGGAATGTAATCAAACATAGCAAAGCAGTCATAACGCTCGCCGGTGGGATTGTTTTTCTTTTGTCTACCTCAGTATGATGATCTACGTATGTTGCAGTCACACTCCGTCGCCAAGAAGTTCGAAACCATGCAGACAACACGAGCAGCCACCCACGGTTTCAAGTGGTAATACATTTCACTCAACGAGACCACACTGCCTCACCACATCCACGTAGCAAATACATTCCACCTTCTGCTTGGTTCACTAATAGCATAAGAGGTCACTCACCAAATTCAGTCTGTTTCTAATTGCTCACAGTGCACTTACTTATAGAGAGGAGGTTTTGAACGTGCTTTTTGTTTGTGGTGATCGTAAACGTTTTGTTTTTTTAAGAATTGGAATATAATTCGAGTGAACCATTCTTATGTAAGACTCGAAAATTGACAAACACTCATAATAAACACTTTCCGTCTCTAACAGTGGCTTTCAGCTGTTGGCCAACAGCATTAAAGAAAAAATAAGCAAGGGTTGTAGGGTTGTGAAAAAAACTAACCACTATACTTGCCTTCATTAAGCCTTTGCCCGGCGAACAGTTAATGATGTCCTGCAGGGCTTGAGCAAGAACGTAAACTGCCAAGTATACGTTGTACGTTTTCTCCAACTCATGGTCTTTCCATCCCAAATATGCTTTGAATCCCGCATCAGCTTTCGTTAAGTCTTCCTGGCCAGTGCATGGTTCTGCAAAAAGTCCAAAGTTGCCTTGAAACGTTGCAACATCCAGCAACATAAGCAAAGTTGTCCATCAGTACAGTTGAGATATCTGTCAGGCAAGGAGCTTGCGCTGTACCCACAACAGATCCCAGAACCCGAACTTGAGCATGGGAAGCAACGATAATTTTAGACCGGAGTGGTCCAAACCCTAGCACGAGGGCCGCATGCGGCCCGCGGACAGTTTTTGTGCGGCCCACGAACACTTTGTGTGTGCCGGACATTTCACAAAATCATAAATACAGTGTATTAGCCACACAGCTCTACTAAGTCACACATCATTAAGTGCCGGTCAATATGCAACTATGGGATAATAATATCTATTTACGATTAATGACGCTACAATAGCTAACCCCTAGGCTAGGCTTCTGTGACCACAAAGCTTGCGTTTATGTTTGATAATCAATATAATTGTTGCAAGCATAGACTCCGTAATTCAGTTGAAAGTAATGTTAGAAGATTTGCATTGTGGAAGTAATCTTAGTCAAGTGCAGCATTAACAAAAATTAGTGTCAAAAGAAAAGTTTCACAGGTGTGAAAACGGGATTCTGCTTTTTAAGTACCGCAGAAGCATCTGCTTTTCTGCGCGGTTTTTGCCGTAACTCGCGAACCACTGTTAGCAAGATCAACAAATAAGACATGGTAATAAAGGTTTACGAGCGATCGTTTTGATAAGACCCCAAAAAGGTATATTTGCATTTGAAATTTTTGAGAAAAATGCAGTTTTTTTGTTTATTCGCAAGCAATATTTGGCAATTTTCTGTTATTTAAAAAAATCAGCTTCACGCTTACCTGTCACCATTTTCGAAACACTTTTTTGGCTTGGAGTCCTGGCAAGGATCACAACCAACCGCAAACACCAAAAAAGCCACTGATGCTTGCTTTTCGGGGAAAATGTTTGGGCAAAAAATGCATTTTTTCAAAATTTGAAAATTACGATTTTTCAGTTTTTACGCCAAAACTTTTGCCAAAAGTACTTTGAGAGTGTACGATTCGAGAATGCGAAAAATCCTAAAAAAGGTCAATATTTTTGATAAACGCTTTGTCAACTTTTTGTGGAATTTCTGTCAATATTTTAAATTGCTATGACTGTTTTCCTCTTTGTTTTCACTCGAAAAATGGTAGTATTTTGTAAAATGTTAATGTCAACATGTTCTGCGAGTTGCAGATTTTTTCGTTATATGGAACTGGTGGTATGGGCATTCGAAGACGAAAAATGATGAAAACGCCCCAAAAAAACTTTTCTCCCTGGACCCCCAAAAACATGTTGAGTTTTTTTGCCTGCATTTTTTTTAAGTTCTAGATATGGTTTTAATTTTGTATGCAGAAAGAATTTTCTGCCGTGTTTTGGCCTCTGTCCACAGGTCGTTGAATAAAACCACAGTTTTGCAGCAAAATCGTTTTTTTCCTTGCCCGACATCACAAATACGCTTTTAAGACAACAAAGGATGTGTCGTCAAAAAACCTTGCTTACAATGTCTTACGTGTTGACGTAGCTTCAGCCGCGGTTCGCGAGGTATCGCAAAAATCGCAATGAAAAGCCAGTATATTCTCTCCAGGGTCAATCAATTGTGGCACGACTTGTTTTGCAAATTTACCTTCCGACTGTATTTGGTGAACGTGCATTGACTCTGCACATCTTAAAATTGCAGGGGCGTCCTAGGCAAGGTCCATTAAGTGTC
>JGI24158J21664_10006528_pt1 | contig 15385 bp, 8 predicted proteins | sample Ectturendosymbi3_FD_21664 | JGI IMG/M metagenome (IMG submission 21664) | reverse complement strand
CTGAAGATTGACAGGAAACAAAACAACGGGGGGGGGGGTAATGGAGTGTGCCCCTGGTATTTGCATACGCCCCTTCTCAACACAATTGTTACTAATTAAGAAAATCAAAACATTTGCTCCCTCCCACAGGAAGATATGCTCCTTTCTCAATTAATCAAGCCAGGCTACTGGTACAAATCGCGCGTTTCTCTGAAATCACAATCGCTAGTCGTCACGAATCACATCGTCCACAAAATTTCCGAAACAACCGAGAGCAAAATACTGACATGACAGGTTCATCGTTGAAACACGGGATGAGCGCAACTGCAGATCGGCTTACGTAAGGAGTCGGAGCCATTTTCTCTTCTTGCATGTAAACACAAGAGGCGAGCTACTTGGTCCACAGATGTCAACTACACGAGAAGACGCAACTCGCTGATCAACTGACGGCAGCGCGTGCCCGACATTTATCAGCTATGCTTCTGACAACTTAATTTGTCAAACTAAAGCTGATGGATCGTGCTAAGCACAACCACGAACATTTTCGGACTCAGAATTTGGTTTTGTCGCAACAGACCTAATTTTATCGGAGAAACGTATTTTTCATGTGGCTGGACAGCAGTTTACAGACGAGACGAAATGGCTCGTACACCAGAACTGCATCTTGCCAGGCATCTCAGAAACAGCAAGCCGAACATCAATCAGCTACGCGGAAGTCTCCTGGGAAAATAATGCTAACCGGCAATTATTAGTCTGACGCACGCCAGAAGTCGCAAGCGAGAAAACCGTTTCTTGACCATTCATCTCGCACGGAGGCCACCTGACCTCGCTTGCACCCCTTAGGAAAGGCTTAGAGCATAGGTGTCAAACTCTGGCCCACGGGTCAAATTTGGCTCGCGGTGTAAATATATTTGGGTCGCGAAGCAACACCAAATGATTACTAGAGCTGGCCCACCGATATTTTATCAATGTTGGAGTCGGCTTTGTCCAAGTTCTAATTTTTGGCCCATTGTGCATTTTTGAGTTTGAAACCCCTGCTGTAGAGCGTCACCTTGTCAGGTCGCCAATGCCAGAACCGTTAATCAAGCAAATTCTATCAAGGCGCCAATAAAAAGTAATATACGCAAACGTTTGCTGCAAAACATGTCACTGTAATATCAAGCGCTTCCTGCACAGCAGGTGTTCCACGAACGTATTTTGCCTGCACGTGTTCCATTGACACTACACTTCGTCAGGGAGAAAAGAACAGCGCACCAAGCAAGCTCAACTGCATCTGACGTTTTTGTACCCGAGTTTAAGCCAGAAGAACAGGTTCATTCGCCACTGCAGCTCTCAGCACCTGAATTTAGCAACTGCCTTTCTGATAAACGAGGCATGCAGGGCCGTGAAATAAAACCAGTTTTATTGCGGTGACCTTTAAGGCATTATTTTTGCCACAGCAACCCGGGCTCCCGTCAAGTTCTGAGGTCTGTTCCCGACCGTTTTTTTGTAAACCTTAACTTTTGTACGCGCAACTGCTGAACATAACCAGAAACCAACACTGCCGGAACACTTTCTGTTTCCATTGACTAATAAGTGCCATGTCAAGCACCATTACGTCTTCCGTCCGCGTGACCGGGACGTTGCAAAGTGTTTCGTATTCGTGATGACGTTTACGGCAGTCATCAAATACAAAGATCTGCACGCTACAAGCGATTTGACGCTCGTCAATCATTGACCAGAACGGAGGAAGCTCGTAGCTTTGGGAAGGCAAGTAAACTTATTTGGCACATTCGGGTAAGACGCTTCTTTTAAACTCAGAGCTTATACAGATCACGCAAACGCCGACGTCCGCAATGACCACGTGTCTGAGTCATCATCGCATGAAATGTAAGGCTTGAAAATAACTCCGCTTTTTGATGGACAGAGTGCTGTGAAGCTTTATTCTACCAGTGAACCATCCTGAACGCTTATGGTCCAAATAGAGTGCTCTTCAACGGTTCTTCCCGTGGCCTTTTAAGATTATAAGAACCTTGCAAGTTCGCATACCTGATCAGTTACAATCAATGGTTCTTAACGTTTTTGTCACACGCATTGCTTGCATTTTTTTAATGTACGACCCACCACGATTCACTTCAGGACCACACTGGAGGTGACGAGTGAAAATACGTCAAAAGGTTTCCCACTAAAAAATTCACTCAACACATCAACAAACACTAATTTGATTCATTCTGTACCCCACCAAAATTTTGCCAAAGTCCCAAAAAACGATCAGCTGCCCGCGTTGAGAAACACTGATCTTCAGTTAAACACAAGACAAAAATTCGTAAGTTCTGTGTGTTGACCAGTTTGCTCTATTTTCAGGAACACTTATTCCGATACACACCGGTGCACCATATACCTAATCGGTTGTGGAGCACTGGTTTAAGATACTCTCTAAACAAACGTATTGGAAAGAAACGTCAGACCTGCAAACAGTTTCAGTCTATATAAAACTCGGGGCGTTTCAGGAAACTGAAACTAGTTCGACATCGTTTTATTTACGGTTGCTGAGTTCAAATCGCTTCATCAGTGTGTCTGATAGAACACCTTGTCCAAGTTTGAATTCTGATCCTCTGGTTTCTTCCCTGAACTCATCTCAAGGTGTGAAATTTTCCTTTCCCAAAAATATCTCGTCTTCTCTGAATCGCTACAAAGCCAGCTTCTACCAATTGTTTACAGAAGATGGACGAAACGCTTCAGTTTTACCTGAACAGCACAAAGTCGACTGTGCACTGGTACAATGAAAAACGCAAGATCTAATCGACAAAGAGAAGTCTATTTTTCATTATCCCGGTGCGACATTCAGAGCGAATTTTGTTTAGTCCATTTGTTCAAAACTTATGTTGAATCGGCGGCGACGTGGCCTGCGGCAAATCAGTTTCTTAGGAGAAAGTCCACACAGTCTTAATGGGGTTTGTGCGAGACTGGAAACAAAGCATCGCATGTGTCAAGTTTGCGCGCCGCAAACACAGAGCAATTCAAATGATATAGATCACACATCCCGTCCACCTTTCTCAACACGTTTTGTTCACGGTTTGTTTGATTGCTGTTCCCTGCAAATCCTAATCCTCGTATCCAATTACTTTGCGCGTGTCGAATCAGCAACTCGCGAACAAGCATCCAGTCAGCCGCGTCGCAGCATGAAAGGTCCTCATAATTAATTGGGGCAAGATACGCTTGGACCGACATCTGCCATAGTGCGTCGCGATTCAAGCCTAAAATTGCCTTCCACCTTTGTTTTTGCACTGAATTTGTCCGGAAAAGAATGTTAGGTTAATTTGAAACTCTTCGCGGTTCTCGCTGCAGGGCAGCAGGTTAAATAGACCATATGATATTAACTGATATCCAATATCAAAGACGTCGGAATACGATTAAGGTTTAGTGCCAGTAGAAGTTGATCCAATGTTTAACACCACTTCGGAAAATAGGCTACTCAAGCATCGTAACCTATCACGTGCATCTTCAACAATAGTCACTGTGGATGACTAAAGTTTAACGTCACAACTTGACGCTTCCCCCTTTACTACTAGCCAATGATATGAAACAATCGGAAAAATGATATGTTCATTTTTAGAAAGATGCATCAACCCACAAGGCAACCGAGACATATTTCGGGCGATCAACTTGCCCTACAAGGAAACGGCATTGATGAAAATGACTGGCAATGGACAAGCGACGAGCGCAAGCCTTTTCTCCTATGAGTTCGCAACTCGTCGTGGGGAATTTGTTTAGTAATAGGAAGGTCGTCGTTCTGTTACACTGACGACTGCTTTGTATCAAACACACCACGTAACGCCGGGACTCTACAGCAAAATAACTGCTTTGCTTCAACAGTTAAATAAAATTTGCATCGCTGCAGTCGAGGTAAAAGTTGCCTTATTTTTCAGGTGGAAACACTACTGCAGAATTGTCCATTTCTAGAGGTTTACAACGATTGTAAGCATCCAAAATGAAGTTCCCGTCAAAGGCATGAGCCACACGCCTTGCCGAAAAATCCGAGTGTGTAAGCGAATGCCCAGCCAATATCATTGATTGAGCGAAAATGTTTATCGAAATCTCGTAAACTCATGCCCAAAGAAACTCAAGGTACTTTTCTGAAACATCACTACTCCAACATATTTTGGCTGCATTCCTCATCCAGGCTTCGAGTATGCGTACGTAGTTATACCTCTTAAAAACTTGCGCATCACTAGTTCGTCAACTGGACAGCTAAACTAACAAGGCAACTGGTTAGTGGTTACTCTGACCAACATTTCAGCGTGCAGACACAAAGCCTTTTTGTTGTAAATCAAAGAGCAATCGACTTTACGTGACTGTCTTGGAAGGATGCCTGAATTAGTGTCTATTTTCAGACATCACGATTCGCACATTATCTCTTTGTGCTACATGTTCATCCGCAATTTTCACTTGAACCAGTGGCTCTTCAATTAGTCAAAAAGCCGCTGAATATCAAGAGGCAAACAAGAGCTTCACTTAACGCACACAAGCATTGTACAAGACGCGAAGTGTTCGAAAAAAACGTCACATTTGCAGCTTGTCCCACAGACAACACCAACAAATCGTAAACAAACCATCCCCGGTTAGGTGAGATCTCAAACCCCAACGTTTCGGATGCAACTGCCACGACTCAGCGCACAAAAAAACAAGGAAACGACGCCTTTGGCGGACAGCAGTAAAAAATAGCCATCAGTGAAGTTTGACAATTGCACGAAAGACCGCTGCCAGTGCAGTTGTTATTACAAGAGATGAAAAATAAAGCAAACGGTCTAATGAGAGTTGGCAAGTAGGCCTGACCCCTGCGTGTGACTAACAAAACGACCACAACAAAATTTCCTCCACACTCGAGTCATAAGCTTGCTTTGGCAGTGATGCGTCAACACCTCAGCGAGCACATCCTGCGCATTTACCTTTCTAATTTGAGGCAAAATTCCTTCCCGATCACATTATCAATCATAACTATCCTCTTTAATCAGCATTAAAGATATATTCACTAGTGACCGACTGAGAAAAACCAACAGGACTGACTGATTCTGACTGAATAAGATTTCAGGACTGAGAAATGTAGAGTTACGTGAAATCAGTTCCCGATTTTAAAAAATTTGCTGATTGATTCGACTGCGTCACCTGACTAAAGACAATCAAAACGACATAAACGTCATAGTATACCTCCGCGAAATCAGTTTCGTTGTTATTCTGAGGTGTGTGTAAAGCACCTGATTTCCTCCTAAAACAGCGATAAAACCTTGTTCAGGAAAAGCGAACGCACGAACGTCAACAATAAGCGAATTGAACAGCCAGTATTGGAACAGCACGTGAGTGTAAGCGCGATGAACAACAGGTGGCTGTGGTGTTGGGTCATACAACAGCAGAAACAGGCAAATGCGATTTAGATGTTATCTTCAGCATCTCCAATGACGCTGCGGTTAGTAACCTGCAACAGATTTGCATGGATCTACATACAGACACGACTCTCATCGCAATCATGAAATACATTTTTGACAACACATTGTCCCAGGTTAAGTTCACTAGCTGAAAAAATCCTGCCGCCGTGGCAAGAGGATGGTGACTTTCTACTGTACTTGACTGGGTTCTACGACAGTTTGCACTCAAGTCTTGTCGGCTTTAAAACCGGTCTTGCATTGCATGGCTTGAACGCAACAAATATGCTAACGTTTTCACTGCATGAAAGCTAGGCCTATCTCTACTCCACTGCCTTCATACCATGAGTTATTGCCAAGCACGAAGCCTATGCTACCGCATAACTAACACGACGCATCGCTACATAAACTGAAGTGAAACCTGGCAAGCAGCAAGAAAATTCGAGCGGCAGAAACGCTAGTCTATCTGACTAACAGCTTTCAAGCTGTGGGAGTTCAGCAAGGCAAAAACTCGGTTATAATGCAGCGGCAGACTGCCTGGAAAAGCAATCCTGGAAAGCAAATCTCTATACCTGCATGGCCTGAAAGCGTAAAGGCAGTTGCGCAATACGATCACGCTCACACCCGTTGTTACGGCAACAATCACTTGAATGACCTGCTACGGGTTGTGCAGGAAACGGGGACAAGTTATCCCACGCGGCCAAACAGCGCTCGGTTTGAACGCGGACTGTCAATATGACAATACCCTTGGGAGAAAAAAAGATCAACTTACGAACACTGACTTCATCCCGCTCATAAATCAACCGCTTCGAGCAACCGAATAGGAAACCGTGCTTTGTAAGGTCACAATGCTTGCAGTCAGATTGAATAACGCACAAGCTCTTTTTTGAAGCTTACCAGCAAAAGGAGCGCAACTGATCAAAACTGCGACCCAACCAGCAACGCACGCATCGAATTGATGTTGCAGTATCAGCGCTTTTGCGCGCGAATGCAGGCCTTATGAGACACTTGCAGACTGGTTCCGCAGCGTGGTGAAGGCGCCGTCACACAATTCTTCAAATTGCACCTGGTCTTCCCGTTTTGTTGCACCGTGCAATACGAGACAGCAAGTCCGCATCACAGCGTCCGGTGACATGGCGATGTCACCTTTTCTCTGGTAACCAAGCTATGCGTCAAAATAGATTCGCTTTGGAAACAGGCCCGCAAACAGAGGGGGGGTAATGGGTCAATTGCCCTCCCCCCCCCGAAATTTTTAAAAAGGTATGTATTTGTTAGGTACAGCAACAAGTTACATCATTTTGCCTCAACAGAAATATATCAGTTGTTTGCGGCCCTGTTTGGAAATATCGTCTACTCAGAACGAGTAAGCGCGAGTTAGCATTTAGCTTTTGATTATATTGATGCTGCAGTCTAAGCTAGGCCGCTGGATGTTTACCGTGCGTGCTGTGTTGACCAGGAATGTGGCTCAGGCCATCTTCGGTTTGGTCTGGAGCAATCTCTCCAACGCCGCGAGCTTTACAGGTCGAATGAAAAAAACGCTACAGCAGAAGTAATAGTAGCACTCGAAGGTGAAAATTTACAGCCTTGCAGAAATGAATTCAAAAGACCCAAGTATGGCGGCCCGCTTGCGCCACGTAAAGATATCACTGTCAAAAGACATTTTTCACAAAAAATTTTCACTGTTATAAAACAACTTCTGTGAAGCTGAAAAATATTTTTTTCACAAAAAAATGCTTTGCGAAATAATATTTTCCACGAAAAATTTCATGTCGTCTTTTTGTTACTGTGCCCAGCTCGGTCAAACAAGTGTTTTCCATTTAACTTTGGGAATAAAACCCGTTGTAACTCCATATAATGCATGCTCTTTTTCACTACACCTTTTCATCTTAATAAATCGCCGCTAACCTCGTTTAATCTAGGGTATGTTACTTTGACTTATCTCAACAAAGTACTATGGTTTTATAAGAATCCATGTTGAATTCAATTTTGAATTATGGCTACTGTTATGGTAAATTTTCGTGATGAATATTGACAGTAATTATTTTAAATGTAACAAAAAGTTTACGCAAACGGGGCCACCATGCAGCAGTTGAGATACGCAAATAAATCGCGCTGTCTGACGTATGGATCGAACAGCTTCCACCAAAACCGCTTTCTACTACGGAAAGCTAAGCAACAATTTACTTGAGTGGCTGTACTGCAAATCTTCTATACAGTAGCTATACCGCAATTAACAGCCCGCTTTCTTCCAGATGCATTTGCTGGATGCGAGGTAGCACACTGGCACCGAGCACCTGCACACACAATTGGACATGTGCAACACTATTGCAGAGCGCATGGAGACGCAACCACTTCGTCCCGGTGCTAAACTCAAGTATTTGTAGCAACGAAGAAAATCTCGAGCCGAAAAATCCGATTCGCTGTTTACAAAGAAATACCAACAAAATCAGGTCAGCTGATGCGCGCGAAAATGCGAACCACGTTTAATCTCTCCAGCGCCATGCAAGCAGCGCCCAACAACAAAAGGACTAGACGTGTTTTAAATTTTAATGATGCCAGTTTCTCTGAAATGACGTGAGTGGTAAGAGAGGCGTCGTATTGCGTTTTGCATCAGAGGTTTTGTTACCAAGCGACGTGTTTCCGCAAGCGACGTGGGTGCGGTTTTCCGTCGGAGACGAGCAAATGCCGGAAATCAAACGGCCACAAAACAACGGGACTTCACGGCCACGCAGCGTCTTTGGCAGCATCAGTTCAGAGAAGCAAAACTTCGGCGTTTGTAATTTGTCCTGCCAGTGGGCGGGTATGATTCTTCCGCCCGCAAGCGTCGATTTTGCCCTCGTGCAAAACGGGCGTGCTCGAGGAAACGACTGCTTAATCTAATCCAAAACACCAAGGTGTCTTACAAAAGGATAGAAAAAAAGAGATTTTGGTGGCGCAGTTTGTGGCCCTATGTGCGTGTCGTATGTGTCGTTAACAAACGCGACGAAAGACAGCTTGTCCAAGTTTTATCTTCCCTGATTCCGTACGCAGGTGGCGCAACTAATCAGAAATGCTTCTATCCACCACACGCGGTAGTAATTCTTCAAAATTAAAATCGCTAGGTGTCGCTAAAACACAGAGCAAAATAACCGCGTAGTTCTATAAGGAATTTCCAGTGGACTACGAGTGAAACACGGAAATGCCAGCCTGTACCATCACTTGACTCGTGGTGATACAAGAGATCGACCTGTATGCGCAAAAGTTAAGGTATCATTTGGTGCTAAGTGTCAGTAACTATCAATTAACAAGCACTTGCTCTCACGGACGACTTCACTGTTGCTATGCAGAATACGGTTCGGAACAGCTTGCAGCAAGTCGAAATTCGCCAGTAAGTCGCCTGGACGCTCGAAACAGCAACTACCAATTTCGTTATTCTTTTGCAGCAAACACACGAAACTTCTTTAACTTTTAACAAGCGCTGCAAACATTGATACCGCGCAAAGTGTTGCAAAATTACGCGATGCACACTGCAGCAGGTGAGAGTGTTCTGCCATCCTTAGTCCCATTACAACATGACCCCGGCAGGTATCTCTGAGACATCTAAATTCTATCAGTTTCTAAGCGTAGATGTAAGGGTAATGCCCCGGGACAAAGCGCTGTTGGATACGATCCCACCAGATTCCCTCGACCAGGTCTGGATGTTTAGTGACCATTCGGTAGTTTCCACCCCCCTCGAGCCGTGAAAACACACGCTTTCTGAATTTGATGAAACGGCCACTGCGTCTTTATTGACCAGAATGATTAGCAATGCACTGATGACGATAAGAGGAGTTATCGAAACGTTTGCAAAATGTCGTTCGTACCATTAGCTTAATTTTACTGAAGGATTTGCACGTTTCCATACCCTACACGAAAAGACCTAATCCTTGGAAACATTATGACTCGATAGGCGCTGCAGAGAGGACGAACCAACATCGTGCATGTCTTCATGCGTTTGTCATTGCTTTCACCCCCCGAATCGCAGTAGCACCTCCATGCGGAGAAATTTTTTCACTGAGACATTTCGGCCGTTTGTCTCACACATTTGTATTACAACTCGCCGTAGCAGTGTTGATTAGCCTATATTTTCAGACATTCCGACCGAAATGCCTAATTTTTTCATTCATTTCAAAATAAAATTTCGGTCTGTGACCAAAAAAAGCGCAGCGTCCGAACGGTAAAGCCTGGAGACACAACAAACAAAGCCGATTTCTGCACCGGAAAGCAATGCGCATAACAATCACAAACCGGTTCGATCGAAACTATTGACTGAGATCGCGTAGACCCAGTTCCATGCAAAAGCACGGAAATAGCAACTCAGAGATAGATATCAACAACATGTTTGCTCGAACATGATCGTTTAAAATTTGCCATTCTGACGAAACGTTCGTCGAACGGCAGACGTAACGATTTTTTCGTGACTTGCTGCAATTTTGTGCAAGGCTGCTGAAATCGCTGGTTGGTGGACAGGAGCATGAAAAACGCTGCTGTAAACAAAGGCAAATCAAAAACAGCCAGTTTTGCATTAACGATCGCATCCTTCCTGTAAGTAACGGCCCAATCAATTGTTGGCTGACGGTGAGGTTTGAGTAAGAGACGAAATGCGCGTGCGTTTGTTTGACAGATATGATAACGCATAATTATCTTAAATTTAAAATAGGCAACTGCCCATGGAAACACCGTCATTGAAGAACCATATCGCTCAAATTATATTTTTCGTTCATTGTGATTGAACAGCTGTTTAGAGAACAGAAGGTCCTATGGATTCCGAAATAGCGAAAGCAAGCTTTTTTAGATGCTATGATATGCAGTATGCGTCTTGTTCCTATTTTGGGTAATAAAACCCAATGGAGATGGAGCAAGAAAAATCGATTTTCATCTCGACCGACTGAAAAATCTCTGTAAAAAGAGAAAAACACTGTGTGGCTTGCCGCCTACACCCGTGAACCTCAGCAGGAACTTCAGACACAAAACTCAGCAAATTGCCGTCCTACCGTGTCTTTCCTTCTTTGGCCTCTCGACTGTCGTTTAAAACCCAGCGAGTTCCAGAGGACGACGACGACGTCGACGAAGTAGACGCTGACGACATTTTTCTCGAGTTGTGCGGATGATTGACCGCACCAGACCGGGAGGAGTCGGCTACTTTTTCTTCGGGCAGCGACCGACGCCTCCCGGCGCCCTGGTAGTGCCCGAAATCGTTTTCGACGTTCTTCTCTCGACTATTTGACCTTGTTTGTGAAAAGACGTATTTGAACAAGTTCAAGCCGGGCAGTGAGTTTCGTTTGAGCGCAAACATTTGAGGCAGAGATCTGCGTCGGTTCTTTTTCTCATCGGCGTTTGCTGCAACTTCACGCTTCTGTCGCCGTACGACCCTGCTGGGAGTGGCGATACCGAAGCCGTTTCTGGCACTGACGGACGGTTCTGTGTCCGAGCGAGAATGCACAGGCTCCCTCACAACAGTAGACGAGTCTCTCGTCTTGAGGGGGGACTCACGTGCAGTTTGGTGACCACGGTCCAGAAATTCCATGCTGCAAGGACGTTTCAGCGAAGATGTCGGGGGATCCGGAGAAAGCTGGTTAACGGCCTGGCACTGACCGGTGTCGTTTGAGATACTTCGTCCAAGCGGCAAGTGGGTCTTCGCAACGGTCAGACCACCGGCTTGGTTGTCCTCGGCATTTCGCGAACTACCAGTGCCGTCAAAAAACAATGTGACGCTGTCACGGTCGGCAGAAATGGTACTGTTGCTCAATATCGGGAGACTGAGTCGCGTCACGTGCGACTTGACCCGGAGGGGGGTTAAAGGACGGCGCCCGCAGGCCGACAGTTTGCGTTGCGTGGCTGGAAGGTGCGAAAGCTGCGGGTTTTCATAGCAAGTGTTGAAATGGCTGTACAAGGACAGCTTCGACTGTTGCGCCAAACTCTTTTCCATGAATGACTCCGTTGGCGTCGAAATACTTCCCGTGCATGTAGCTGGACGGGTCAAAACTGACCTATCCATTGCGTTTGTTACGAATAAAAAGAGCCAAGCAAAGATTTTCTTTCCAAGAACACAAAACAACAGAAGTGTACATTAGCTTTTACATCTGCAGAACAGCAACATATGTTAGGTGCCAACGAACAAGTCGGTATTGCACATGAACGAAAGGTGGTCCATAAGCAAGCAGCGACTAAGTGTTTCATTAAAACTAGCTACTTGGCCAATGAAAAATAAAACCCACTGTAAACCTGGCAAATGTGCTACAAACAAACGGCGATTGATGACAAGACGGCATACACGGTTGATCAAATAGTGATTGTCAAAACAAAGGAGCAACAACACGTTCTATTTTGAAAATAAAACAACTGATTGCTAACCCTGTAGGGTGCGCTGCAAGAAGCTCTCGAAAACAAAGGACTCGAAATTAATCAACAACGTACACGCGGAAATAACCGCCCTATCTCAAGCCAAGCATATTTTGTGACGTAGGCCTAAAGCGCCCGGTCAGTTTGTCTGTTTTACTTCCGGCAGCTTCTGTGTTCTTCTTCACGATTTGCGAGAACTCCCAAGCTGACCAATACAGCACATAACTAAACTGAATTTCGTAGCGTTGAAGCAATGCTGAAAGAAGTGCGTCATCCATATCGCCAAGCTGTATGGATGCTGCCACAACTGCTCACACATGCACCGCCGGGGCAAGTGCAACTACAGATCAAGTTTTGAGGCTACTGTAATAGTAATTAACTTGGAGAAAATCAGAATCTGCTTTATACTGTAGCAATACCTTGTGACGTAAAATGCTGGTCGTGTGGTCACATTAACTAAATTCTGACACGCATAACCCGACCCAATTGTTCTACCGGTTTAGCTTCACATCTTTATTTGCAAAAATCCATGCGCACGTTGACTCCGATAGGCATGCTTGTTAATCCTGTGAGAGTACGCGCCACAGATACAGCTAGATTTGCTGATAAACAGAACGGATTTTCAATTAGAGAATACAACATTTGAACATGGCGAGAGGTAATACACGACGGCGGGAAATGAAGAAAGCGTTCGTCAAGCAATTTATTCAACTTCACAAAACTAGCGAACTTTGTAGGTGAAAAACGTGGGTGTTACGCATTATGCAATCGTTATTTTTCTTTTCAAAACGGGCAGAAGAAGCTCGAATGAGAACAACGATATTGGCTTGCATAAGTGGAAGAAGTGATAAAACTCAGAAGCCCTGTTTCATGCGCGCCTAGCGCTGCACAGAGTTCCAGGGTAGAAGACAAGCCATTTATAGTTCATGCAACATAAAATCTAGTTGCATTGGTCAGAAACAACATCCGTTAACACGCGGGGTTTTCGAGGCTGCAGCACTGGCACCATGCGGTGTACAGCCGGATGCGTGACATCCGATGGAGTGGTGCCTCTATTTTATAAATGGAAGAAAGGCGCAGATGTGCATGCAGTCTGTCATAATCACAACTGTCCTAACTCGTAATCGAACGCAATTCTTTCTTGCACTTTGTAGCTGCAAACCTAGAGCAGTGGTTCTCAACAGCTGCTCTGCTAACTGCATGCGGCTCTCAAGCACTCTTTGTGCGGCTCTCAGCAGTCATTTAAGCAACACCTCTTATAGCTTGTGTAACAGACTTGGTTCTGCAGCGAAACAAGTGTCAGTTGAATCGCAATAAAAATTTTTAGTGCGGCTCTCTAACAAAATCGCAGGTCTGGATTTGGCTCCCTTCAGTGAAAATGTTGAGAACCACTGACCTAGAGGTCTTAAAAGACTTTTTGAAAACGGCGTTTCCACGTTTTCACCGCCTTTTTAGCTACATTGCACCACTTCTTGCGATGCTAAACATTAAGACCAAGAGGTTTGGTGTAAAACGTGGTGGCGTGACAACGACTACCTCGACCTTAATAACAAAGCGCCTGCTAAATTTCTGAAACCCATCGTCTGTTCTAGTCTAGGTCGGCTTTTACACGTACACTCTGCTCCAATCCAAGCGGTTCACGCAAGGCAAGCCACGACTTCCTCAGCAAACCAGTCGTGCAGTTGCCGCTGTTACCAAGCGACCTGATCGCGCAGCGCACGAGCGCTTTTTAGCAATCGAATTGATCACCGACCCTATAATTGTGTTGGAACGCCGGGCTTCGAAATAGACTGTCATGGAACGTGATTGGTGGATTGCGTGCGTTTAAAGTTGATAATTTCCCACTTCTCAAAATACTTTGACCTGGGAGTCTTATCCAGTACAGACAAACAAGTGAACGGCAAGCTTTCGGTACTGACCTTACTTGCTGTAGGCTTTGTTCGGAGGTTCAACTGACTATCTATACTAGTTAACAGCCAATACAGTACGATTTCTCACAGCAGATCTTAACTGCAAGACTTTGGCATGCTTGCTTGCTTTCACAGTGGGGTTTGATTTTCTATCTTCGTCGTAAACCGCAATGAAGAACCTCAGATGAAAGCAACACAGGCTGAGGGGAAGCTTAATCATTGTCTGAAGCACCGACCTCACTGCGACGCTTTTACCTCTTACACACAAATTTGAAAAAAAAACAATTCCTACAAAAAAAGGTTGAATAGAAGTCGGCCGCTCTCTTCGTCGAACTTCAAGCATAATACGCTGCCAAGAGCGGACGCACCGGAACCAGGTATCACGTCGAAACTACTTTGCCGTCAAGTTTCCACTGCATCTCTGGGCAAAAGCAGTTGCAGACAATAAACCTGTCCAGACAAATGTCATCAATTCAAACCACAACACAACGAACGCCCTGCAAGTCCCAAACAAACCAGAACTCATCACAAGGTGTCTCGAGACAAGATTCGAATCTGTCAGTCTGCTACGAGCAGTACCTGGCCGTCGCAAAGAAAGATCGTTGCAAAGCGACCTGACAAAATGTGTCATAATGACAAGAGCCGACTGTGGTGGAAGCAAGAAATGATGACACCAAACAATGAAGAAGCCGAAAAAGCACCACACGCGATTTCGCTCGCAACCTGGAAGGTGACAAAAAGGACATCAGCTTCGGGCAATCTGTTCACACACATATCGCTCACACCAACACACTGTGCCGGCCCGGTCACGTGATTTATGAGCGCAATGCACGGCTTGCAAGGACGCAATGCCGACAACCACTTCCCAACGCAAAACCAGTGGCAAAGCAGCACCCAAGCAAAAATGCTTGAACTGTAGCGTTTAGATTGGGAGCTTTTTAAAAGTACACATCTGAGAAGTCTCAGTAAGCCAATGATGCTTATATGCTGCTCAAGCGCGTTCGTGAGGCAAACCAACCCTGTGCACCTACATTGCTGTGATAAACCACCTATTTGCGACCCAACGTGCAATTGTAATACCAATTACAAATCCAGGGGACACAATCTGGGATACTGTTTCCCAACAATCACGTTTTACTCGGGGGGGACCTAAAACTCTTATTTTTTTGTCTTATAAAAATACGGTTCAGCGATAATTTTCCTAGAAAGCTTCAAAGACTATTTTTCTTCTATTTCGAGAGCTAGAATGGCCCAGTCGCTTGTAACGCACCATTACCATTTTGATCTTTTGCGTACTTAAGGCACTTCCTTTTACCAACTGTGGCAACAGCAAAACTTGATATTATGAACATGTGGGAGTTAATGCTGGGAAATGTGGAATATCTCGATACTACGTTGCGCATCGTTGAGATAGACGTCGTACGTAGGTTTCAGCACGTGAACAGATAAACTTCAGACAATCATCCTCAACGGACAAAGCAGCTTGAGGATGAACTAATAAGGCATTACAACAAATTGCTGCTCTTACACAAACACCAAGATTTAGAGTCCTCAATCTTAGTTTTGCAACTCTGAAGCTAAACGGTTCGGTTCACTGAGCAAATCCTGAGCAGCGCTTTGAGACAATCTGTTCTAAGCGTGAGATAAACGAACACAGGATAAGTGACCAAAAGCTTCGCACACGCACCAGCACTTTTTGAACACACTTAGAACAGAAGCAGCCAAAGGCTGTCGGCA
>JGI24158J21664_10006527_pt1 | contig 15386 bp, 12 predicted proteins | sample Ectturendosymbi3_FD_21664 | JGI IMG/M metagenome (IMG submission 21664) | reverse complement strand
GGGGGGGGGGGGGTTGTTAACGTAACGTTTGACTGTCGAACGTGTAGGCAGTTGTTGGATCACGATCATGCTTTGGGGTAAAGTAAAGGCTTAAGTCACAATACGATATTTTAGTTCTGATAACACGGCGCAGCCAAAAAACAAGTCGTGACGGAAAACTGACAGCGTAAAAGTCGCTTTGTCATCGTCTTGCCCGTTGTATCGGGTTCGCGGCATTGGCATTCGTTGGCACTCAACTGAAGGGTTCACTTGAAAAATGCCGAGCGAGTGGCCAGCAAGATCGCGCAATAATGCTTTTTGCAGCGGCAAACCTGGGCAGAAAACGTACCTAAAGTAGAGGTAGGGGCAAGAACGCTTGAGCGCAGACACACCCTCCCTGGATTGTTTGTTCCATTCGCAGCAAAAAACAACGCACAAGGAGGAGAGGGCGGAGAAAAGTCCGCCCCCCGCATCAGTTCAAGGCACGATGGCGCCGCGCGGCCCGTAAACCTTTTCGTAGCGGAACCGCAGCCTGGCAGGAAGCAGGTTCCCGTCCAGGTCCAGGCAGCGCTGTCTCAGGTAGTCAAACTGGCGCAGGGCGAAGTCGTAGAGCTCCTTTTCCATCCTGTACGCTTTCGACGACTTCATGATTTCGATCGACTTTTGCGTCAGCGGCTCTTTGTGGATGGTTTTGCGGACGTGCGATTTTGTTCCTTCGCAATAACAAACAAACAAAATGCGTTTCCATCGCGAAACGAACAAAAATGCGCCTCTTTCGCAAAACAAACAAACAATATGAGTGCCTGTTGCGAAACGAAGGACTTTCCGACACGCGGTGGTCTGCCTAGTATTACAATTATACTTGAAGTTTGGGTTGATGAAAAGAAGATAACCAGCTGTAATGCTGGCAATGCGAGGCACGCCGATATCACATTGTTTTGTCACAATATCATAAGCAGCATCACATTGTTGGTTAGTTCGTTTTAGGTTCATATCCGTCGCAAACCTAACGAAACGACGGTGAAAAGTTTTAATAGAATTTCTATAGAAGTGAACGGGAAACGGAATAATTTGCTGAGCAGCTGATTCGATGAGGTCAGAAACAAAGAGGGCTCACTGCGCGCATTTGCACGACATGCGGAATGAACTAAACACGAAAACTTTGCGCAATCTGCCGTCAAACAAATAGGCGCCATGGCGGAGCGCAACTTTACGTTAGAAACAAACGGAAACGGCGTCAAAGGCGTTTCAAGCGAGACCAGCCGTTGCCAGGTGCGAAAATGGAAGAGATTTTTACGACTGGGGAAGTGGAGGTTACCCGCAAAGTGGCAGGAAGGCAAGCCTGTCCGAATGACAATGACACGGCTGTCAATCTTCTCTTTGCTCTTAACTCAACCGATATTTCGCACAAATGTCAAACTTTTTCGAGCAATTCGAGCCATTTCTCAAGAAAACGTTGAAATTTTTCAGGTCGGGATGCTTGCGTTTCGTGTATGCCGTAAAAGGAGCATAAATTATATGTAATAAGAACCACGAAATTCATGAATTACTGACTTTATTTAAGATTCTAATTAAATATGCCTTCGAAAAAGCGTTACTGTTTTTCCGTATCTGTATGGTTTGCATGAATTTGTTTGGAAAGTTTGCTGCTTTTCTCAGGTCGCTTAAAACGAAACAGTTGCGACGGAAACTTTTACAACTTCAAGACGCTGTAACCAACAACAACGTGCTGCTGCCTCCTACGACACAACATAACCGGGCGAAGCATCTTCGGATCGCCATCGAAGCTGAACGTAATTAATTTTTTTGTCGACAAAAAACAAATAAAACACACCTTTGCGAAGCTTTTCTGTGATGCCTTTAAACAAGCGAGGTAAGATCACTTCCAGCAGCTCTACGAATTCGTCCATTCTCTCTGTGACTCCGACCAGCAAATAACGTGTCATCAAATTCTGCTTCGCTTGCGATAGCGCCCAAGTGCTGCCCACTTTCCTGCAAGCAACGCTTTTTAACGCATGCTTTAAACCGCGAACTCGCGACGGCTTCGCGACAAAGAACAGGTTTTAACCGCGTTAAATGGGAGCATTTACTTTCTTTAGATAAAGCTGGTGTAGTGCTTGTTTGCTGATTGGAAAATTTCGATAAAAACGTATTGTATGAATACTGAGCGTTAGTGTTGAGAAACATTTACAGTTTGGAACGACACCAAGTTAATTAATATCAATTTACATTGCATTCATAAAGTTAAGCGTATGAACAGTGCTCTCACTTTTCGGGATTTTGCCCCTAGATTGAAACTTTTGACCCTTTTTAGGAATTTTTGGAAAAGTATGAAAATGAACTATGTCAGTTTATTTTGCAAATAATATTTGGTTCTATTTTTAAGATTTATCATGACACCCCGATTTTATGGTGCACCACCACAGATTTAGGGATGTTTGGAGTTGCATTTGCAAGAGCCCTGCATATGAATCTTGTCTTGTACATTAGCCGTTACTATGTCAGTGGTTCTCAACCTTTCTTGGCCAATGGACCATGAAATTCGATGGACTACTTTGCTATGCCCACATCTCATTAACGACTAGTTAAAAACTGTATTGCACGTAAGTCAGCAAACGTTTTATCAAGAATTTTGTGGAAGTATCTTTGGACTACTACAAATTTCAGGTCGATCACCGGTGGTCCACCTCGATCACTTTGACAATCACTGCTTTGAGTAACAGGTAACTGTTAATGAATTTAACTGTATGATACAGTTTGTATGTATGTATGAACATTGATAATAAAGGCCTGGTTTTGTTTGTTGTAAGGTCCAGGCATCGTGCATTCATTTTTGCGACTATTATATATTTATGCAGTTCACGATGCAGCAAACTGACAGAGCAGATGTTGAATCGGTTGATAGTAAAGCGCATGCTCGCGAGGCAATCGACTGACCCATAGCTTGCTTCAACTACATGTTCTGCTCACCGAGTAAAGTTTTCGTTTGGAATTTGATATTGACTTAAGCCTTGACATAGGGCTGGTCATTTAGACTTAAAAAAATCGACATTTAGACTTCAAAACATGTAGGGTCAGACCACTAGCTTGCGAATCGACCTAGCAGGCTAAGCACATCAAATCCATTGTAATTTTCAAATCACATAATGGGCGGTTCAGACAAAATTTGCACCTGTTGGCCGCGGTTCAATTTAACGGAATGAGCTTCTCGCTCCCTATCGTGATCACAATGACAATCAACATTTGTGACTCACAAAGCACTATGTATAGGCAAGAAATCTATTCGCTTCAATGGCTTATTTTATGTGTGATGACGCATGTCATGTATAATATTGCGTTTGTAGCAACAGACGTGGCTTCTAAAACCTTAACTTTTCTAAAAACAAGTTACTTGATGCATCATGTAATGGCGAACTTACTCAACCAAGTAATAAGTGAAGGTTTTCAAGTAAGTAATTACTTACTTGAACCCAGCCCTACTTGACTAGCGGTAAAAATAAACATTTTCTAACTAAAATTTTTCATTATTTTTGCCAAAAGTACATAAAACCAGGGTTGTGGAGCCGGAATCCAAGCAATTTTGGATTATTGGAGTTGGAGCAGCCGGAGCCAAAAACGTTTAGATGGTGGAGACGAAACCAGAGTCTGAAAATTGCGTTTCGGTTCCACAGCCCTGGTTTGTGGGGCAAGCGAGTTAACTCATGTGTGCAGAATTTTTCTCAACATTTGTTTCTAAATTTTTCCTCGTTCCTCGTCTGTGGGATGATCACAGCACATGTCCCACAATCCATCCAATATACCGTTTCACAACACCTCAGCTACGTTGGTGCTACAATACAAATGTACAATGGTTTTCTGCTTTCACTGGACAAAAGCATTTTGGGGCCGGAGCCAAAAGCTTTTGGATGTTGGAGCCTGGAATTTGAGTTCCGCGTCTACAGCCCTGCACGCAACTGCGAATCATTTTCATCATTTGCAACATAAGAGAAGTGCTTTTTCAAAGGCGGGTTTTTACGTTTTATTTTCAAGAAAAAAAACCCACAGCCATACGACCCACTACCATATCAGTTATCCACCGCAACCTCGCCACGTGTAAGTGCTTTGTTCGACATTTCGCTTGGATGAGTTGTTTGTGATCGGTGCACCAACCTACATGAGCTGCGACTTGGAGCCTTTTAAGTTCGAAGCTGTTTTTTTTCGGTCACGGACCGAATTTTAAATGACCGAAAAAAATTAAGTCAATTCGGTGATAATGTCGGAAAACATAGGACTAGTGAATACTGTTACGGGCGAGTTTTAATGCTATTGCAGGACAAATGACAAAAATGTCTCAGAGAAAAAAGATCTAGGTTCGAAGTGCCGAAGCCAGCCGCATCATCATCATCACCATCTCACGAAACCAACGCACGTATTTTCACGAAACTGCCAAAAAGCCCAGGACTTTGGTCCGCGCAGGAATACGATGTATCCGTGATAACGATATACCTTCGTATGACACCTTTAAGAGGTCAGAAAATGCACAGCAAGAAACCTACGCCGATGTTGCACTAACACAGACAGCAAAGAGTAGAAACAAAATTCCATTGCGTTACGACGTTTTTGCTGTCCGCCCTATATTGCATTAAGCGTGCGGCAGTGGTACGTAAAATGCCTTCCCGGTCGCGAGATAAGCTAGCCCCATCGGTTTAGGAGCCGACAGTGTGACTTTCCTGGAGCAGAGCTACCTTAGCTCCAGGTCGTGCCCTGAGCCCTGTTTACATCGTTTGAGCAAACCTGAGGGCACACGTGATGTCGAACAATATTCTCGCAGTGCTTGCACCGTTTTGAACGATGTTTGCGACAGTGCTAGATACCAGACTTCACCGCTTACCAACATTCTGCAGTCTGTCCGCACAGCATGGGTATTTGCAGCCAGAGTTGCTTTGGTTGGCAATCGTGGCCGTCCTGCTGCAAGCACTGGTCGAAAGTCTGCCAGAAAAATAAAAAGCTTTTATTATTATCGACGAGTTATTTCGGCAAAAACGATCGCAGAACTTTTGCAACTTAAGAAACCAACAGATAAACCCGTTGAAGCACGTACCACTATCCTGAGGAAATTATTAGTATCGTTGGGTTTACTGCCCACTTACTAAACCGAATGTTCCTTTCACCATTTTGCTCGCAGCGACGTTAACAACACATCATATGACATACTTCATAAGCATTATAGTCGTTGTCAACAGATGTCACCATAATAGAACTGGAAGCGACTCAGTCTTAATGAATATTTGCTAGTGAAAAGTTGACAATCAAAGCATCATTACAACTGGGAATCAAGTGAACATCAAGCAAACCCTGGATTGCTATCGTTCGATTTTTGTCACATTAATACTAACGTCGGGTCTACCAGACCCGGTTTTCAAAAATAAAAAAATATACTTTCCTTCGACTGAAGCTTATCACAAAAACTACACTGAAAATCAAAGTCTCACTGAGCAGTTTGAGCACTAACAAAGTTACTTTACTCAAATATCATACGATTTTGATGAAAAGTAAGTAGGCTAAATATAGCAAAGGTGTCATATATGACTGAACTGAATTACTCATTAAAAAGAAGTATGGGCGTGAAGAACTTCTCCTTTTGTATACAGCTAACAAGACCGTAGAAGCATGCGCTGAGTGACTTTCAGCTTTTTTTATAGCCACCTGGCACTTTTCTCCCTTTAACCATAACGTGGGTTAAGCTGACCCAACGCCACCTCACACTAATACTTTCGTCGGGTCTGCCAGACCTGAACTCACTCCCTGCGCAAAATCGAAAAGAGTGTGGATGACCGCAAGCGCACCTATTTACAAGTATTACAGAAAAACGAGGCTATTGAAGAGTTGAAAGCGCGCGTCGGCTTACGTAGTTTCACATGAATGACCTCATTTGACCCGAGTCTGCCAGACCCACGATAGTATTCCAGGAGAAATTGGAAAAACACATTGTCGTTGTGACCACATAATTGCGTAAAATTACTTTTGTTATAACTTCTCGGATATGATCTTCACATTGCACACCGATACACTTTTCAGTAAGGAAAATTGCCATCACACCAAAGTCACTGTAATGTTAAGATTTTCAGTTCCATAGCCTCAATTTAGCACGCAGGCTACACAACAAGTAACTTCCAAAAAAAAACTTTTCGATGTGAGAATGTAACTTTTACCAGTTTCTGCGAATCGTCATTATTTTTATACCTGTCATCGCATTTTGCGAACACTTTTGCAAAGAAGCTTATCTGAAAAACCTTGATTTCAATTGGACACCCAATATAGAACAGACTCATTTGACAGTGATGCAACTACATGACAAAACACCTTGCCTATGATGTTTTCACTAAGTCATGAATGCTTGGAAAGCTTCCAAACCAGGGTTGGAGAACCTATTCACTATTGTGCAATGTTAGGGGTGGACCGCATAAATTCCAAATTACATTTTATGGTGAAAAATACAACCATGAACGATGTGCATGTGTTCTTTAATTTGACACGCAAATCGAACACGTTTTTTTATTTTATTACACAAATTCAACACAAATTTGGGTAGCGTACATTCTGGCGTGGGCTACATTAAACTGCACGTGGTTGGCAGGTTCCCAACCCGTGGAAATCTAAACCAACAAATGCCGTACAGTTGTATCGCCTTGGCGCATTCGTTTCAAGCCTTTCCGGTAATCATCGCCATATCGTAAGAAATAATAATGAGATACAAGACGATCCAAAGGCTCGCGAAGAATGTTTATGTAAAGTGGACTTTCAACGCCAAACTGGTTGAAAGAATAGTAGCAGAAGTGGCCATGGTAGAATGCTGGCTTCATCTCTTCCCAGTAAGTGATGTTCCAGGCGAGGTGCATCTGTGAGAGATGAATGCTGTCATTTCAAAATATATTATGTTGTTTTATTCACGATATCAACATATTCAGTTAAAGAAGAATACTTAGCACCGAGACCAAATACATCTGCATAGTATTGGACTTACACAATGTTGAAACAGATTACTAGCATTCCTATGCATCTTAGAAATAGCAGAAATATAAATTTATCTGTCACACAAGCCAAAATGAAATTTCACTGTGCAGAAAAAAGCTTTATGTGGATGTAGAAGTATCGCAATGCATTTGGATCACTTGCCTGATCTGATACAGCCATCTTAATATTGTTTCCAGATGTATTTATATGCAAGACATAAATTTCATTGGACTTGGCCAAAGAATACACAAGATTTGTAAAAGTTGTACTTCCAGTTTTTGGAACACGATTGTACAATACAACTGGCAATTTCTGTAACAACAAAGAAAAATTTTGAAATTTCTTTCAAAATTTTAAAGTTTCTTTCTAAGTATTGTAATACTATTTGAAATAGTCTTGGAACGATGTTTTATTTTTAGCAATGTTGGGAAGAACTTACATAAGGTTGTCACATCCACAATCGATCATACTTTCAAACAAACTGGCATATCAACACAATGAAAATACAACAATCATCAAAAACAGCAGTACACAATATTCATTTAAATATGTTTCGAATTTGATGAACAGCTTCTACCAACCAAGCAAATCACAGAAAACGACAGGACAACAATTTTTTTCAGTTCTTACATTTACTGCGAAGCTTACCTGTTTCTGGTAGGAAATGGACTGATCAGAGCTGCTTTTGTAATCATGAAAAGATCTTGATGCTAAATGCTTTTCTGCGCAAAGATGTTCAAATTTCATTAAACTGTTTGTGGTATGTACACAAAGTGCATGACTTCTGGCTCAACTAATATAAGTTTAACGATAAATTTGGTACTGCAACACAAGACATGCACCTTGAACTGAAATTTGGGAGTGTTACATTGACATGGAGATCTGATGAAACTCATTTACACAGGGTTAGGTAAACCGCAACTTATGGTCCACATGTGGCTCTCTGTGGCCACAGAAGCCTGCAGAAAAATAAAAAAAATCGTATGTTTACCAGGGTTTTTTTTAAGGTGTTTTAAGGGACCCGAAACGGGTTCCTAGAATTGAAGATCGGGTCCCAAGAATCAGAGAAAATTATCATCGGGTCCCTAGGATAAGAGAAAATCGGGTCCCTAGAATCAGAGAAATTGGGTCCCTACAGGTCCATGCCGGGTACCTAACATTTTCCTTAAAAACCTGGTTTATATTAACCATGCTGTGCATATGTTATAATGTCTTAGATCACAACACCTGATTTTGAAAGGTGAGGCCCTTTAATTTTTCATGGCACACTGCTATGGCTTTTTCTCCGAAGAGTATGCCCACCACTGCTCTGATTCTTTGTCTACATATGGTAGAGTGTAGTGCAAGTATGTACCTCCATAAATGCTTCAAGCTGAGTTTATTGTTGCAATATAAAGATAAATATTGATATGCTGTGTAAAATTGAGACATGGGGTAACTCAAAATTTTTTACCAGGTTGGTGGTGAAGCAGCCTTTGATAGTTGGTTAGTTTTCTTTCTACTTCATGAGGCAGACAGCCAAACTATATCTCATTTTGTTTTTTTATTCAACTGCTAGGGGGTTTGTTATACAAATTAGATAAGGAAATTGAAACCCATAAGTCACCTGTGGTATCTTATCAAATTGTCCCGATCTGTAAACTTACTACAGCAGAGAAAGTGAAATCCCCGCTAGAAAGAAACTCTGTCTGAATTATTTTTATTTTGTATCCAATCATTGGCTCAGCAGCAGTACCATACACGACTGACACATTGATAACATATCTATACCACTGTAAAAGTATAACAGTGATCTTTTGTATTTTCAAACTAATTTTTAATCATGGCTCCAATAAAATGCTATGGTTTCAAAGCATTCATCATTTCCTTTGATTAATGGACACAAACAAGTGGATCTAATAATGGATAGTATCACTATACAAAGGAAGCTACAAAACGNTTTATGGAAGCTCACTAAATAGATGTAAGAGCAACAGGGACTTGCCCACCTAGCATATATCTGTTAGAGTCCTGTGCGGGTTGAAATTTTTTGNCTGCTCCCATCCCACACCAGCAAATTTTAAACCTGCTCCGCTATGCACCCGCAGGAATTTTCGAAAGGTCGGAGTCAGACATTTCCAAGCCAACTCTGCAACCCTGATGGCAAGCTTTACAGATTAGAACTTTTTCAAAAAATGGCAACCACTGTCTCAGTTGTCAAAAATTCACTTATAATTTACAGGCATACAAAAAGCCATTAGTGTTTGACAACTTTGACACTTTTAAGAAGAGCTTTCATCACAACCCTTGCTTCACGTGTTTAATGAAAGTCTACGATCTAATAATCATGAACAAAGCTTGGCCAGCTGTGAAAGTGTCAACTGTGGATGTATCTTGCACAAACAGCCAATATTAGTTTTTAAGTTACATCACTTTTCAGTAAATGCTTTCTTTCTCCAAATTTGCATACCCACTACACTGTTGCAACCTCTCGGTTGGCATTGTGCTGAATACATGGTTCACCATGAATGGATTGTGCACAAAGAAAAACACCATATACATGTGGCGCGAACAAGCAATAATAGAGTGATCATGGCATGTTACTCTATTGTTGCTTGCTGCCACGGTATGAAGCTTTGCGCACATGCCGCTTGGGCTTTTCCGATAGCAACAAAATGGCGCTGTGATCAGGATGTGAAGGTCGTGCTCAGGGCTGCAGAAAGTGTGGAAATCGGGAAGGAGCTTCCCGGGAAATCATACATGATCGCGGGAAATTAATCAGCTGCAAGTCAAGTAAAATCAAATAATACGTCAAGAATTGCAAGAAAACCACAAAACGGACTTTACGAATTTCCTCACTCAGTTACAGTGGTCCAATACCTGGCCTTGTGATGCAACAGTTATCCATACCTAACAATGGTGGTCTCATGGATTTGCTGGTCATGTGCAGGGTTGCCAATTTGACATTTTTGAAGCCAAATTTTGAAATTCAGGCTTTTTTTGACGCACTTGGCTTTTTTTGAAAATCAAAATTACTAGTAAAATCTTGCTTTTCTTTTTCATTTTTTCAGTCTGAAAGGCTTGATCCAGGCAAAACATTGTCTGAGCTTACAAATCTTTACAAATCTTTTCTGAGTCTATGACTATGCAGGGTGCAAAGAATATTGCAAAGATTTGATTGTTGCCCTTAAAATTTTTGGTGCATTTAATAAGAAACAACTGTATGACAGGGTATTTATGGGGAAAGAAAATGCTTCTAAAAAATGGAATTGCATGTTATCGATGTTTCTGATGAGTTTTAATATATGTATATGTTTTGTTTGCTTATGCATGTTTTATGTGTAGCCTATGTGTCTTAGGACTGTCATCTGGTTTATTTTGTTTTTTTTCGAGACAAGGTCTGGCTTTTTTGGTGAACCTGATCACTTGTCGTAGACTCGCAATGACGACGGAAAGCTGTTAGTGTCAATATTGCTGCTATGATGACACATGTAGTCAGAGAACACTGAGGCCAACACATCCTTAGAACTACATGCGTTTATGCAAGCAAACTTCATTGTGTTAGATAGCAGAGTGGACGGTGGCGCTAGCATCGGCTAGAAGCTTTTGAATACATCCGGATTGTTAATACTTGTCTGTACGCTGCATAAATTAGTGTTTGCCTTACTGGGTTACCAACTGAAATGGTATTGCATTCCGAATGCCATTCTGGAATGTTGTGCCATTCAAAAATGCTCAACTTGTGTCCAAACCAGTGTCCACCCACAACAAGCTCATTCGGGTAACTGTGCACTTGCACCTAACAAATGCATGTGTGGAACGTTCACTCAACAGAAACTTTTAACACTTTGAGAGCCGGTGTACGATATATTTGTACCTAGATTTTACCCTAAAAACAGCAGTTTTTGGTTGCCTTACCAACACCATAGCTCCTCCGCCGGTTGCGCTAGAGAGCTGTTCAAGGGCTTAGACGGATCGGCCAGTCTTCTAGTCTGCACCCGAAAAATCTTTTTTGGTTGGGGGTTGCAGATTTTTTGTGAGTGACGTCATAAGTGAAGTGATTTTGGGGTCATTTTGGCTCATGTTGCCAGGCCTAGGGCCCAACCGCTAGGCCAAAGTGTTTCGCTGAAGTTTTTATTGGAACTAGGCTCGAGTCTGAGTCTTTTGAGCCTTTGATCAACTTTCTTACGTTTCTGGGTCAAAAGTCACGATCTAACATAAACAAATTAATTTATTATCTAATTATTGAATTAGTCAACTATTTTTACTAACTTACATCACAACTTTTGAACGCGAAACCCCAGCACATCACGCAAAGCATCAAAAGACTCGGATTGTAGCCTAGTTTCCAATAAAAACTTCAGCAAAATACTACCAACTAATGATTGGCGCCCAGGGCCAGGTAAAGTGGGCCAAGTTGGCCTAAAAGTCCTCCACTTATGACGTCACTCACAAAAAATCCGAACTCCCAACCAAAGAATTTTTTTTCGAGTGCAGAAGACTTAACACGTCTTTTGACACTTTCACCAGGTTCGTAGCACTTATCTAACTGGGGACATCCTGCGCAAAGCCACATGAGTTTTGGTGTTTTTTTTCAGAAATCCCCACAACGGCCGGACGCCAAAGTGTTAATACCGTCTGCGTATCATTTTACAGGTCGGATCAGTTAAAAAACGATTTTGCCACCACTGAACTGGCCGCAACAATCAATGTTTGAAACACGACACCATACTGGAATGGCATTACCCTTACAGCTGGAGCTTAATTTTTTTGAATGAGCATAAAATTGCTACAGCATACATTACAGGATGCCGATACCAAAACTAACACTTTTTAACTAGGATTTTTTGTGTTTGTTCCAGAAAATTGGTTAGTTATTTATTACGAACATATAGTCACAACTCGCAGACAATCGATGCTAATTCTTAAAGCTGACTTTTGCATCTTTGGCCTTGTATATGATGAAGCAATATATATATTTCAGTGCAGGCAGCACAAAAATGTTAATAGCTAGGGCTACAGTATAAGCTGAAGGCAATGCTGCGGACCTTCTGTTGCAGAAGGTAACACAATATGCAAAAAAGCATTAACGTGATCAAGTTTATAGCAAAAATGTTCAACTCGTGCTCAAACTAGCGTCCACTCACAACAAGCTCACTCCGGTAACTATGCACTCACGCCCCAAAAATGAATGTGTAGAACACCCACTTAACAGAAACTTTTAACACCGTCTGAATATCGTTCTACAGGTCAGTTCGGTTAGACACCGATTTCGCCACCACCGAACTGGCCGCAACAATCAACGTTTCAAGCAAGACGCCACAATCACTTCAAATGCTGCACCACCAGCAAATTGAAACCACTTTTCTGAAAGTTGCATGCGGCTCCCAAGCACCTTCTGTGCAGCTCTCAGCAGCCTTTCAATAAAACCAGTAGCGTAACCAGCCAAAAATTGGGGGCCAAACTGTTAACACAATTTTGTTTGGGATACCGCCTCTCAAGCACAAAACGGTTATATGTTCTAAAAGTTAGGGAGGAGAATGGTCCCATAGGCCCCCTGGCTATGTCTATGAATATGTGTTGTGTAACAGACTTCGTTCTGCAATAAAACAAAACGTGTGAATTGACTTGCGCTAAATTTTTTTTAGTGCCACTCTCTCACAAAATCGTAGATCTGGATTTGGCTCCCTTCAGCGAAAAGGTTGAGAACCACTGGCTTATACTGTGCACGCGACTTGAGAGTATGAATTGCTCAACCCTGCTGTGCAAGATACGTATAATCTTGCCGCAACACATGCGTTAGAGATTTTTTAAATTTATTATCCATAGGATATCTTTAGTTTAGTGTCTAGAAGTCTCATAATGATCTAATGATCTATTAACTACGATTTGATTGGTTGTTACAAACCGTGTTATCCATATGCCGGCTATTGTTGCGAAGCTTAACTCGTTGGCTGCCAGCCTACAGTATATTCGTACTTTGATTTCAGCCTAAAAAACAGCAGTTTTCGGTTGCTTTACCAACGCCCTAGCTCCTCCGCCAATTGCGCTAGAGAGCTGTTCAACGGCTCAAACGGATGGGCCAGTCTAGTAGATTGCACTCGAACTGAATGCACATTTCACCACAAACAGAATGTGCACGAAGAACAACACCCATATATGTGGCGCGAACAAGCAATAATAGAGTGACTGTGGCATGTAAGCTCTGCCGATACTAACATGTGAATGATTGAATGTAATGACTAGCATGTGCAGAGAGTTATATCTATTGTTGCTTACTGCCACAGTGCGAAGCTTTGCACATATGCCGCTTGGGCTTTCTAATTGCAACAATACCAGGGGTTACCAACATCATGCCCACGAGCACCAGGTTACCCACAAAGACCAAGAAGGTAACCTAGAGGCATAGGNGTATCCAAGGGGGCCATGGCCCCCAACATTTAGNATTTCTTGTTGTTTTGTGTTTTGAGAAGCNTTGTCCTTAACAAAACACTGCTGCAAGTTAAAATATTTGGCCTCCCAAATAATTCGGGCTGGCTGCACTACTGCCCACGGGCTTGTTTTAACAATAACTTTAGCATGATCAGTGTCTTCACATTGCAGAATATCTTAATTGTTAATACCAAAATAAAATACTGAAACAAAATTGAGCAACATTTTATTTCAAAAGTGTGGATCAAACTGGCAGCTCTTCGCATTAACCCGCATGCAAGTAGTAGCTCTCAGCTTCAAGAAGGTTGGTGATGCTGCACTATACAAATGACTCTAGTCAATTACATATTGGTTAATAGCATAAACCGCTTTATTTCATAGGATTCTAGAATCCCAAACCAAAACCTCCATAAATAAAGATAATTGTTTGTTTAATCACCAAATCGGGATATTCACATAGAAATGTTGTTTTCATTTGTAGATGACTATCACTTACTCAAATATTTCACTTCAAAGAAAGGGTATATGCACTATGCAGAGGAAAGCTTAAGTGCAATTAATTTGATTAAGCAACTGTCGTCGTCAGGATGACTAGAAGGATGATTAACTGGATTCATCTGTACTATTCAAGATTTTATCATAACAAAAGCAATGGTCACACAGTGTGACTGTCAAGTTGTTGAGTGACACAACAGAGTAGCAACTTACCTAAAATAATATTGCGTTTTTCTAATCTTGAAACCTGCATTTGAAAAAATGCAATTACACCAAGCATGCTGATGACAAAGATTAATGACTGGCGACTTGACATCTTCAGTGGATGTGCCATTAACACACTAAGAAAGCGCTTGAAAGAAGGCATTCATGCATATATATCCTGCAGCTTAGGTCTTCAGCCTACTGCTACTTCCAAAGCAGTAGTAAAACAACTGCAGCCAATAAGCCCATTACTCCTGGGCCTACCCTGGTAACAGGCTAGTGGTATTGTACACTGTGAAAATATAAGAAATATGTATGTAAATATAACCAATAGAATTATAGCATGTGTTCAAATTTCATCAATTATCCTTGGATTAAGTAGCTTATAATCATCAGAATTAAACATTCTGACGAATATACGTCCACTGGAAGTAACACGGTTAGAATCCAGTCTGGAAACAGTTTTGCCACTTGACTCTCTTATGAAGAAAACCCCAGAATTTACCTTAAAAAACCCCCAGAAATTAATAAAAAAAAACAGACATACAAAATGTTAAAAAAAGGCAAAACAAAACTTGAAATGTATGCTAGCGGTACTTCTACATCAAAATTAAGGTAATATGTTATTTAGTATTTACACTAAATTTTTAACAAATTCAAGTCTATTTATAAGCATATTGACAAGAAGTTATAAGTAAGCTAGCAGCAAATCAAATGTATGAAGTAACATACAAAGTTAGTTAGATCTTTTCTAAAAAACATTTAATGTTTTCTTTTACTTCCACTTAAATGCACAAGTCTACAAGTCAAATGAAACGTGTACATGATACATTCAAGGTCTTACAGTTTTCTTTTCACCCTAATCATACCATTCATTGCAATATTTAACTACTAATTTAACATTCAAAAGTTTACATTCATACATATCACAAAAATGCGCCTGTGAATGAACAGATTCACAACTATAGCATCTTCACTCATAACAAAAGAAGCATTCGAAAATCATGCACAATATAAGCAGCCCTTGACACATCAGTGATAGATCAGACTGGTGTGTTGACCTATGCCTAGTCAGTGCTTAATCTGTAGAACATTAGATTTCAAACAATTTGGTTAAGCCTAGTAGCCTTAGTTACTCAACTGTACTCAGGACTGGCAGCTGACTCTGCACATAACGCATGTGAAACTACTGGATGACTAGAAGGATGATGCGAGCCGTGGAGGAGCTAGTCCGCAGAAAATTAGAGAAACGCGCGCCTGACGAACTTCCGCCTAAACCTGACCCTTACGAACTCCGTGCACCA
>JGI24158J21664_10006526_pt1 | contig 15386 bp, 8 predicted proteins | sample Ectturendosymbi3_FD_21664 | JGI IMG/M metagenome (IMG submission 21664) | reverse complement strand
CCGCCCCCCCCGCCCCCCCGCCTCGTACGCCTATGGGGGCGTGGCATGCGGCGAACTTCAACCAATCGAAATTGTGACGTGCATGGCTGTAACCACGCTCGGCAAATATTTATAGTTCAGTGTGCGCATAGGTTATGCCCGCGAGAACTTGGTGTTGTGGGTCTTGTGGTCTTGTTCACTTACGACAGGAGAACGATCGTGGCGAAACAGACGCTGGTGATGCGCTTGGCTGCTTTCGACTAGCGAGCAATGCTTCCCCTTCCAGCATTCGATCACAAGGGTTTTTATACATATGTCGCACGTGCACATGCGACGCAGTTATATTCTTACTTCTAGTTTGGTAGAATCAGCTTACCTCTGAGGTACATGAAGTTATCAATGTCTAAAGTAAAACCATCGTGTGGTACTGTCAAGTACGCGTGTATTGGTGTTCTCATCATCGGTGGAACAAGGTTTCTAGTCAACTATTTCACTCAATCCCATCATTATCGTCGACTTGAAAGAAAAGTTGCTGCTTTTAGAAGTGAAGAAGAAGAGAAGATCAAGAAGTTGTTACATGATTTGAAGACTTGTTGTGATGTAAGTGCAATGTAAACAGTTTTATTTTATATTAATCATCAGTTCTTTCACGACATTTGTTTTCGAAAAGCGGAATGATGATGTTTCACTTAATCCATATTAATCTTTTGATTATTCTTGTAAAATCCACGGCTCTCAAACCCTTAGGTGAGTGGTGATTTGTAAAAGGCATGTCTAATTTGTGAAAAGTATATTTTGTGAAAGCATGTCTTGACGATTTGCAAAAAGAATGTCTGGTCGCGGCTTGTAAGAAGCATAAAGTGTATGGCCTGTTCAGTGCTTTTGTAGTTGCTGCCTATATTTTATTTCTTACGTGTGAATAAAAAAATGCTTAGTAATTCTTTAAGTTTGAAACGTTAACGTTTGACTAGGTTGCTCGTTTGCGCTAAGCTATACTTTCCACTGGCCACATGACGTAGTGACATTGGATTCTTCAAATAGTTGAACAGGTAAGGGCATTAGAGTTGGCTCCTGGTTGGTTTTGCACCTTTGTGGAAGACAAAGCTTTAGACCAGCAACTTTAGAAACAAATACATAAGTGCCTTGATTAGAATCTTTTGTATGATTTTGTTCAGCGATGTGCATTTTCAACCAACTTTTGTATCCGCTCACTTCAATTGTCTGATATGCGTTTTACAAGTCGCCATTTTCCCACTATAGTATATAACACTTCGGAATGACTAGGCCCGGATGCAGTGGTAACTACTATTGTTTTGTTTGAGTGTTTGTTCCTATACTGTATTGCCTATGCGTGTCCACTTCACTAACACTTACTATTTGATGTGCTGCGATTCATGCACGATTTCGGTATTCGGGTGTTCCTTGACTAACCCCTTTTGACATGGACCATGTGGTTGAGCCAAACACTTAAGTAAATAAATAAAGAAACAATTTCGGGAAGAACGTGAGGTTAAACCAAGAATCGTGCTACTCTATTAATTATGTACTTTCATAATAGAGAAAAAATGAATTTTTTCAACAACGTACTTTCATCTAAGGCAAGCTAGATGATCTGCTGGGATTCCATTATGCAAAGTCATGCAGGCCACAGCAGTGTTGATCGGCAAACTGCAATACTATATCCAGGGCTCTCAATTGCAATGAAAAGTTGAAATGAAGTGGCTTGAATCATTCAAGAAATAATTGGTCAAATCTGAGGGCACATTCACTGCATTTGAAACTGAATTTTTTGTGACATTAGTTTCTTTCAATGGGTACATCTGTCACTAGACTCCTGCACTGATATTCGCATGCGTGACTGACCAATCCCAAGCACATCGCCAGGTGTTTGTTGTTTGGGGCTGAACAAAGAAATAAGGGTCAGATTTTAATGACAGGGCTAAAAACCTCATCATCAACAGCGATATCATGCGAGATATCCCTTGAGGTTTCGTGCGTAGAGCAAGCCAGATTCGCGAGGACCCACCTTGGGTCCTCCATGAGGCACGTCGGCGGCAAGAGACCTCATTCTGGTTAAAAACTCCAACGAGGCTCCCACTGGCGACACACCACCTGCACCAATCATTTTACGGAATGGTACAAAAAATATGCAAGTGCATGTACGCTAATTTGTATGTTGCCAATGTGTTTTATTGACATGTTCAGTTTCATATTGAAGAAAGAATAAAGAATAGTTTGAGTGCATGATGCTATGACATTCTTCTTAGAGATAGATAAGATAAAGTTAGATGAATAGGAAATGTTTTCAATATCTCTATTTGAACAATGCGCTTCTAACCTGTAGTTCAGCATTTGTTGCCACCACCGATAACCAGTTTAGTTTTAAAGGGCAATATGGCGCTGAGACGTGTGTAGTTTTCCTCAAATATATTGTTTGCTGTTATGTAATTAAACGCATAACAGGAATCTCAGCGTTTTTGGATGCGTCTAAGGTGTTTCACAGAAATAATCATAGCGTGCTGTTGAAAAAATTAATTAATACCCATATACTTATGCGCATAGTAAGAATGCTGGTGAGTTGGTATAGGAATCGGACCAAGCAAATAAAGTGGGGAACGTGTCTTCCCGATTCTTTCATTGAGGTGCACTGTGAGAAATATGGTTGTGAATCAACAAAAGTTTGATGATGGTGTTGTTCATGTGTGTTTTTCCCCATCGTTGGTGGTCTTCAATCCTTGCTGAAAATTTGATGTGACTGTGTTCCTGAACACAAAGTCATTTTAACTGCAACAAGATAGTTGGCATAGTTTTTCCTCGTAAAACGTATAAAGAGCCTGCCACGCCCGATCTTACTTTCAATAGTGAGCGTGTTGAGTTTGCTGAACAAATATTATCTTGGTGTACTAGTTCATGTCTCACTGAAGAATGATATTTAGAGACAAGTTAAATCACTTTATCATGCAGTGAACAGGCTCAGAAACACCATCGAGCAGTACTCAACTGCCGTAAAAAATACTTTACTTCTTACCCATTCGATGCCAAGGTATGCTTGCCAGTTGATGAACAAATTCACACAGTCTGGTGCTAGACCCCTCCGCGTTGCCTATTAACAACGCCTTTCAAATGATACATTGCTAGCCCTTGAAGTGTAAGTGCTCGCCAACATCATTTTACCTATTTCGTCAAGACATTTGATGTCTTGATCAGAAAGAATTCGAATGTTTTTGATTAAACCAGCCTGGGACACCAGAGGGGGCGAAGAGTTTTCTGGGAGGGGCACAAAATTTTTAAACTATATCCATCACATTTTTCCAGGAGGTAGGAAAAGTTTTTTAGAGGGGGCTTTGCCCCCCTGTCCCCCCCTTGTTACGGGCCTACTTTTACTTCAGCGAAAACCTAAACTGGGCCGCACAAAACCTTCGACTGGGCCGCGGGTTGGACATGGCTGGGATAACCTAACCAACGGCCTACCGGGAGTAGTGGTTTATCTCGATGACATTCTGGTGAGCGGAGCATCAACAAATGATCATCTACGGAATTTGAAGCTGTTACTACAATGTATGCATGAAAAGGTGTTGCGTTGTCAATTGCAGAAGCGGCAGTTTGTCCAAACCACGTTCTCTCTCAAAACGGAATTGGGAAAGGCAGTAAGGTTAATCATGTCTTACAGATGTCTCCGCCACACGATGTCTCTTCCTTCGTTGTATCCTCGGCTCAGTGCAGTTTTATGGAAAGTTCCTACCCCGAATTTCTCAACAACAGCCGAACCATTGCATATGTTCACTCACAAGGAAGTTCCCTGAAATTGGGGAAGTATAGAAGACAAAGCTTCTCAGCGTCTGAAGACGCTTTTATCATCAGGAAATGTTCTGGCTCACTTTAATTCAACACTTCAAGTCGGATTATCTTGTGATGCGTCTTCCGTGGGTATTGGAACTGTCTTGTTTCACCGCTATCCAGATGACAGTGAACGTCTCATAGCAAATGAGTCCAAGTCGCTAACTCAGTGTCAACGTCACTACCGTCAAATTCAAAAAGGAACTATGGCGATTGTCTACGTTCTGAGCCGCTTACCTGCTGGAGCAGATCCTGCATTCGATGAAGAAGAGTATGACGACGACGACGTCGACACAGTTTGCATGGTGAAGATTTTGAGTGTTCAAGTCCGACCGTCTAATCCTGTCTAGCTCAAGAAGCAAAGTGCAAAGGATCCAGTCCTAACAAGAGTAATGCGTTTTATACGAGAGGGATGGCCAGCCAAGGATCGCACCAATGTTGATGATCCCGCCGAGAAGTTTAGGAAGATTGCCGATTTCTTGTGCACTTACCATGGAAGTCTTCTTTATGGACTACGGGCTGTAATCCTTGGAAAAGTTCTCTCCTTGCTGCATCAAGGACACTTTGGGATTCAAAAGATGAAACAGCTGGCAGTACCCATGTATTCATCCAACACAGTCGGTATCAGCGAAGACGACGATCAATCTTTTAGAGTAGGAATTTGCCCATTGCGGTTATCCATACATCTTGGTGACGGATATTGCACCCACGTTTACGTCAGATGCGTGTCAAGAATTTTGTCAAGCGAGAGGGATTATTCATCTGACGGGTGCCCCATATCATCCCGCTACAAACGGAGCGGCGAAAGGTTGGCTCAAACCTTCAAGCAGAGTCTCTGTAAATCTGACAAAGCACCAAGAGAAACACTTTTCGAGTTCTTGGTACAGCACCGGCAAACACCTACCGGAAGTGGATACTCACCGAGCGATCTCCTGAACAGTCGACAAATTCGCACCAAGTGAGATATTTTGTTTCCCTCTCCAACACAGCAAGCACAAGGCAAACAAGCAAGAATTGCCACAAAGGCTCAGTCAAATGAAGTGATACGCAGGGTAGCTTCCTTCTACAAAGTATGAGATCCTTGCTGCGCTTGGTATTATGAGCCATGCCGTAGCCAACAACCTCGATGGGTTCCTGCCATTGTGACGAAACGGCATGGAACACGTAGTGTCAACGTTCGTGTATTGCCATGGAGACCTACCTGGAGACATCACGTCGAAAACTTCAACCACGTTACTTATGCAACTGAGGATGACGCACTTCCCGTTGATGACCTCAGAGATGTTCAAGCTTCGGTTTCACAGAATCATCAGCCAATACCTCCTCTGGTGATTACTACCAGGAAAAACTCGGCGTCCAAATCGAATCACCACTCCAGTGAGAGGACCGTTGGCCCAGATCACTCCGAGTATGCGCCTGAACGTCCGCGACGTTTGAAAAAAACACGTAGACTGCGGAAATTGTAGTGTTGTTGAATGGACTGGTGTAGGAGGCGGGGGTGCAGGGGTGCAAGCGAGCTCCAAAACCTTTTGATTTGGTGAAAATCCGGCAAAATAACTAAAAACCCGGGCATAATATGTGGAAATTTGGGCAAAATATGTTAATACCTTCGCAAAATCGCTGTATGTGCTTTGATTTTACGAAAAATGGCACCCAAGTTCAAAGCGCAGACGTTGTTGTTGATGTCTTGTTTTTATTTAGTTATTTTCGGGCAAGTTTGGGAGAAATTTTGGCAAAAATGGTGCTTTTTTCAGGCAAGTTTGGGGAAATTTCGGCAAAAATCCTTCGCACCCACAAAAATTCAACCTACACCTATGGTTGAATGTATTGTCGTAATGTTTTCAATTTTGTTGCGAAGGTGTTGTGATTGTTTAGTGTAGTCACGCAGTCAGCGTACTTCGTTGGAGCGCGAGCGTGCGTTACTTAACCAACGTTCTTTCGTGCAAGCTGGTTTGGCCATCGTGAGCAGCACATAAGTTAGTACTGCGTCTGCTCTGGTCATTCTACTATTGGGTGCGAGCGTTCTATCATTTGGTGTATTGTTCTACAAAGTATCGGAATACTCGTGCTGCTGTTATGGTTGTTATTTGCTCCGCTGCTTCACTCGAATTTATGCTGTAATAGCGAAGAATACAACAGGTCACTGTATTGGAAGACTGACACGCACGCCGGCATCAACTAGGTTGACCCCCTTAGTAGGAAATCTTCATACAAATGTACGCTATAACATGTTCAGTTCTGTTAACTTTCTCGTAATTATTTGAAACAGGAGGAAGTAATCGAAGAAATTTTGAAACTGTCACCTGAACAAATCGTCCAAGCTGCCAAGCAAAAAAAGTGGAAACCTTCTGATATACTCCGTGCGTTTCTGTACAAAGTAAGTTGTATTCTACAATAGAAATCTATCCCACTTTCAGAACCAGCCAACAGGAAAAAAGAGCATTGGTGAACTATTGTATAATCGGTTTGTATTGAGCAAATGGCGATGATGATTTTACAGCATTAAAACTGGCCAAATGTTGCTGATTAATATCAGCAGTTGAACAAAATGTTGAAAGAAATTTATTAGTTCGTCTAATATTGTGTGCGATTATCCAAAGTTTTTGTTTGAATGTTGTATGTATATTGCTACTTTTCAGGCTTGTTTGTCCACTCAAGAAACAAATTCTGTAACATCCATTATACCCGATGCTCAAGATGTAGCAGAGGCTTTGGTTGACGTTGACAACTTTGCAAACACGCAGCTGCTGTATGGCCTGCCAGTGAGTGTGAAGGAATGTATGCACACTAAGGTAAAGCACTGTTTTTAGGGCTAGTCAAAAGTTGTGTTTCCGAAATATTTTGTTATGCGGGTATAGTTTTGCAAACGTAAGTGGCAGCCAATGTGTTCGTCTAGGTACATTTGCTACTATCAGGTAGTCAACATAAGTTGTTATTTTGAGAAAAAAGTTTAGCTTATAAAAAAATCAAAACATTGCTAACTCTAGTGAAAACCTCATCCCTTCTGTTTGGTAGTGCCAAATAACTTTTCAAAAGTAGTGTGCTAATCACGGTTTTTAAAGTGGCATGTGCTGACCAAAACTGCTTTCGACATTTTTCTATGTTCCCGCGAAGGGCATGGCATCTGCAATTGGTGTGACGAATCTTATGGACAACATTGCTGATGAGGATTGTGTTCTTGTTAAAGTGCTGCATCATTGCGGGGCTGTCCCATTTTTGAAAACAAATTTATCACAATTGATGTTCAGGTAATGAGATCATTTGACATACACACGTTTGTTATTTATTTGTATGGTTAATGCTGTTACGTGAATTCATATAGCCTACGTTTCCTAATGATTACAGTGCATTCATAGCTTTAAAAAAACATATGACTGGAGGTGGGGTCCGGAAACCGTTCGCCGTGATAAAATTCTAATGTCCTGCTCTCTCATGACAATCGACAATTTTCATTACCCTTGCAATTAGTTTTGTTCATAATCCCGACTTTTTTCCAAACTTTCCGTATCATTCATAATTCATTCAATTAATTTCGTGCCCGCTGTTTCTCTATGTTTTCCGTAGAAAAACAAAAGAGCAAGTACACTCTGTTCTGCATCATCATAGAAATGCAGCTTGAAGGATTCATTCGCAAGCGTTTCCTAACGACAGGTCAAACTGTCGTTGGGGGATCTGGGTTTTCAAATTTGCTTCTTATGGACTTTCTGTGATTTGCATAAATGTTTTCCGAAATTTTTTTTCTATAAAGAGCATAAGTCGGTTTTCAAGTACATTGTGCTAGCAAACAATTTGTGCTGACCCAGGTTTATTTCTCAAAGTGACGAGAAAAAAGAGAGTAATCGACTTTTCTGTACGGTTACTAACAGGATCGTCCATCACAGTTTCCCATCTTGACCGCCTATGATCGGGGCATCGAAAACTGTCAGACAATAAGATTTGATGTTTGTTGTTAGTATTTCAGAATGTATATAGGCACGAACCCAACCTTAGATTTATTGGATAACACACGCAGGCATTGCAAAATGAAAATAGGCGTAACAGTTCATGAAACAAACCCTAGTTTTTTAAATCATAGATGTACTAAAATTGGCCTATGGAAACAGCCAGACAAGGGAAGGTGTATTTCACAATAGAATAACAATATAAAAAAGTTGATCAGTTTGAAGACTATCAACGTTACAAATATTTCTCGGTATAACTACAATATTTCGAAGATCAAAATTAACAAGTTGAAAACCATCTTTGCTGTTCGCGAAATAATTCTGTTCAGTGCTCACCTGGCGAACTCACATTGCACGAAACAGTACAAACCGGATGTTTTGCAAAGTTATAAAGATTTTCCAACTTGCAAAAGTCTTGCTCTGTTTTTCTGGTAGTAAAGTAGCGGGGAAAGTAACAGGAGCGTCGCTACTGTTTTCCGCTAGTAGAGACAGCCGGAGCACCGCCGCTGTGTTTAACAAAGATTGCAGGCGCAGCTACTATCACAGTGGCGGTTAGCCATCTCTGATTGTTTGAGAAGACTGTGATGTTGTATTTGAGTTCAGTATTGATTTGGATTCGTTTGTTTTTGCGCACTTTTTTATTGTTCACGTGCTGCTACAAACCATCGAAGTTATGTGGCATTATCAATCATGATGTTTTTTGTCAAGCTTTACCAGCAGTAATCCCATCTACGGCGAAACGTCTCATCCTCTTCGACAAGGCTTCGCGCCTGGTGGTTCGTCATCAGGAGAAGGAGCGCTTGTTGGAGCCGGTGCGTCACCTCTCGGTTTTGGTACAGACACCGGTGGAAGTATCCGAGTCCCATCCCACCTATGCGGCATATGTGGTCTGAAACCAACGATGGGTCGTATCAGCAAGCTTGGATTTGAAGGTGCAACTTTTAGCGTTCGGTGGTTCATTAGGTTGGAATGTGCGACACATGTTGTGCACAGTTCAGGAACAGATCCACATCAGTGTTGCGCGATCGACAAGGCAGTCGCTGTAGCGATCTGATTTTCTTCAGTTTGTTCATTGCAGTTGAAGTGCCTGGCGCAACATCCGTTTGTTCCACTCCTGGCCCAATGGCGAAGAACGTCGACTCTCTCGCTTTTGCAATGAAGGCCGTGCTTTGTCCTTTGATGTTCACCTTGGACCCCTACATGATTCCGATGCCTTTCAACGAGGAAGTACGTTTAGTTGAAATGTACTTTTATTGGTTTCCATCCTGACGGCCGGAGTTCGATTCGCGGTGTAGAAAAAGTTTTATGACAATCGCTGTTTTCACATTTGTTGCTTTCGAGATTTTGATCGAACAGAGTCAATACATTGTCTCTACTCGGTTTTTGTACTCCTTTCGGAGTGTCGCCAGTGATCTGCGGGTTGCGGCGCCCATCTCCGGTGGCTTGCGCCGTGGGTCAACGCGGCTGCTTTCGTGGTGAATGCGCTGCACTGATGTCAAGTCGTTTCCTTGCACCCACCCATTAACGCTGAACACGATGTTGAACAGGCCTAACGTACTGTTTTTGAAATCTTCGGTATGACCCGACCGGAGATCGAATCCACCTTTGGTAGTGCGTTCTCAGCCAACTTATATTTACTTTGTTTAGGATAATTTTGTATAAATCGATAAATGACTGATGCAACACAGTACCATGCTGTACTGAATTACTCCAAACGTCTGGCGAACTGCATTTAGCACTGCGAATTTACTAGGTTTACAAGTCCACTAGAAAGCTGCGCATTGGATTTTATATGGACGATGGCTACAACGAACCCATACCAGCCGTGAAGAGAGCTGTGGAACTAGCAAGGCAAGGTTTGCAAAAAGCCGGCCATACTTTGGTTCCGTTCAAAGTTCCCAATATTGAGGAGGCAATGACGAAAACAGCTGGTAAGTTGTGATTGGTATGGCCAGCTCGAGTTCCGACTGCAGTTCATGCTATGGTCTTCTTTTCTTATACACCATCCATGTACCACTTCACAAGATGCAGGTGAAGGTTTCTAGGAGTATTTCTGCTTGGAATAGATATTTCATGCGTGAAGGGACAAACTGCTAGTGCTAAATTATTTCGTCGGTGTTTTTGTAACAAGCTTGTGAGACGTAATGAACTTCGAGCTGTTGTTGTTCGGTTCTATGGTATTAAATTAACGGATGATTGCTGCTGTGTTCCTCAATTGCTTTACAATCAGTTACATACGTAGTCTTATTGCATTCTCTATTACTGTTTAAAGAAACACGATGGTCGGCGAGTGTGTAGCTAGGTGGGAAGAGTACGTGCTGCTTTTCGGTCATATAGAAACAGTGTTAGCAAGTGATTTCTTGAACAACAATCAGTATCAGAAAACGCGCAAAGCAACTTCAAACTACAAAATGTTGTTTATCACCTACGCAACATTCACACCATTTCATTCTACCCCAGGTCATTGCCATGTGAGGAACGTATAAGTGACGGTACCAAATTTGCCATTGCTACTCCTTATTCAGTGTTCAGCCCGACAATGAGAACACTGCGTTTTAGCGTTTTTTGGGAACTCACATTTGAGGTTTTTGAAATTGTCTGATGTTGGTTGAAATGATTGCCTTCTTTCCAGTCACTTGGTGAAAATTTGAGCGTTAAATACCCACAAAAACTGTTTCTTCCTTGTTTCTCTTACAAGTTTTGTTCATAACAACAATATCGATTAGATTCCCCTCCCTACTTGCGGTTTTCTCTCTTTTAACAAACGAAACCTGCTCTGCTTAAATGCAACGAAACTCACTCATCGTTAAACTTAAAACTCTTTCGATTCAAGGTAAGCATTAAGTTTAGTAAAAGGCTGTTTTTTTTCGAACACAACCCACACAAATTACGCGGTGAGAGAAACCACTGAATACAAACTGCGTAGCTTTCTCAAACCTTCACTGTCACGCTAAACCAAGTATTCGCTGCTTACTGCGTATTGTCCTGATAGCTAACTTTAACCATTGCTATGAATTTGAGTGAATATCTTCCTGTTTTTTCATTTTGTTATAGAGATGAGAAAGATACTAGGGCGCGACAAACAAACTCATTGCAATAGGTGAACTACATTCAAAACTATGATTTGGAAATTAACCCAAGTTCAGACTTCNAATTGTGTGGAAAATGAATAACTAGTGATTTTTCGAATAGCTTTGAAAGTCTTTGAAATAAGCCCAAAAATTATTTCACCTGCCACTCTTCATCAAAACTGCAAATCAAATTTCAAAGCAGTCGGAATGGATAGTCAAGCTGTTACTCTTGCAACCAACATGGAATAGGAGCAATTCCTGTATCAGTGGCTTGGCAGCTGGCAGTCGGAGTCACTTGGTTTCACAAGGCATGCAGGCCATGCAATCGTAGCACGTCCAGATTTTAAGCAGCGGATCGTGTGTGTATTCTCAGCGCTTTCTGCTGACTGCTGTCAGACCAACGGGAAACGAATGCACGGATCTCTGCTGGATTCTCGACTTCTTACGTTGGTCAACAAGATGAGCTATTCGCCCACCGCGCGCAAAATCGTCGCATTTTTTCTTGGCTTCAAGGTTTGTTTGATTCCCTGTTGCAGTTTGCTTCATCTTGCCACCTAATTTGGTGTTTCTCGTATATAGATCTCTGTGCTGTGGGCCATCAGTTCCAACAATAGTACTTTAAGATTTTCCCGCTACATGCAAAGTTATTTTTGCAATAAACTTATGACCGTAACAACAGGCTTTCAGCTTGCAGTCTGAGCTATTAATTTCTATGAAGTCAGTAACACACGTGCCATATACAAGTCATGCTTGGATCAGAGTTGTAAACGGGCCTCATTTTAAAGCCCGAACCCGGCCCGAGCCCGAAATCACAAGCCCGAACCCAAAATCACAAGCCTGAACCCGGCCCGAGTCCGACATTTATTTTTGAAGCTCGATTTAGGCACGAAAGCCAAATAACAGAGTAAGTAAAGATATGCACAACTGCGAGGTATCAAAAACCGTAGTCTACGTGTATAGCTGCAGGTACACGGTATTATCACACCCAAAATAGCAACCATCTTGACCAAAACATTGGCTTAAACAAACGCAAACTTAGCTTGTTAGTCAACGACAAAACTGCAGAATATGGTGTTTCTCAAGGGAAACAAAACTATCATGAAACTGTCCACGATGGCACTTAGGCATAAAATTATCTAGGATAGCGTTATAAGCATGAAAAAACGGTTTGTAGGCCATCTTTCTTAAAATGAGTCAAGAATCGTGTAATTGATTGGTCTTTTCAAAGCAACGCCATTGCCTGCCAATTTCCTCACCGTTGTCGCCTTTTCAAAGCAGCGTGAGACTAATCCCGAGCAGAGAGCAAAAGAACGGAGCAGTGTTTGCAAATAGAATTTACTGAAGAAAATCATAATCAATTCACTCACAGAATTCACCGCGGTGGTCACAACAAATGTACCTCAAGAAAGAAAAAATCTTTACTCTGCATGTTATGAAAAGAGTTTTGTATGCAGGCCCGAAGCATTGTGACAAACTTAAGCCCGAACCCTGCCCGACCCGAAAAGTCAGGCCTGGCTTACAACTCTGACTGGATTGCCATTTGTGTCGTCAGAAGCAGTGGTGTAGCGAGGGGTTCAAGAAAGCGCAATGCCACTGGTGGCGATGTTTAGAGGCGCTGACATGCAAAAACACAAAAGATGCTGCAACGATTTCCGCATTTAGATCCACAGGAAAGCTTGGATCTCCTTGAACAAAATAGTTTTTTGAATGACTGCACAAAAGCTAGTTTTCTGGGGAGCACCAATGCAATGATGACATCTTGTAAAAAATGTTTTAACCGTGGACCTTACCAAGTTCATTGACAATTAGCTTTTTTCTTCAAGGATTGCAGCAATGGTTACACGGGTACTTTCACATAGGCGTAACCAGGGGGGCCAAAGGGGCCATGCCCCCCCAAATATTTAAAAAATATATCCATTTTGAGCTTTGAGAGGTGTTTTTCTAAGCAAAATAGTGTTATTCGCCTAAAATCAAACATTTTGGCCCCCAAATTTTTGGGCTGGATACGCCACTGCTTTCATACATCACGATTTTTTTGTTTGCCCCGCGTTAGACCACGTACAGTTCAGAAGAAAACTCGAATGGGTATTTAAACTGTTGCTCCAAACACTTCAAATTGTACTGACATGTTGCCACTGAAAGTGTCAATCGGTTTAACTCTCTTGTTTCTTTCGCAACGTTTGTAGAGAGTCATCAGAAATGTCGAGCGGGAAATGTAGCGGAGCTCAAAACAGAAAAAAGGAAGCTAAGACAGAACTTCAAGCGCCGAAGCCAAAAATATTTGCACAAAAGGATTACCAAGTTCACAATAAGACCATTTTTAGTCATTTATTCCCAAACTTAATAAATGTTTGATGTAATGTGGGGGAAGTAACTCTCTGGTTCTGTGGGTGCACTGAGAATGACAATGGCCTGTCAAAGTGCCCGTGGGTCATGAAAATGGTGAACTCGTTCATCAAAAGCTTACCGTTTACAGATTTGAACACGGGGCCCGAAAGCGTTTCCTTCCAGGAGAAACTGTGGTACACCACTGCGCTGAAGCCCTAGCATTTTTATTTCAAATTTTAGCGTTTGCGCTGTGGAATAGATTTGTCATTTCATTATAGTGATCTGCAATTGGTTGTAAAATGCGGTCATTCCCAGCTGTTATGCGCCAGACGAACTCCAGTTGCCGACGAACACAGCTCCAACAACTGGCAAATTTTGACAAAATCGAATGAGCAATACATTACATGTTGCAGTACTGCCAAATAGTCAGGCGCGGATTTACCACTAGGCTATAAAGGCTTAAGTCTAGGGCCCCCGATTTCGGGGGGCCCCAAAATTTTGGGAGTAAGGACAATTTGCAACATTTTTGCAAGCAATTATATTTGTGTTTTTGTTTTGGTTCAATGCACGTTTTTTACTATGCCGCTAACAAAAGATCTTCATAGAACAGCGGTTCCCAACCGGGGGTTCCCCGACCCCTGGGGTCGGAAGCATGATTTTCGGGGGTCCGAAATGCGATTTTCGAGGGTGAGAGGTTGTATGTTCTTGGACATACTTTTTCCGAAAGAACCGAGATTTATGTAAGCTTGCAAGTGCTATTACTGAAAAGAACATTATCCAGCCTAATTATTTCAGCTAACGTTACTAATTTAACAATTGCTAAATGCCTGCATTACTATTTCTGCTTCACGATGCCGTTACCACGCAAAAGATGGCCAGTGATGCGGTTGTAAGCGCATTGTGACGTTTCATTTTTTATGGCGCAATTTTGGCGAGATTATTGTTTGATGCTACGGAACTCGAAAGTTTCTGGTGTTCAACCAGGAAAAGTTACCAAAATTGTGTGCAAGAGCCCTGTCTATTCTAGTGTCCTTTGCAAAAACATTTTTGTGCGAATCTGGATTAATTTCAAACGCAAGCATTAGAACCATTTTGACGCCTCGGCAGAGATGAGCGGACTCTCATATTTTATGATCCAGATCCAGTCCCGAAGTTTTAAAACTAATTCCAAGTCCATTCGTGTTCCAAAAAGTTTTTTCATTTTAAAGTCCAAGTCCAAACGAAGTCCAAAAAAAATAACAAAATAAAGCTTTTTACGACAAAAAAATATGTAATTCTTTTCCATTATCTCAATCCAAATCTGATCCTGATCCTAAATTTATAAAGAGATTTACAGTCCGGATCCTATCCAAATCCGCAGAAATTCATTATAGTCCGGAACCAGTCCTATCGAAGTCCAGTTCAGTGGTCATCTGTGCCCCTCAAACGGTTTGCGCGTGGCTCTGTCGACCAATTGTGTGCCAAGTTATGAGCGGATAATTTCATAGAAGTAGCAAAAAAGTCACTAGGTTTGTTTCTAATGAGCAGTAAGGTATGAAAGCTAAACAGAAGAACTGAGTATTTTAAGTTGCGTTGTCAGCAGTCTTATCTACTGCGAATGGTAATTTTAAGAAATGGAGATACTGCAAAATCTGACTATTTTTGTGATTCCTACGCTTTTTTTCAAAACGAGGGGGTGCGGGCGTCGCTTTATTTTTATGAAAAGGGTGCCAGCTTCGAAAAAGCTTGGGAACCTATGCCATTGAAGAATGAGCGCGAAAGATTGAAATGAATGACATATGAGCATTCTCTTTTCTCTTTTTATGGTGTTAAGAATTGGTTATTGTTACGTACTGTATAATGTGTGGAACAAAACGCTTGAATCCATTTTTCAGATTACATGAGGTCAGTGAGGTCAGTGGTGGGTTTAGGGTTGGGGGGGCCCGAGGCAAGACTAAAAGGGAGGCCCTCTGATGACGTCATCATAATCAGCCAACCGTGATAATCACGTTTGATTTGCCTAAGATACACCCAAGGGTATGTTCCTCAGACGACGGCAAAACTGAAATAGCAGAAGGAGAAAATGCAAAAGGGTGTTCATGATACACAACTCTGAAAACACTGAAAGCTGGGAAGACATGGCTAAAAGTTAGACAATAGCAAGTTGGCATCGCCCCCACTTTGTTTTCGCGCCCCTTTTCTCTGCATTCACCATCAATAAACTACACAGTTTACCCCTTTGAAAGTTTCA
>JGI24158J21664_10006525_pt1 | contig 15386 bp, 7 predicted proteins | sample Ectturendosymbi3_FD_21664 | JGI IMG/M metagenome (IMG submission 21664) | reverse complement strand
AGTGAGAGATAAACGTGCATTTACATCGATTTAAAACAAGTTTCCGTATTCCTGGAAAGTGCAAGTAGGGTTTATGAATTCATCTGAAAAGAATTATCACTATAAGCAACTAATACAGCTGAAGGCCGGAGTCGGAAATCGGACAATCGAAATTGCCAGGAGTCGGAGTCGAATGACGGGACTTCCGACTCCACAGCCCTGGGTACATAGCACATGTTTACAACTTTACACTAATACCATTTTCTATATCAAATGGGCTATAAGTGTTAGTAAGTTTAGACGTATAGGCCTACGTGGACGCAACATGGTTACATCCATAATCCACTAACTGCACTACTCTGTTGGGACAAGCTTAGCAGTGATTTCCATACAAACCCCTTTGTCTGAACAGCAGGCTGCGCACAATCGTAATTGTAACTTTGTTCGCAACGAGGAAAGGTATCTTGCTTCCATGCAGTACAAAATACAAGTAGATTGTCTGGGCTAGCCATAGTACATTTTTCCACAACAGTTGCAACACAAAATAAGTTGATGAAGTGAAGTCTGACTTCATGTAACTCCATGTTTAACACTCCAAGCAATGAATGCTGACGCTTTGCGCTCAAGCCTCAAATACATTTATTATACCACAAACGTTTCATAAATGATGCGATGTTATTCGAAGTTACGGTGGCAAGTACTGCTCTGTCACTAAATGACAATACAGAAAAGAATACGGATTGATAAAAACTCCACTGATTTTCTAGCGTTTCATATTTCATTTTGGGGGTATTGTAGCTTTGTTCAGAGGCTAGGCCCACAAATGCCCCCCGTGCAGACAGGACTGATCAGATGTACCAGGTTGGTTTGTCAACGATAGAACTTGAGTTTTAATTATTGACTTTCAATAGTTTTGGGTGAGGCCAAATAGAGTTTGGTAAAGTTGCGCGGTCAGCACGTGATGTGGGACGTGGCACCCGTGCGCATTCTACTGCATTCCGAAATGATGCGAATGGTTTCCGTCGCAGCACCCGAGCGTGTGTCCGTTGTAATAACTTGTACTACTTCCGGAACGAAGTGGATGGCATTTTCATGAGGCACCAGAGAATTAGCTGCATTGGCCGAGCATTGCAAGTTTGCGAATGAGCGTTTTTTGTCTTGTACTTGTGTTCTCTATCACACGAATAATTTTTTTGCTGTACGCAAAATTTAACATCCAACTTTGGAGTTAGATTTTTGGTGACAGTAAGACATGCGTCGTTTTGTACCGCGTAGTTGAAGTTGCTTCAGCTTTCTTTGAATTTTTGGTTGGTCGTTTTTTTTACTGAATAAGCGTTTACATCAACGAACAGGCTGCCGCTTAGATGCTATGAGAGCAACTCGCTGTACCTTCGCACTATGCCCCTGTTGTGTCACGTGATGCAGTCATTCTGAAAAAAAAGCGATTAAACCTAAATCTGTAAAACCAAGTCGTGGCTACAGAAAAAATCATTATGGTTAAACAAATCGAATCGATAACAATTGAAAATTTTGGTTCGATATTATAACGCAAATTCGTGGCGTATTATGTCCTTGGTTCAGTATTGTCACAACAACAGCGTAGTAATACCGAACCAAACATTTTGGTGGACTGAAACAGTGGATGCGTGAAAGTCTATCTCTGATACCATTGTGTTAAAAGTCTGTGTAACAGCTATGTCGATCTTAATGTCACTTATTCAGGACAGTTGAAAATGTGTGCTGTATCTGACGCGACTTCGAAGTACATTTATAACTTGTTCTGCAGAGAGCTCCAAAAGACAAGCTGCTCGTCTACAATGTGAAAGACGGTTGGGAACCTTTGTGTCGCTTTCTGGGGAAGGATGTGCCGAATCAACCTTTTCCTCACCGGAACTCTGGCGGAGTTTGGTTTAAAGAGTGGCTCCAAGACAATCCCCGCGTACAGCAAATGCATCGGGAGGCGATGATTTCAGCGACGTTGTTGTTGGGCCTGGCGGTAATCGGTGCCTACAAAGTTTTTCGCATCGTCAGATCGGGTTCCTGGTGCTGGTAAATCGTATGCAGGTTGCACGTGTTGCTTTGTAGATGGGAATTCTTCTAGTCATGACTTCGGACAAAATTTTGGTAAAGATTGCAGCTGCGCTGTGGTAGTTTCCACAATGAACTTAACCAAAAGCATGGCTAGGTGCAAACAAGCGCTGCAAAGGCAACAATCATTGAAATTCTACCTCTGCAGCGCGGTGAACATTTTGTTTTCGTTTCAAACATGTTTTTGAGCTGCGTGACATCGACTCCTTTCATTCCAAACTAGCGCCTTTTCATCCAGTGATTTAGTCAGTTGTAATTGAATGTACTATTTTGAGGTAACAATAATCCAACAACATCAAAACAATCTGAAATTTTGTGTAATTTTAATGAATGTGGAGTAACTGCATCCATAACAATCGTGAATGGCAAAACAGCGATTCAGAGGAGTGCTGCCAAAAGCATCACTGTTCTTATAAGGCATCGCCACTTTAAAACTGTTCCGAGTGTCCCGTGTGTGTTACTGTAGTGCGCTCACCACCAACGCCAGGATGATCAACCGCTAATGCTTCAAGGGACACAATGAAACCATGGTTCTGTTGTGCAAGTTTTCAATGTTCAGTAACTCATATCGGTGTACCACTGGTGCGTGCACATGCGGAAACGGAAAATCAGCAGTAACCATGCCAACGATCTAAAATGGGGAATCCGGTTTAAGGCGATTTTCGGCTGAGAGAGTGAACGTTAACCCAATGTGATTGTGCACTGAGAATCATTATAATGATTGACGAACTGCAAAGTGCTGTCATACCTTGAAACGAAAACAGTCAATAATTTCAAAAAGTTTTACCAAGAATGCAAGGCGAAACCTTGCACCCTTGGAAAAGCAACCGTTTTAGGATTCCGTGTGCAAAAGATGACATTTCATTTTAAAAGACACTGAAAAAATAATGGAAGTCGCCGTAAGAGGAACCTTTTCCAAAGCAGCAACCTTTACTCTGTGGAAAGAATGTTTCAACTGCTGAAGATATTATCCACAAACATTTCCATGTAATTGCTTTTCGCTTCATTAAGCGGATCAAGTACAGCCCATTTTTTATGTTGCGAAAGAACCCCTGCAAAAAATCGCGCGATCGCTAAAAACGTCCAACATTTTAAAAGCAAAATAACGTCTTGCAAAGTGCCAATCAAGATATCTAACATGCTACCGAACCCCAAAGGGCGTAACAGTGACCATCTGGCGGTTGCATGGGAAAAATGCTGAAAGCTTTGCATTCGAAATTGCAAAACGCACCGCAGAGATTAAATTAAATTTGTGACGTTGTGTGGAACGTTTTTTTAAAAAAAAAACAATTGACTAGGTGAATCGTTGTGTGAAGACTTGCACCAACAGAACAAACAAGTTTTTCCAATCTCAGTTCCTTATTGCTTTCACTTCTGTGCTATTTATTGCTGCAATGTTGCCATATCCTATGACCAGGGTTTTTTAAGGCGTTTTGGAGGGTTGAAAATCGGATCCCTAGAATCAGAGAAAATCGGTCCCTAGAATCAGAGATATCGGGTCCCTACAGGTCCATACTGGGTACCTAACATTTTCCTTGAAAAAAACTTTTATGACCTTGTCTTCATTACTTTGCAGGAATAATGCAGTAGAAATATATTAACATTAGTGTGATTCGGATTGATCTAAAATACTTCGTTTGTGTTGTCGCTTAAGTTCTTGAAAGAAACCTGAAGCTTTCCGACCAAAGACTTTCCATGCTTCAGCGTTATCCATATCAACAAACTTGCAAATGGCGTTAAGGTTTTTGGGTGATAAAGAACATAAGTCATAAATAAATCAATTCAAGCAAAACTGTTAACTTAAAGGTAGAAATTTCAAATTGAGTGATTGTTTTCAGATCTAGTGAATTTGATTTATGAATATTGTGATTTTTGCAAAAAAGCCTGTGGCAGCACTGGTTCTGACAAACCAGTGCTTGAAGCGTGTGTCCTTTTGGGCTTGATGTTTTCCGAGAACAAACGAGTCCTTTCTAAAACTTGACGCGTATTTAATAGTCCTGCTCACTAGCGGAGACAGCGCTGAGCTTTTAGAAGTTGTCGTTTTGTCAGGATTGTACTTGCCCGAAAGTTGTGAAGCCCCCGCTTATATAGAATTCGATCAGCACTGCCTTTTACTGCAGTTGCAACAAATGCAGATTTGCTTTTTCTTCACGTGTTGTTGCATTGTCTGTTTCTGCTGACCGTTTAACCAATTGTTTATAGTTTCTTAACTGAATTCTAGCCGTTCGTGTCCGAGTTATGAAGCATGAGTTGTTTCGCTTGTTGCCCATCATGTATATGCGCATATTTTATATTTGGTGAAAACGTCCTAAAAATGCACATCATGCTGCTTGAAAAAACACACATCAGTTTAGTATGTACTGAATGAGAACTGGTATAATTGCCCATTGTGGAGCTGGCACCGTAGATTGGCGCAACCTCTGACATCGGCAGTCTTGTCGTCAGTGTCATACACGTTAGGCTTGACATTGTCTCGTAACAAGAGCTTGTAGCACTAAGTTGCATACTATTGTGCAAAATACTTGCATGATAGAATTCAATGTATCAAAATACGTGCTTTTGATTAAGTTTTCGAATAAGAAGATACATTTTCAATTTCCACTGACAATTGGTTACTTTTTTGCATAGTGGCTTTTTGTATTGTTTCTGTTTTTTTGCTCAGTCATTTGAAACAATAAATCAATCAATTAAAAAACGTCAGTCAAGGGTTTGTCCTTGGGCCTTTACTTTTCCTTATAACAGCAATGAAATTACTCAAGTTTCTTCTTTGTACTACCATTGTTGCTGGTGATGCTAACCTGCATATGTCCAATCCTTGTTTCAATGTTTTTCAAACAACTGTCAATCTTGAACTATGTAAAATTGACCTCTGGACGAGAGTCAGTAAAATTTTCTTAACTGCAAAAAACTAATTACCCCCAAATTCCTTCCCAGAAAACGGCTCATATCTTAATGCAAAGAAAACGTACGTATACCGAGTTGGGATCTATAGTTCTTTCCTCTCTTAAAATTATTGCAAAATATTTTGCATGAAGGAGAAAAGCTGTTGGCAAAGTAGATTAATTCTACTTTCAGACAATAGAAATAAATGTAGATGTCTTCATGTTTAAGAAAATATGTACAAACAACTTCTTGATAAGCTGAAGATACTCACTGGTCTATCCAGACACTTCGGACGAAGTAGAGTTGGTTGCAGTGGTGCAGCCAGGAATTTTGTTCGGGGGGGGTATTGCTGAATTTCGGTTGCATCAGTGGTTGCCAGAGTATGAATAGGAGTCGGGTTCTCAAATTAAAAATTTTTCGGATCCGTATTCGGATTCAAACATTTTGGAACAAGAGCGGAGTTGGAGTTTGAAAATGTGACTACGGCCACATCTGCCTTCCAGAAGGGCCCCCAATTTAAAATAGCCTTGGGCCCTGAAAATGAAAACTCGCCTCTGGCTTTGAAGACTTGCCATGTTCTGTTATTGCTACGCAATAACAGAAGAACAATCCGCTCACAAGTTTCGCAACTCGCCTCTGCAAGCAACGGTGTGGACATGGGTGAATTCAGTCCTGTTGTCCCAATGCCACGGCACTTTGTGGGATTAGCACCCAAACAAAGCTCAAGCCCCTCAAATTGAAATATGAAACACTATAAGACAATGGAGTTTTTATCATTTTTAGAATGTCAAGCCCCTTGCACAAACGTAAAGCCCCCTACTGAAAACTTTCTGGCGACGGTTCTGAGTGAACTGTAAGCTCATCCAGGGCCGGCGCAAGCCACTCCAGCTCCCCAGGCAGGATGCATTTTCAGCGCTCCTCATATTTTATGACTTCATGCGATCAACCGTGGAGGACCTTTTTGCAAAATCGCCCAGCGACTGTACTTGGTATCTTAAAATTGCCGGTGGGACCTAGTCAAGGTTCATTCCAGCACCACTCCCCCCGAAAAAGACCCTTTTTGTGGGCGATTTTTTTTTCATCAAACTAATTTATTAGATGCATGCCGAGTTAATTTGAAAACCAAATTCATCATAATACCATCTAAACAAGTATCGGCCGTTACAGCATTAACATAAACAAAAATTCTAGCAAAGGCCTCTGAAAACCTTTTTACAGTCTGATGTTGTAACAATCGATGACGTTCCGCATGCGCAACAAACCTCTGACGTTCGCGAAGGTCACCATGTTGGTTGTGGTGCGTGCCAGCTGGTATACGTTTTTTGCATAAATTGCGGGAGTGCGTCCTACTATGGAAATCTTACTGGTTAGCTAGGCTAGGGGTCCGCAATATGTGGGTTGCGGCCCCAAGTTTGGGTCGCGAGACCTTCCACTCTGGGCAATGACGTAGCCAGACCAAAAGTTTTTTGGGAGGGAAAAAATTGCCGGGGGCCAAATGTTTGATTGTAGGCGAGCAACAGTATTTTGTTGGGATACCGCCTATTAAAGCACAAAATGACTAGTTATGCTAAAAATTGGGGGACATGGCCCCCTGGCTATGCCTGTGACTCAGAGTTGCGAAATAATTTGAATTTACATTTTAAATTTGCCATTCTCATTAGACAGAATAAACGCAATCACTTACTATTTTACGTGCTTCATAAAATTTTGTGCAAGAAAATTGCTACTGTCACTTGTAGTTTTAAAATTTATATTTAATTATAAAGTATTTTTCACAAAATTATACGCTCACGAAGTGTTTGGGTCGTAAGAATTCAGAACTATTTCGTAGGGTCGCGCCATAAAGTATTTGCGGATCCGTTAGCCAGGCTGCTAACACTAAAAATGCGGCATTTCGGCGGTTTCCTAATCTGACTGCCCTGGATGGCTGAAACATGATTTATTGAAGGCTTCGACATAAACTTACTCCAGTAAAAACGATGAAGTTAGGAAAAATCAAGAAATGAAAAGAACAGAGATGATAACCTTAAAATTTTTCATTGTGCTTGATAAAGTATGGCCTGGAGGGCATGCTTTGCTGGCCCTGACAGCACGCCATTGGTAGACTTGTGAGCACCTTAGACAAGATACATTCCAGCGACTACCCCTTCTGTACAAAGATCCCTAATCCACACAGACCCATGGGCCATAGCCAGGTTGTAAGGCTTTGGGGGCAAAAACGTTTTTACCGGGGCACGATTTTTGTTACTATGTGTTTAAAACAAATTTTTCTGGACACAACAGAATTGGGGGGCACAAAAAATTGGGGGTCACTTTCCCCCGTGGCTACATTAGAAATGTTTATTACATGAATGAAATTTATACCAAATTGCGACATAACTTACCTAGTATATGTGAAAGTGAGATTAATAGGGAAAATATTAACCCTTCTTGCAGCAAACCTGAAATAGTGCCGTACCTCTATCTTTTCATAAACTGCGTGAACGTGAGTTTCATTCACTTTGATCATGTCCATTATCTTTTCTTGGTGTACGTTTGTCACTTTCTGAACCACGTAGTTAAATTTTTTGTCCTTTTTGAGGCCCTCTTTTGCCCAGCGCCCTATGCAGCCATCTAGTTCGCCAAATGTTAGCGCTGGCACTGAGCTCAACACTGCATGTCACCAGAACAGTGAACCTGGCTCTTATGCAGTGTGTGAAAGTTGGATTTTGAGTAAAGAAGGTTGGATTTATGAGTAAAGAAGGCTTCGGATTGCGATGGTGTCTTGTCTGTTTGGTTTCATTTTTAGTGGCACTACGAATTATGTGGCAGGGCTATACAATATCATGAGTGGAGATTTGACGATAAGTTCTTTGCTTTCTATTGTTGTATAAAATATTTTGGCTTTAATCAGGGTTGGAGGAGAATTCCTTTCATTCGATGTAAAAAGTGAAGTAGTGCAATTATTATTTTCCGACAGGAGCGCAAGTGTGAGAGTGTAACTGATTTTGTTGCTATGTTCTGATTCAGCCTTTCTTAAACATTTGTGGGTCACGAACCTCTAGTAGGCCAAGATCATGGTAAAAGCTATCGACCCACAAAAGAAGACGCATTGCAACAAATAGTCGAAATTACGTTTTGATCATCGTAGTTGCAATGGAAATGTCTGCAAAGCTTATTAACCCTTTAAATCACATTCACGGACCCCTCACTCGGCACAGGACTGAACAGAGGTCGACGGTGTCTTTTTTTTACTTCACATCTGGTCCGAGTCGAAAACATTTGATGCGCATCAGCAGAGTGACTTGCGGTAGCGCTCCTTGGGCAGCAGCGTTCATCTTCAATCGCCCCGACAAGAAGCACTATTATAAAGCGCCGCCAATTGTCATCAATAGCAAAAAAACACTATCCATAACGCAAAGCATGCAGTAAGTATGAAAGTTATTTTAAGCCAGGTATGAAGCTTGATGTATCAAAGGCAAAAATGCTGGTAGATTAAATGAAGGCCACGATTCCTTGACTGAAAACTGAGAGCGGCCAAGAAGTAACTTGGCCCCGATTTCTTCCTTTCACGATTTTGCAATATTTCCTCAGTTTCAGGAGAATGATGAACTGGAGTTGGCAGCAAAAGAAATTTAGTGTAATCATTCGCAGTAAAGGTTCATTATTATTAACCAACCACTCTCCAAGCCCTTTACGTCTCTTAGAGCAACTCTGAATTCTTTTGGGAGCTTTCGCAATGCTCCACCACCTCGAATAGCGTTATCTATTAGCAGGGGCTTTGCTGAAGTATGCTACTGTGAAGGAAAAAATTGTGACTTTTGTAGCATATGCGACTAAACAGCATGACTAAATGAATAAGCTAAAATTCAATGGAGATAGCGTTTCAACCATAACAATAAAAAGCCGCAGCATGTATACCTTATCTCAAAGCACGAAAAATTTTGTAAGCGCCAAAAAGTGTGACACAAAGCAGTAACGACGCCGTGATTGTTGCTTCCTTGTGCATCCTCTGAATGATAGCGTTGTCATGAGCGAACTCTTTGAACCAACCGCATCCAGAATTTCTATGAGGAAACGGTTGATCGGGTATGTCTTTGCCCAGAAACCGGCACAAAGTCTCCCATCCATCTTTCACGTTGTAGACGAGAAGCTTATCTTTCGGCGCTTTCTGCACAACGTACGTACAGATGTTTGAGCGTTACAACCACGAGAACACGAGATATCGTTTTCCTAGACGCATGAATATTTCGCCGACTCACTGGTACGAGTTTGCGTAAAAAGGCTGCAATGCGTGGTCGTTGGTGATTCGGTCATCTAGAGATTTATCAACATCTGAAAGTGTTTCGCAAATTTTTTGACCGACTGCTGCAACGCAGCTAGCCATGTGATTTTGGCGAGCAGACAATGGCTGTCTTCAATTCAATGATGGATCAATTGTGAGCACAGTGCCCACGGGCTTTAACCACACCGGATTTACAATTTCAACAAAACAAAGAAAATATGAACTTGGTGGTTGTGAGATATCTTCTTAACTGAAAAAGAACAGTTTTTGTTTAATATGATTAAGCAAAGCTGCGGAACGTAAATAAGCTCGAAATGTTCCCGATACATCTGGTCTCGAAATTGCTAAAATAAACGTAAAGGGGGAGTTTTTAATGAGCTTTTGACTGCCAGCTATTTACATTGTATTGCGTCAACTCATCGACATGGCAACGCTCAAAAATGCCAAAATCTTGTTATAGCATAACGCAGCTCAACGTACCAAAATTAAGACTTTTAATTATTGCAAGTCCTTCTGAAGCATCACTTTTTCCTTCCTTTACTTCTGGTAGTATAAAAGCGACGTTTTAGCAGATATTTGTTCAAAATTATCACATGAAGTTATCAGCCTCACGTCGAGAGTTGAACAAGAGTTTGATTGATTGTCTTCTGCAACAACTGGTTTTTATGAACATTGCTGTCTATTTGTGATGTGCCCGGCCCTCCAAAAGCAGCACAAGGTCCTCATTTTCGCAGAAATGTCGAAAAGACTGAAAACAGGTCTCCAATCACTGGCATGCTCTTATCAAAATTATGACCAATTTGTTTTCTAATTTTGCAAAGTTGCTTTTTTTTATTGATCGCATGCAATGCGACGGATTTTTTTAACGACAATTGGCGGCAGACTGAAGCCTGAATGATGTTTTTTTTCGGGGCGGTTGCGGTGAACGCTCTTGCCCAAGGAGCGCTACGGAGATTCACTAAGTGGCCGTGGATCAAACACCCAACCTTCCAATTGGGAGGCAGACACTAGCACTCTGGGCTAATCGACGCCCCAAACCGCCGCCCCTCGCTTTCTTTAATGCATGATATGTTTGTAGAATGAAGGGCCGCTTGTCTATGCACCCCGGTACCAGGAGTGGGAAAACTCTTGCAGGACCGTAGCCAGGTTTTAAGGTTTGAGGGGGAAAATACACTTTTAGGGGGCCATTTTTGTTTTTATTTGATGTTTAAAACACATTTTTCTGGGCGCAAAAAATTTGGAGGGCACAAAAAATGGGGGAAGTGCCCCCGAATGCTCCCCGTGGCTACGGGCCTGGACTCTTGGTGCCCCCTGTCTAGATGTTGGTTCTGCAAAACCAAAATTGGAACTCCAGAAGCAAACAGGCAAACTCTCCATTTTGTAAGATTCCGAATTTAGCTTGATACCTTTTGAAAGAGCTGGTTTATGATAAATTGCCAATTTAGCCTCAAAACTGTTTTTCTATCAGGACAATTGCCACTTCGTTCCACTTGTTTTTACCATCATATAAATTAAACAGCGTCATTTAAAATAGCTGATATACCTACCGTCAAGACGTAATTGTTATGTAAACGATATCGCATTCGCATCATCAATTCATTCATTCCAATTTTTGAGTTGTCACATTCAATGGGCATTCCAAATAAACCCAAACCTGCCAGTAAAAAATAAATGCTACGCTTTACCAAACTAAATTTCACATGAAGTAACAAGTGAAAAAAGAAACGAACTCTCAAATTATAAACTGTTTCCTCTGCATTAAACTTTTCTTTCAAAATAATTTTTTTCGGTTGCAATCAACTATTTCGTCAACATCACCAAAAGTCTTCTTTAGCAAATCTTCGAACTGCTTAAAAATAGCGTGACTACAACTGAAAGCGTGGCAGAGTTGATACTGACAGCAGTCATTAGCATCAATTATAAGCATTTCACATGATCGTAAACAACTACGACCTGGTCTTGTTTTTGGTGCCTTGCGCAAGCGGACAGCTTAAATGGTCACCGCTTCTGAGCCATATCAACGGCTCCTCGCGTATGCTTCACGCTAAATAAAATGAATATAGAAATTTCATCATCATTGCAAAAAAGATGACATAAAAAGCAGAGTTACATTCGAATCGCATTGATTTCCAGTTTCTTCTGAGAAGTATTTGTCATGTGATTTTATGAGGCTGCCGCCAGAACGAAAAAAATGTAGAAAAGATGCGTATTGTTACGTCAAATCGATTTCGTCTTAAAAGTTTGCTGAATGATTCCCTTGACGTGTGTAGAGACTATAGTTACTTGAAAAATGATAAGGGTCATAAATAGCTCATTTCACACATACTGTATCAGACAACAGCTGTTCCCATATCTGGCTTTTAATGATGGGTCGTTGGTTGTTGACTGCAGTGAAAATGTACATTTTGCATCAGGCCTTATCTGTTTTTTAAAAGTGTTGTGATACTTGACAAAATCAGTCTGTACGAACGTGAGACTGGTGTATAAAAATTCATTTCCTGGCAGATTGGTCAAGTTTCTTGTTACAGATCCGATACCACGCTGAAAAAGTGAAAAATAGCTCTCTAACATACTGGTAGACCATGCGAGTAGTACGCAAATAGAATAAGGTTCCAAGCGTTGTGTATGTGCATGCATGGGCGTCCGCAGAAATTTTTCCAGTGGGGGGGGCAACGTCAAGATTTTGCTTATCGTTTTCAGGTTGCGGACGATGCAATGCAAATGTACGTTCACGAAACGCTTTACCGTTTCTACACGACTACACAAAGAACATGCCCCATGTTACGACAATAGTCACATAAAATGCGCTTCGTTGGCAGCCATAGCCAGATACATTACGATAATTTTCACAATAGGCTATCTGCAGATTTTCCAAGCAGGGTACTTCTTTTCACAGAAGTATTGCCATGGTCTTTAACAGGCCCGCAACCAGAGGGGGGCAATCGGGCAATTGCCCTCCCCCGAAATTTTTCAAAACATTTGTATTTGTTAGGTATATCAACAAGTTACATCAATTTGCCCCCCAAGAAAATATCAGTTGGTTGCGGCCCTGGTCTTTAACAAAACCACAAATTATGACTTTATTTCACCTAGCAAGACTTATCAGCGTCAGTCAGAAACAAGAGCTTCAAGGTCTGGGATCTCAAAGCGATCAATCACACGTTCAATAAAACCTTGCTTGTCTTTGCTGATCTTTTCACGGGAACACTCATCATACATAAACCGGTCAAGTAGACTATATTGACAGACTATCGAACAACTCACAAAAGTTAGAATACCGCATGCAGGTTTTAAAAAATTTGAACAATTAAGTATGAAACGTCGCCACAGCTAATGTAACTCTGCACTAAGTATTCACTCAGAAGTCAGAAATAAACCTTGTATTCCCACAAGCTTGTATCTAGACGTATTCTGAAAAGCCACGTAGTTTCATTCTGGCGATAAGCATTGGCGAAACTGACGGGGGGGCAGAGGGGAAAATTCCCCCCCTGTCAAGCTAAATGTATAAACCGGTGCCTCACTTAGCTTGTAATTTGGTTTTAGTATTCTTTTGGTTTTCAGTAGGTTGTTGCTTTTTGCGTTTTTGTGCATGTTTTCCGGATGAGTAGGGTTTTTTTGCATAGCAATCCACATCCGGGTTGACCATCATCTCTCAAGTTTTTCTGAGTGTTGGCTAGTGGGCCCATTTCAGCTAAGTTTCCCCATGGCTCAAACCTCACCAGCAGTGGTTCCTAAACTATCTCGGGCCATTACCCAAATCAAGGTAGCGATTATGTTTTATTACCCGTAATATTTGGCAGTGATCGCTCATAATACAGAAAAACATTGTGGTTTTGCTTCCCCGTTACCCCCGAAGAATCGCATATCACCCCCGGGGTGTAATTTACCCACACTTTGGGAACCACTGCTCTACAGTTACGCCACTGGTGAAAAGAAGCCTACATAAGGGTAGTTTGATTAAGCCACAGTATTCACTCGGTTCAGGCACATTATTCACACTCAAGAGTCTCGCACTAATAATGGAGTTTTCAAATTTGTGGAAACATTACTACAGATTCACCCATGCGTTTTTCACACGGTATAAAACTACGTGCCTTTCCGATATCAGCAATCACCGACCCGCTGCATTACATACCAAGATGTCTGCGTTCAACAGTCACATGCGGCAAAACGCCTTCAACCATTATTTGAAGTGAAACTTTGAATATTTGTTGACATGTTACTGTTATGCAACAAAGACCAACATTAGAAAAATCCGCTCGCACGTTTCGTAACCCGCCTTTCTGTAGGCATGGAGCGGACGTGGGTGAACTATAACAGTGAACCTGGTTCTTGTGCAGGGCAAGTGTCCTACCGGAAAATAAGCTGTCAAGGCACGAAATAAATCATGTAATCGAATTAAGCTTTTGACTTCAGGTTTTCTAGAAATGTTTGGTTCTTAGGGGGAGAAATGCCCGTTTTTCCCCCCTGAGGACGCCCATGTGTGTGTGTGTGTGTGTGCAGAACCTGTAAAAGCGAGGAATTTACAGCTCGAACGACAAGACGTTGTGGGGCCGAAAACGATATTTTTCATGCCATGTCGATACGTATATTTTGGTATTACTCAAACCATTATTATAAGACATTACAACGCATATCGAATCATCTCACGAGATAATGGGGCTTGGTCACAACTGAAGAAATACACGGAAATGTTTCCATTGTTTCAAAAGAATGATTTCATTATAAAAGTTTAACAATTTTAAGTTACTATGAAGAACCGTACATAACCGATTTCCTCGCAGACGAGGGTCATTAAATGTTTAAAACAGTCAAACACCACAGCGTAAGCCGTGATTTGTTCGCTGTCAGCAATGCTAACCACAGGACAACTCACCGAGAGTCTATATTACGTCATAAACTAGTTTATTTAGTAGACAACTACAACAACTACATGCCGGTTTGTACATTAGGCACTAATTCAAGTTGTCCAAAGGGTTCTGAGGAACAAGGAAGATAATTTATGTTTATAAATAATAAATGGAGGGACAAATTGGGCTCTCGATCGGGGGGACCCTGGTAAAAAAGGTCCCCAAATCTGACTGAGGACCTTTGTATGGACATACCAGAACTGAACTCACCATGCAAGATTTAATTTTCACGCATTTCCCCTTACAGTATTCATATTTATCTAATACATCAAAGAAATTGATATACCCACAACCCACAGTTTCCTGTTATCTCAGCCAGTCATTGCTCATTGCAAAGTGCATTCGTTGTCAGCATTTGTGAAAATAACGTTGCTGACTATGCGTCGATTGTAAGCATATTTAGTATAGTCTAGTAAGAAAGTATTCAGGAAAATTATGTTGTAGACCCAGGGGCTGATTAAGGTTGTGTGGGGACCCTGGTTGAAATTTAGAAAGGGGCCCTTCCTATATATATAAAACTGTCGTTAATAGGGAAAAAATAAATGAAGGAACTCACTTTGATTTATCACGTATGGTTTTACGATCATTCACAAGACATACCACTACTGAATTGTTTTTATTTTTCTACTGCACTTAGAATTTAAAAAAGTACTCAACAAAAGTCTTAACGAAAAGCACATCTTACGACTTAAACTTTGAGATCCGGCGTACGATATATTCGTACTTCGATTTCGGCCTAAAAAATAGCAGTTTTCGGTTGCCGTACCAACGCTATAGCTCTTCCGCCGATTGCGCTAGAGAGCTGTTCAAGGGCTCAAACGGATCGGCCAGTCTAGTAGATTGCACTCGAAAAAAAATTTTTTGGTTGGGGGTGCGGATTCTTTGTGACTGACGTCATAAGTGAAGTAGTTTTGGTGTCATTTTGGCTCATGTTGCCTGGTCTAGTGCCCAACCACTAGGCCAAAGTGTTTCGCTGAAGTTTTCATTGGAAACTAGGCTCGAGTCCGAGTCGTTTGAGCCTTTGATCGACTTTCTAGTGTTTCTGGTTCAAAAGTTATGATCTAAAATAAAAAAATTAATTAATTATCTAATTAGCTAATTAGTCAAAAATTTGTATTAACTTACATCATAACTTTTGAACCCGAAACCCCAGCAGGTCATCCATAGTATCAAAAGACTCGGATTGTAGCATAGTTTCCAGTAAAAACTTCAGCGAAATACTACCACCTAACGGTTGGTGCCCAGGGCCAGGCAAAGTGGGC
>JGI24158J21664_10006524_pt1 | contig 15387 bp, 13 predicted proteins | sample Ectturendosymbi3_FD_21664 | JGI IMG/M metagenome (IMG submission 21664) | reverse complement strand
GCAAAAACATAAATTTTACAAACGATGGCGTCATAAAATACGTCATAGGGGCCCTCCAGCGAAAATTGCCCCGGGCCCCCCTACCCTTTAATCCGGCTCTGGTCCCCAGCATTTTATAGGAAATTTCGATGTATTTTCCTACTCGTTGTCCAAGTGTGGAATTTCTTGCCGTTCTTGCGCTATTTTTGCACCAGATGAAGTCCGTGGGCTGAAGCTTAACAGAATTGTAAAGACCCCATTGCAAAAGTACACGTATTTAACAGGGAAGAACGGGTATTTGACAAAACATCTGTCAAAGCAATTTCTTGCCCAGGGTTCGGGAAAGAGCGGTGATGCGATGCACTCGTACTGAGGTAAAGAAAAAGATGCAGAACGACTACAGAACAATTGCTAACAGTTTGTGGATAGCTAAAAGACAGTTTTACTAAAGGTCAATCTAGTCTTCATAGTAGGCCCAGTGGGGTAGGCTACTAAACTGCTGTGCTATTTAGGCCGACATGACCCGGCCTACCTGATCAGCTACTGTTGGCTGAAGTTTTGTCGCAAGCAAGTTGTGATTTGTGCGACCTAATCTACCATCTACTGTAGGCCATTTTAGGTGTTGGGCAAGGTCATCCTAAATGAGTGTATTTTTTGCAGTGGGCTATTTGAAACTATAATTGAAAGCAAGCTGGGTAACTTTCAACGAACAGTTGGTAAGTCTTTTTCAGGCAAAACCACTGTCAGATAAATTATCAGTTATGGAGTACAAGAATGATAAAATAAAGGATAGCAATTCGCAAACATCACACATTCTGTAAAGTGATGATGTTTTGCTGTCTTGCAAAAGTCAATTAGTAAAGGCTATTGTTGTTTATTCCCCTGCTAGTGATTTTGTCATGGGATTGTGTGTGACATTAATTGTACCTATTGTCCATGCTGCTTTAATTTTTTGATACTTAGCCACTCTAGAAATGAAGCAAGTGCTTTTTAACCCTAGGACTACCAAGATTTTTTTCTTCAAGAATTACCAATAGGGTCAATTGACCCATGCATTGAATATGACTGGGTTTTTCGCACACAGCGCACTAGTTATCGCATCTCTTTCCTGCAAATGAATTTTGAAGTGTGACTTTTGTCTGTGTTGACGTCACAATGAGTTCGCTGGTCGTTTTGCGCATGTGCAGTGGCAATGCTCTTGTTTGATTTCACCGCCTGGTGAAATTATGGATGCAAACTGCTCAAACGTTATGCTGCGGCAGGGGCCGAGTTTGCTAGAAAGGTTTGGGGGAACAAACGTTGTGTGGTATGCATGTTAGTGTGCATATCATACAAATATAGTACTCTTGGTTGCGCTTCGATGACGTCACCATGTTCACTCAACCGTAGTACGACCTTATTGTAAAATTGGCAAATTATGGAGAAGATATATTTTGACCCCACTGACCCACTGGGTACGTCCCAGTTGCAGGGAGTGCCGTGCTAGTACCTAACAATGATAACTAGGTATTTGGTGTGCGCCTTTATCAAGTAGGATACACAAAATTTTAGTATTAGCGCTTGAAGTGTTCTTGAAAAAGTAGATAAAACAAACAAGACACTTCAATTATTTTTCAGTAAAACAAAAATTACAATAAAAAGTAGAATTTGTGAACATATATCTCTGAGATTCAAATATTTGGCAGCAACATAATGCAATTCCAGTTAACAAATATGTCTCTGGTACATTTGATTGACTGGCACAATGACCAAAAATACGCCTAAATCATACCGTTGTTTGTCATGTACAATCGGGATAGTATTCAAATTTTGCCAAACATACGGCACCTTGCATCAATAGACTTAAAAACTCTCTGGCAAAATCGTGGCAGTGACATTTATACAACTATATTGATACCACAAAACATTCTGGGTGACAAAAGATTTTGTTTCCACCTATGTCCAAAAGTTAGGGTATACGGGTCCCCCATTGCGGAGTACTTACCGTCATTTGGCTTGTGAATACCAAATAGTACGTGAAGACAAGGAGGTTATCATGGAATACATGAAGCAAGAATTCATGTTTGTGGATCACCTTGTTCAAGAAGCTTGTCGAAAACATCCAGCAACTTACCACAAGACGAAGTATGCAAGTATGTGGAATCTCTCATAGTTGAGCGCTCGATAGTGGCCTTCTAGCTGTTTTTCACAGGCATCCTATAGCTGTTTATCTCAAATGCAGGTTTGCGTTTTTTGTAATAATGTTTGGCCAAAGGTCTGCTCTAGTTTTTTCTAATAATAGATGTTGTTATCAAACTGGCAAAAAACCTGTGCACACCAGAGAAAAAATGTAAGGCATGTAGAGACCCCATGTATTGCATTCGAAACGCATTCAAGGAGCTGCTGAGGCATGTCACTCCATTCAAACTTCGAGACCGAGACTCGAGACTTGAAATTTGAGACGTAGACTTGAGACTTCAAAATTTTTGGATTTTGCCGAATATTTTTTAAAAATGTCGTCATCACTTCTAAGTTGAATTTTTTCAAATTTCTGGCATTTTTCCAACCTGCTTTGGTTGTTTCTTATCTGCAAATATGACGAACAAAAATCAATGTATTGCACACATTTTACTAAACCATTTCTTTACGTTTACAATATTCAGTCTCAAGACCTGTAGCCTTCGAGACCGAGACGAGAGCTGAAACCTTATTCGAGACCAAGACAGAGACCGAGACTCGCAAAATGGGTCTCGAGATTCGTCTCGAGACAGAGACGAAGTCTCAGAGACTCGCAAAAATGGGTCTCGAAAGTCGTGACTCGTCTTGAGACAGAGACCAAGTCGCGAGACTCCATCACTGATTTGAATCTTGATATTTCTACTTGTCGCCTCCTTTATCGTGATTAACACTTTGTGGCAAATAGCCTAAATTTGATGGGTGGAAAGGTCGGCACTTTTGTGGTCGGCCACGGGCGGCGCTTAGCCCGCTACGCCACTGCACACAGGCCAATACGCTGGTGTTGCGATTAGAAAGCCCGATCGGCGTGTGCGCAAAGCTTCGCACTGTGGCAGCAAGCAACAATAGGGATCACTCCCCACATATGATAGTCGGCATGTTCCATTGTTCACACATTAGTATTGGCAGAGCTTCCACTTCACGATCACTCTATTATTGCTTGTTCATGCCACACATGTATGGTGTTGTTCTTCATGCACATTCCATTCGTGGTGAAACGCGCATTCAGCGCAACGCCAACCGAGAGGATGCAAAAACATCCCCTCCTTTTTACAACGAACTGCACCAATCACATGTTCTTTTTGTGAAGGCTGCACCTGCCACAACCTTCTTATCCTGGTCACAGCACCATTTTGTTGCAATCGGAAAGCCTGAGCGGCAAGTGCGCAAAGCTTCGCACTGTGGCAGTAAGCAAAAATAGAGATCACGCACTGCGATCACTCTCGGTGTACGCTAGTCAGCATGTTCAATATTGCACACGTTAATATCGGCAGAACTTCTATGCCACGATCACTCTATTATTGCATGTTCTTGCCACATATATATGGTGTTGTTTTCGTGCACATTCCGTTTGTAGTGAACAGCCCATTCAGCGCAACGCCCACCAAAACGTTGCAAGACTCGCAGCGTTTCCTCCGACCACAGCCAGGGACAGGTTCTGGTGGAGCCACTGTTGCTCCCTTGGTTCACCAGACCAATTAGCAAGTTTCTTTGCTAGGTCACTTAGAGAAGGGCGGTGGACTTGCCGTATACACCAGTGGTCTGAATTGCAACTGGTTGAAATTGATAATTGCTTTGGAGGTCTTGGGATTTTTGGCATTTTCCAACTTCAGCCTATGTTGCTGCTATCTATATTAACAGAAATGAAATCTTTGATTTGTAAGACCTAATGAATACGATACAAGCAGTTTACGGTTAATTTAATGAAGTTCAGCAATTTGTGGCATTTAAACATAGGCGATATAAATCTGCGTACATTATTATCCTAAAAACGTATCATAAATCACGAAGATGATTACAAACCACAGGCCCGCGAGGTTCCAGTGAAAGAATATGATAATCTGATATCATGTATTTTCAAGTACTACCGCTCCCAGGTCGATTTTCATAATCAGTGGGATAGATTAGTTGCGGGACATTTGTCCGTTCTATGGATAATTAACTAGATATTTGAATACTGTATTTATCCATCCAATTGCGATGGTGTTACCCAAATAGTGCCCGTATGACACGATTTCCATGCACTGCTGTTTCTGTTGTGGCGTTCATTCAAGCATGACATGTAGACGCTGACCTTTTAATGACAACATCTTATTTACTTGAGCAAAGCATTTGCGGTCCAGTAGTGGTGTGCCCGTTTGCAAATGCTTTTGATAGTGACGTTGTTAAAGAAGTGGACAGTGTCAGATGCGATAAATGTTTCTGTAGGTCAATGCAGTATGACTTTTAAGGTGCAGTTCGTGGGTTTTATTTTTGTGTCTGGATTCGGTGTGGAACGGTGGAAATGCGGCAACACCTTCCGACCTTGGTCGGGGTAGCCAATGGTTGAGCTCTGCAAGCAATAAAATACATTTACTTGCTGGAAAAATGTCATGGTCTTTGATGTTCAAGTTCGATTTGAAAGATTATTTAGCCGAATACTAATCTCCACATGTCAAGTTTTCATTTATTTTGTTCTACATGATAGATCTGCGGTTTCACTCTTGTACTGTAGGCTAGTAGAAATGTTATATTCATTGTTATGCTAGATTTAATTGTCCAAAAAGAAGAGTATGCTTTTTTCAAAGAATGTGCTGTACCTATGCAGCATTGTCCAGCACATTCTTTGAAAAAAGCATATTTTTCTTCTTGGACAATTTGAAATTTATAGAAGCATATGATTGATATGATTGTATCATCATGCTGCTGCATATCCTAAACTGCATTACCTTACAGGCCTATGCGCATCCTACAGGATGCAGCATGCTGAATATCCTACAGGGCAATGTGCTTAGCTCAGAATCAACATGCATTGTGCATTAATTGAGGAATTTGAAATGACAACTGTGCAAAAAAGTTGTTGAGCTGGTCACACTAGGCCTATCTATGGCATGAAGAATTTATACATGAAGTGAACTGTTAATGTTTATTAAGTAGTAGATGCTGACACAAGTAAAAATCAAACATAATTTGTGCCTTGTAATCAGGGTTGCGGAAGAGTCGAAGATTTTTTGGTGGAGCCAGAGTCTGCATCCTAACAACACTAGGAATAGGATTTGGACTTTTTTGTCTGACTCTGATTCCTGAAGTCCAAATTAGATCATTTTTTACATCACACTCCTAAGTTGGGTATTCCTGTGGAAATGGTTAAATTTCTTCTGAAATTTTTTTCAAACAGAGAATTCTTGCTGTGTAGCACGATTTCCGCTGAGTGTTCATTGCTACAAAATTGTTGACAGCCAAACTTCATTCACTTTATGTTAACTTAAGGAGTCAGGAGTCGGAAATTTTGAAAAAGTTAGAGTTGGTGATTTTACCTCAGACTGCGCAACCCTGCTTGTAATTTGATGGCATCTCCTTTGAACTACAATTTCAAATTTTAGCAAAGTTAGTTTGTCTTTTTTTATTCCAATTACCAGTGTTGTGTAAGCTTTTTGGGAGTTATCACTGTGAGATTCACATTGGATCATGATTTAGACATTGACTGGATTGGCGATTTAAATATATTTTTAGCCTAATATGAGTCATGTTGGGAATAATAATATGTAGTTACCCTATTTAGCTAGTTTACCATTAAAAATATTTTGCTTGAGTGTTTCTACCATTTAGTGTTAGGTTAGAATAACCACAATCCTAAGTGGAATTAAGAATTTCTACACATACAATGTGTTCCACAAAATTATCTTATATCATATGCAGTTATTATGTGCCGATTTTTAATTAGCACTGTTATTTTCTTTCATTCAGAACTCTGAAAGTGGCACTTAGATGTAAATGATTTTTGTTGTCATGTTCCAGTTTTCTGCTTGTAACGTCACATGCGAGTACTAAGTGAAAAAAACTTCAATTCCAGTGGAGACCACAATGAATTTTTATAAGAATTTTTTAACCTAACTTTAAAAGTCATTGTTTTATGCAAATTAGTTTTTGGTTAGGCAGTTGTTTTTGATAGTTTATTTGAATTAATAGTAAGACAATTTGTAATGTTTAGCTTAACCACAAATTTTTCAATTTGCGTTATGCTTTTCAAAAAATATCTTTTAGTTATATTTCAAGTAATTGACTATTGCTAGTTTGGAATCAGTATATGGGAAAGCTGACCATTAGTGTTATTTTCAAACTGTCACATAAAAAATTTAGTTTTCATTTAAATTTTAAAATATGCAAATCATTGGCACTTTTCTGTTTTCATAATAATTTCACTTAAAATTATATGTGAAAGTTTTTTTGTGTATGTGTTCATGTTTTTATATTCTGTGTAATGCGTTATGATTAACCATTTTGTGCTCTTGTTTTATTCAATGTCCCTGCTGATACAGACCAAAAATCTGCAGCAAATACATAAATATCAAATAAAAATTCATTATAAATTTCAATAATTATTTTAAAGATTTGTATTTATACCTTCGCTTTAGCTGCATGCCAAATAAAGAAGCTTTATAGGACATGGTATGTTTTTGCATCACTCTACAATACTTCCATAGTGTTTTTTCCTTATGTACATTATCTTTTGTTTTTTTTCTGGACTTAGATGCACGCTGTTTGCTTCTTTTGAATAGTTGCATAAGTTGTTTGTTTTATATCAACTATATGTTCTCTTATTATGTTTATCAAAAATTTTATAGATATGTATTTTCTTAAATTCTGTATTGTTTTCATGCCTGTATGATTAAGGTTTAAATCTTTGCTTTCCTTTCAATAACGAAAGACATGCCTATATTTCTACCTTAAGCTCTTTTATATCAGTGGTTCTGTTCAATTTTGCTTGGTATTAGTATTTAGATTATTGATATCAAAACATGTATTTTTCTAAAAATAAACTGATAGCATTGTGCTTCTTGAAAATCCATAAAATTTTGAAAAAATTATTGAAGCTCCATAACTAAATTGCAGGTTTTCTCTACGATAGTGCTAATCCTATATATATATTTTTTAGATGAAAAAGTTGTTTTTCAATATTAGAAAAGTTGTTTTATATAATATTTGCAAAGTTGTTTCTTTTGCATATTTTCGTATTAATGCAATTAATGACTAAACCTTAAGCATTCATTGAGTTCTTGTAGAAAAAATCTACCTTCAGCAAACTTCCCACTATTAGATCCTGTGATAAGTGATACCATAGATTAACATTTTTAGGGAATAAATTTGTATATGGCTTCTGGAAGTTAAAGACCGACAAGTAGAATGGAAATAGCTGAAAAGAATGTGGAAAGCCATTCTAACAACTCTAATGGAAATGACTTTGGTCAAATAACGGAAGCTATATCAAACCTCCATCTTGGACATGAAGATGATGCAGATCTAGCAACTGGTAGAATCATAGAGAATGACACCAAAGTGCAGGTCAGCTGATTATTATATTATATGATCCAAAGGCGTGTTGTTGAAAATAGTTTTCCAATATTTTTGATCAGTTTTTAAAAATACTTCTAAAAACACCTTTAATGCAACAGCATGTCTCTTGCATTTCCATGAGGTTTTGTTCAGTGCATGATTCAGTGCATGGTGTATTAATTTTTGTTACAAAGTGGAAGTGAAAATATTTCTGAAATTGAAAATATGTTCAAGTGTCCATATGCTATTCTGCAGATTGGACTGTGGATATAATTCACGGTAACCAGTCGATTTTTTGTAACGGCCAACAACATTATAAAAATATTAAAGAAATTTTGCCAAACAAGAAAAAATATATTTTCTGTTTGAAACTGTTTTTTAGGCACCAACCTCTTTTGTTCATTTATGTTATCCTTTTCTGGATAGTGTAAAACCATTGACATGGTTACAACTACAAATCCTTCAATATGAAAGTATATTGTTGCAACCTCTCCATTGGCATTGCGTTGAATGCGCGGTTCACCATGAACGGAATGTGAGCGAAGAACAACACCCATGTATAAGTGGTGCAAACAAGCAATAATAGAGTGATCTCTATTGTTGCTTGCTGCCATAGTGCGAAGCTTTGCGCACATGCTGCTTGGGCTTTCTGATCACAACAATATCAGCTGTTATGTGATGGGCGAATACAATCATTTAGATTTTTCCAGCTTAATTGCTTTTGATTATTTGAAGTTTTGTGAAGAATCTCACAAAGTACACTTTTGTAAGTCTCAATCCAAACATTCCATTAATATTCCTTTATCAGGATGTTGGGGAAATTTTTGTTTCATGTAGTTTTGTTCCAGTGTAGATTGCTGAATTTAGCTTTATTGCGCTGGCACTAGCCAGCAGTATTTCAAATATTTGGTGCTGTTAAGTTTGAAGCATTTGAGGCTTTTAAATAAAATCAGGATTTACATTTCATTATCAGAATGATTAAGAGTGGAGTGTGTTATGGTGATGATTTGTTTGAACATTAACAACAAGATTTGCAGAACATTAGTGAGCGTTGGTGAAACAAACTGCCTGTTTTCTATTTTATATCAACAGACCTAGACTTTGATCCTTGAGGCATTGCCATTGTTGTTCTCAATATAAATATATGTGCGACTGATTTGGAGAGTTGCACCACAATTTCTAATTCTGTAGGAGGGAGTGCCAAGTATCAAGGAGCTTTTCATTTTTGAAAGTGGCTCTTCCAGGGGACGTTTTTTACAAGAACACTATGATTGTAAACATTTTGCATAAAATTGCTTATTAGCTTGTTTTGTTCTAGATTAATTCATTGGATACCACTGCACCATCCCTGGGCTCCACCATTGGCAATTTAAATTTGCCACATCTTCCAAGTTCAGAGGCACAACCAACCACAAGCTCATCTACCTCAGTGGCTCCAGCACCCTCAAGTTTTACTGGAAGAGCTGGCCTCCAGTTGTCGCTGACTGATTTAGAGATTTTGTCAACCATTGGTCAGTTAGCACTTTAAAAGTTCAAAAATGTTCTCGTTTATTGGGTTGTATAATATATGAATGTTATATAATGCTGACTTGGCCACATATTTTGCATGTTTGTTTCACTCAGGGATCTTGCAAATGTTGTGTTACAATGGCACTGCTTGTCTAGAAGGTCAAGCAACAAGCAATCAGGAAATGCAAATGTTTTTCTTACCAGAAAACAGGAATCAGGAAAACAGTGCAATCCTTGTCTTGTTTCATACCACAAACTAATTACAGATCCTAACAAGTACAACTTAGCAAGTTAGCATTATATCTTGACCACAGTAAACCACAGCTTATTTAGTATGCATCAAAGTTTGGACAATTCATTTGTTAATGGTGAAAGCAAAGTGGAGTCAATCCAACTAATTAGAAATCAATTTAGTGCTTTGCTTTGGCCCTGGTTTGATGTAACTTTTTCAGATGTATCATCCATGCTTCAGCTAATTCATCCCTCTATATTTGGTACAAATCTACATTTTTGTGCGGTTTTCAGGTACAGGAACATTTGGCCGTGTTGTACTTGTAAAAGAGCGACGCCTGAAAGAATATTTTGCATTGAAAGTGATGAAGATATGCGACATCATCAAGCTGAAGCAAATACAGCACGTGAAAAATGAAAAAATTATTCTGTCCCAAATTCAGCATCCATTCATTGTGCAACTGTGAGTACTTCTTCAGCTTCAGTGTTGAAATCTTGTGCGCACAGGCACGCCTTTTGCTCATTGACAAGTTGCATGCAAATCACACTGGGTTTTGTCCGACGGTCGTGGTGTGCACAACACAATGCCTGAAACTAACATTATTCTATGTTCGTATTTTGTAGATTTTGGTCTCACCACGATGACGCATTTCTCTACATGTTACTTGAATTTGCATGTGGTGGCGAGTTATTTTCTTACTTACGCAACGCAGGTGCGGTTCTTGTACTGTTCTTGACTATTGTTTTTTGTTGTATATTTCTTCAGGAATGCCTTGAGAGTATTTTGCAAAATGCACTCAAGACAGACGAAAAGCATTTTTGCATGTTTCAAGTATCGCAAACTGTGCTGTTATACCACGTGTAATTACTGAAATTTTTTCACAAGCTGGTTACATGCGTTTGAAAAGTTTCGTCTACATGTTCTACTTGCACTTTCACGCTTTGTCGTCTTTCAATTAATCACCTTTACGGCAACTTCGTGCAACTTCAAATGTGTGGGTCGTTCTGACACAAGGTTTTGGAAAAAGTAGGTGATTTTGGCAAGAACAGCAGTCAGAATCACTTGCTTGTGTTTCCGTGCCTTGTAATTAATCATCCGCCTGCAATTGCATTGCTTTTAAAATTTACAACGACAGTTTTTTGTTGCCGCGTTTGTTCCATCTATCCGAAGCACTTGTGTCGAGTGATGTCACCCTTAGCTTTCGTCTCGTCTGTTCGAGAAACAACAGGGGACCTACACTAAGTGACCTCAAAGGCATAATAAACTAGGCAATCCCTAGTTTAGAGAACAAGAGCAGCCTTTGTAATTTATACAGTGACTTTTTAAAACAAGCTTTCGCCTTGTTTATTTTTTAACCACATATGCACGTTGTTTTTTTGCAAATGCGTTTGGGTCGATTTCCGTAATAAACTGAAGCAGGCAAACCTAAAGAGAAGGTTTTGACCTTTACCAGGCGCATTCTTTGTAGACTCGAAACGTAACTTGCCAAAGGTTTCTTCGTGCTAAGTCGTCCGGGCTCGTTGCGCAGGTCGCTTCAACAACGCCACGTCTCTATTTTTCGCGTCGGAAATCGTCCTGGCGCTCGAGTACCTGCACGGCTTGCACATCGTCTACCGCGACCTCAAGCCTGAAAATATCCTGCTGGACAGAGACGGGCACACGAAACTTACAGACTTCGGCTTCGCCAAAAAGGTTGAAGACCGGTGAGTGGCTGTGAGAGTGCTGGGCGTCCGCGCGGGGTTGACAAATGTGGAGGACCAGGCTGGACAGTGTCCCAGCGTCGTATAATCCTACCCGCAACGTCTTTCTCTTCTCCGAACGAAAGACTTTACCGATTGCAGATAAATGTCTCTACAATATGTTAAGATCAGGGCAAAGCAAAAGAGGATGTATATTTGCTGAAAACAGCATCAGAGCTCGAACTAATCCGCAGGGGTTTTCTCGCACCCTCCCGCGTTTTGTTAAGAAATGCGGACCTTGCTACAGCCAGACTGCTTTTATCGACTGTATAAATGTGCTTGTACGTACTTTTTTTATAGCAAATAAGTTTCACTGCAACTTTGACCCCAAGTGGCTGATTCTTCCGACCGCCACTACCGGTCTGGGCCACCGAGATAAGCCGCCCCATTGTCGTGACTGTCCGCACATTGTATGCTGTTTTTATTGCCGTTATGCAGCCGGCACTGTTGACTCAAGCATTGTGACAGTGAGTGCTGCAAGCCGCGCGAACCTGATTGTCCACATGAAAGGATACGATCTCGTTATTCGCCCTACTGGAAGGCGATGGAAACCGACCCCTATAGAATCAAGCACAATGCCGCCGCGGTTGTTTTTGCGGATAATTCCGAAACCAGCCCCGGACGCTTTCAAACGGAGGCTGACGCAATCAAAACAAGGTTGACAATGACGCGTCGCTCGGAGAATGACGTTCGTTTAACAGCGGCCTGTCTGTGGCGAGGTCACAGCGGAGCGACGCGCTTGCGGATCCTGCGCCGCGCTTAAGTTAATTTACCGAGCCAACTTGACGAAGCAAATCGCATTTTTGCCGCGTTAGACCTGCTCTCTTGTGATTTGCGGTCTGGAGACGAAAGGCCGTCCAGGTAATACGATTGGACGGGTGCAATTTTGAGCGCTGACGAAACGGCGTTTGCCGTAGACTTGTTTACCCTGAAGCATTTGTAGTCAANTGCTGCGTGGGTCTTGGTATTTTTTTGATTTTTTAGATTATCTCTGTGATCGGACTGCCAGTTCGATATTTCTGCCGCGGGGAGTTAGCCGTATTTGAAAACCCGCTATTTCTAAATAAGCACAACCTGTAACGAACGGATGCGAACTCGGATAATAAGCGGATCCGGATCTATGCTCAGCTTCTTCGATTCGAAATCAAATCGAATTTTAGCGAATGGGCATCGGTTTGAATTGTCAAAGCTACCCTTTTTGTTGAAATTGCATGCGGATTTCTTTCGAGCTGATCTGGGTCCTTGCCACTGTCACGCTCGAGTTCTTGACAGGTGGCTGGAGCGTGCACGTTTGTTTGGTCTCGTGCCGCTTGTTCGATATGTTGCCTTCAGTACTTTTGCTTGGGTCCTTGTCTAGCACGTAGAACCAAAACTCAAATCAAACTACGGATCTCTCGTAGGTACGAGATCAGCGTAATAACAATCCCCAAGTCTAAGGAGAGCTCAGCCTATGCAAGGAAACTTTAATCAGTGAGGAAAAATTTAAACGTGCGATATCTTTTAAGGCAATCAACTTTTTTTCTGTGATTTTAGTTGTTAAACTAGATTTGCAGTGCCAATGACGTTCTTGGTAACTATATGTGGGATTAGCATTTTACAAATTGGAATAAACATGTGTTATTGTCTGCCCTTAAAATTAATGCCTAGCTCTCGCATAAACTCGTCATGGAATTACCACATGGGCTGGTCAGACTGTTATATCATTATTTATGCAAGAATCACCCAGACTTTTTTTAATTTGATCACTCTCTGTAAAAGAAGTGCTGTTAAATGAAATTTTGTCTCTAACGTACCCATCCTAGTGCCATCAAGTTTCTCTACGTTTTAGCGCGGAACTTATTCGTGGGGCAGCAATTATATAAATCAGTGTTTCACTTAGCTCGACCTGTTTACGCAGAACTTGGACACTATGTGGCACACCTGAGTACCTTGCGCCGGAAGTGATTCAGAGCAAAGGTCACGGGAAGTCCGTCGATTGGTGGGCGCTCGGCATACTTATCTACGAGATGTTAGCTGGGTACGTGTGCTATGCCGGTTAAGAATATCGTCCGATATTCTGTTTGCTGTAACAGCTTTTCTCGAATCGGATAACTTCGGACGTGTAAGTGTTTGTTCGGCTATCTTCGGACGTGTAAGTATTTGTTCGGCAAAAATCGGACGTGTCGGCTATGTTCGGATGGCTAATTTTTTTGTCAGGTTTGTTGGCGTCGCGCGTTGCTGCATAACTCCAGTCATTTTCGAAGTTGAATATACGGGCCCAACGGCGACAAATGCTCACAGCATTGCGATAGAACGACCTCAAGAAGAATAAGTGGGTTGGCGCCGGCGCAACACTTCTAACTGCCACCTTACAAACCATAGGGATTGAATGTCCGTCAGTGTGGTCCTGAAATTACTTCGTCGACATACTTATTTAAACGAGTGAGGGTTTTGTTATTCGTACAACAACAGCCGTTAGCGGTGCCATATTTGGCCGAATCACTTACAGATCGTTTTTACAAGCTAGTCGTCTCCGGCGCGATCACGTGTTTTATTGCAAATCCCACTTATCTGAGGAACGTGATCGACTCATTGACCCTTTGTCCTACCCGTTCAGCATTCTGCCTCCTTAAAGCTCACTCTTAGTACGGGATCAAGCTGTGGAGCTGTTGCAACCTCTCCGTTGGCGTTGCGTGGAATGTGTAATTCACCACGAACGGGATGTGCGCAAAGAACAACACCACATATATGTGGCGCGAACAAGCATTAATGGAGTGATCATGGCATGTGAACTCTATTGTTGCTTGCTGCCACAGCGCGGAGCTTTGCGCACATGCCGCCTTTCCGATCGCAACAGTACTACGGATCAAGCTGCGGTAGCGGAGAATTGCTACGTTTGGCGTAAAAACGGACCGCGAAGAAACAAACGTTTCAACGTTTTCTTTGATTCCTCAAACGTGTTTTCATTTACGCGAAACACCGTGGCTGTTATGTATATGAGGGACGAGTGAATGTTCGAGGTCGGTATTTGGTTTGTGGAACGATTATCTCGTTTGCAAAAAAATTCTTAGCTTTCAGATCAGGGGCGATTGCTTCCGACTTCATGCGCTTTGGACCAAGTAAGCGCTCTCCATAAGTGGGGGTAAGCAAGGAATCGATCACCAAAGTTTCTTAAATAGGAAATCGATTTCACGTAACACTACGCGTCCTCATGGCTGCGAGCAAAGCTTACGGGTGAAAAGTTGAAAAGTTAAAGTAAGAGCAGAGAAAGCAAACAAACTCAGGACTAAAATGAATGAACCAGAACGTAAGCTGCGACAATTAAAACTGGAAAATGCGTCTTTCCCAAATAATTAATTTCACTGGAACATCGAAACTAACTAACGTCTGACGCCAATGCTTGAGCAGCTCAACAGACCTACCTATGCCTGAAACAACACGACTAAACGTTGGTAAAATGCGTGAGTTTGCATTCGTTACGATGGCAACCAATCTGTAGAGTGGGCCTTTGAAATCTGTGATGGGAGTAAGCAACACTTTAGGCCAAGTAGATTCGTACCCAAGACAAAATACGAGGTATACGTTCCGAGTTACAGCGAACGTTTCGCTCCACCTACTGTGTGCATTTTTTGACTGCTTTCCTTTTATGAATAATCACAGGTTTCCACCATTTTGGGACGAGAGCCCGTTCGGGATTTATCAAAAGATTCTTGTTGGAAAAATCAATTTTCCGAAAAACATGGACAAATCAGCGCAGTAAGTACCATACAAGGTTTGAAGATTGAGCGTGGTGATGTTAACAAAAGCCTAGTAAGTAAATTTTTAAATCGCGCTTTCGTATCCCAGACGTTAGACTAACATTACCTTTCCTGGGAATAATCGCGCTCGCACCTCAAAAGATGTGAGATGTCGTTGCAAGAAGTCCATAAAGTCCTTCTCGACATGTGTTTATTTTCTATTTTGTTTCTGTAGTTGCTTCATTATGTATTGAACACAGAAAATATATAGTTGTGCCGAAAATGGGAAAGGGTTGCATTTTTATGCTCAGCCACGCAATTTACACTTCAGATGTGCCTCTTTGCTTACGTTTGTCTTTGTGCTTATCATGTTTGATGATCTGTTTGACAGTAATGTGGGTTTTGGCGTTGCACTCTTTACAAGAAAGCACGCAACTTGTTTTTATTTCAAATTTTGAAAACTACCCAAAGCAATTAAAAAAGTCCCCAACTAAAATCTTTACTATACACGAAGTACAAACCAAACAGAAACTGCAACGGAGTACTTCTGTATCAGCTTAATTAAAAAAAACAAAAAAAACCAGAAAAAACACGATTTGTAAGCGGTAATATGTGCCGGTGAACGGATGTAAATGTTTTAAATCAGAGCGTTTGCACTAGTCGTCTTCTTCACCACTATTTTGAT
>JGI24158J21664_10006522_pt1 | contig 15388 bp, 10 predicted proteins | sample Ectturendosymbi3_FD_21664 | JGI IMG/M metagenome (IMG submission 21664) | reverse complement strand
GCATAAATGCAACTTTCGTTGAAAATAAATGCAACTTTCTCACTTTTTTACTGCAACAAAAACTTGCCCTAATTATCATTAAATTACTATCCTTGAACATGGCAAGTTTAAAGAAAGTTATTACTTAGTGGTGGATCTAGAGAGCGAATCCTAAATAGCGCAGTTTTCCTAAAATATTTGAGTAAAAGCTGATGATGCCTACTTTGTAGGTGAAATATATACTCTGTAAGATCTTAGTGTCTGATTCTTTGTTGAGAAAAGATTTCTTTCCATAGACAGTGTTTTCCTAGAATGATTGAAATGTGCTAAAGCCAAAGAAAAGCTTTCCTTCCTCATGAGGTGTAAGGATTTACTATTGACACTGAGTTTGTTTGCTTTCTGTGTTCTTTAGCTTTTTAGCATTTTACTCATAAGAGTTACTTGCAGGTTGTAGGACTGATGATGCGCTGTGTTACATGAAATTGATTTCTTATTAAAAGTTTGCTGATTGATTCAAATTCTTCACCGGTGTGGAGACTAGTTACTTAAATACAGATGTGTGCAAGTTTGAATCATCACAAAAAGATGGAAGCATTGCCCATTTGGCTGATTCCTTGAAAGCTTTCAACAAACTTAGACCTTTTAATAATGTAGAACCACTTATTATTAATATCTTTAATCAGGCTTATACAATCAACATTGAATAGTACAGTTTTAGATGACATCATTCCATTCCAATAATGAAAGATAAAAAAATATCCTAATTTCAACAAAATCTCAATATGGAAGATGAGTGGTGTCCAAAAATGTTAAACTTATTCAAGCAGATGTATTGACCTTGCAACTAGATTTTTTTAGAAAAATAATTCAAAGTGATTGTTTTGTAGTTTTGAAAACCGTAAAAATTTGAGATATACTGATATATTGGTTAGGCTGATATATCGAGCCGATATTTGGGTTTCATCGATATATCGGTTTAGGCCAAAATGATTGATTTTATCGGCTTCAGTAGTTCTTGACAAAACGCTGTTATATTCCTCATGTATCCAGACAACTTGCACTAAAAACCACAACGAACCAAGTGAAGACAGTTATCTTGCAACAACACCAGCAGGTGCATTTTCATAAACAAGCATACAAGGTGAATCCTGAAGCACGCATCAGGNGTCGCAGCCNAAATAAATGCATCATCATTAATCAGATTAATTAAAAATAATAGAAAAATATTAAAATTGCTGCAATTTCAAAAATTTTAGCTCATAAATCTTGATTTTTGANGTTTTTCAAAAAAAGTGAAGCATAGAATACATTATATTTTTGATAATGAAGCAGAAAACAAGATATAAATATTTTGGAAGTATCGGTATCAGCTATCGGTCAATGAATGGCCGATATATCGGTATCGATATTGGCCCCAAAAAGCCATTCGGTCGATCTCTAGTAAAATATTTTTTGTTTATCAAAAGCACACTTTTATTACTGTTAACATTTATTATATACTCTTTTCTTGTTTTTGTTGCAGTTTTTGTAAGGTTCATAATCTGCAGTTTGTCATGGCTTTTATTTACCAGATAAAAAATGAATGTTTTTAGTTTGCCGCAAGGTCCTAAATCTTTAACACTGCGCAATGGATCAAAATTGCATGACCAGTCAAGTTGTGGTTTGCAAGTATGCCAACACCCATCTTGCTGGAGTACAAATCGAAAGCAGTCAAGGAGGTTAAAAATATACTCTACCAAAGTAAAGCATTCCCATAATGACTCAAGGTAAGGCTGTTTATTGGATGTAGGTACTGGTATTGCAGTATTTGGTGCAACTGCAAGCACAAAAGCAGTGGGAATGATGTATCATCAGTTTATTTTGTGACATAAATAGCAAATGTTTTACAAGTCAATGTACTGTATAAAAGTGTCACCAATCACCATAAATACTGTGGGAAGCCTGTGTCACATTTATTTAAGGTTGTGGTAACCTGTAAAATCAGAAAATGTTTTTTTCGTGTTTGACATCTGGTAAAATTAACTGTCATTATCTCAGTAAGTCGACCATGTAGTTGAAGTATTTGAACTACTGCAGCTTATTTAAAAGCAAGTTTCTGACATCTAAGTTGTTTTTTTGTTTGTTAACACTCTTTTTTCAAAAAAAGAATTTCAATTTTTTATGAAGGCAGGCAATGATTTCATGCTGACTCTGAAATCCTATTTTAAGATACTGTAACATGTAAGATATTAAAGAAGAAAGTTTCATTCCACTTGCTTTGTACTCCCTTGGAAGTGTCACAAGTAGTCTGTAATCCAATTTCACTTATTTTGTGCTGTGGGCCATGCGGCTACTTTTGTAATGAATGCTGCATTGGTGGCAGGCCAAGGGCAGCACTGCGCATGCACCTTTCCCCTGCACTCATCCATTACCTAGCATGAGGTTGGACAGGCCGCAAGTACCATTTTTTAAGTCTTCAGTAGGACCCAACCATGATTTAAAACCAGCATACCAGCATCTGTGGTGTATGCTCTATCCCCTATGCTACTTAGCTGGTATATTTGATCTTGTGTCTTGAAATCGTAAAGTACTTTCAGTTGCCAAGTCTTTTCTAAGAAAAATGTTCCTCATGGCTATGAGGTGTGACAACTTTTTTGATTTTGTTATCATTGTGTAATGAAAAAGATATCCTATTTTCCCTCCATATTCAGTGTTACGTTTTCAGCATTTCAAATTCTCATATTCTTTAAAAATGTTTTAATAATTGAAATGTTTTGTTGGGCATCACCTAAAGTATTTTCAAAACATTGTCTGTTAATGTTGAAAGGAAAGTGTCATCATCGATTCATATGTACTTTAACTTTAGTCAAATGTCACTGGTAGTTTGTAGCACACATCTGTGCTATCGCTGCACGTTAGATATTGTGGTTACATTGAAAAGAATAAAACGTGGCAAATGTTATTAGCAACAACATGAGTGTGTTCTTTTGACACCAATCCATTAATTCCCAACATGACATTAGAGAAGCAACAGGTGTTCAAGTTCATTTATACTGACTTCATACTCTCTTTTGGAGTGTCACCAGTGTTCTGTGATACCCATTTCCACTTTTTTGACCATGGGCCACACAGCTGCTTTTGTAGTGAATACTGCAGTAGTGGTGAGTCAGTGGCAGCACTGTGCATGAGCATGAAATGTTTTTTGCACCCACCCATTAATGCCGGGCATGAGGCTGGACAAGTGGACATGCCGCTAATACTATTTTTAAAGTCTTTGGAAATCTGACTAAGAATGGAACACAGCATACCAGCTTTTGTGGTGCATACTCAACTAACTTTACCACTTAAGGTGGAGGCAACAGGTGGTATTTTCAAAATATTTTATTTTGGTCTGATTAGGATTCAAAAATAGCTTATGAAGTTGATGAATTTTTGCTGTGTCATCTTTTTTGCAGCTGGTTGAATAGCATAGTTATAGATCACTTCATGCTTTAAGTGGAAACGAAACTCTCATTTTGAATGGGTTGTGGCAAAGACAGAAAAAATTGTATTTCTTGCATTTGAATTGCTAAGCTGGGTTAAAATAGATTAATAAAAATCCTTAGCACAACCTTTCCAGTGAGTTGCACCTCTGCAGCAGTTACACCCAAACTGTTATATGAACCAGGTGCTAAGACAGCAGAAAACAATTGTAAACACACTTGTGAGTCCAGACTAGTAGAAAGCAAGCATGATGGAACTTTCTGTAACCTTTTACTGTTCAGTATTATCAATTACAATGTTTGTGTTCTCAGAGTAAACATTTCAAGCAAAAGTGAGAAAGATAACCAGAAACTTGAATTTTCAGGTGAGTGGTTTTTGTTCATTTAGATGATTTAGTCTTGACTGTATCTAATTCAGATCATTATACAACTTTGCATTATTCGTCATTGCTAAACTTAGAAAAACATTGTGTGGGGTAATTTTAGTGCTTCAAGCTATCTCTTTGCAAAAGTATAACTCCTGTTCTTAAATTTTGAAGGCTGCTCATGGCCAGTCATATTTAAAAACAAACATCAAAAGCACTACCTTTTGTATTGTGTAGGGCAAACATTAGATTCATTGACATAGTAAGAAATAATTTCAGCCTAGTGTTAAGGATATCATAGCCCTAAAAATGTAAAATCAGGTTTTGTTCTTGATGAACATCAAGTACTTGTTGAAAGTGATTTTGTAAAACAACATTTTATTATAAGAAATAACAACACAGAAACCATTTATTTAAATGAAAAATTAGTGGATGTTCTGAAAAACAAATGTTTTCATCATCAATAAAAATCATTGGATGGAATCCTAACAATCAATATAACAAAGCATGCTGGCTGCAAATACAGTATATACAGAAAAAGAAGCAATGATAGCAATCATTTTTGAAAGAGATGAATTGGCAGAAGTTCACTCTGCCTAAGTTTTAGGATGGAGTAATGGTGTGAAGCTAGCATCTACATTTGCCAAGATGCAATTTTTCTGGATCAACAGAGGTTCAAGTTATACCAAGTGCTCTTAAACACTAGCACACTGTCAAGATTTCTCATTCATTAAAATTGACAGCATGCTCTAGGTACAGCTTTTTGAGGTTTTGAAATGCCCAGTGTACTTTTATTTGGAACATTGGTTCTTGCATTGTTTTTCATATAACTTTGCAATCTGTCCAGTATGCGGATGATCAAGCTACGACTGCTAACACAGAAAAAGGTTTACAAATAATTTTGGATGGAACAAACAGTAGTAAAGAAATATGACATGAAAATAAACATCAAAAAGACAAAGGTCATGAAGCTTGGAAGACAACCCAGTATTATAAAGATAACTGTGGGTAGAGAAATACTGCAACAGGTAGAAGAATTTAAATATCTGGGAAGCATTCTTTCATCATCTTGATACTCAGAAAAGGATATCCGTGTTAGGATAGGAATGGCAAAGAGTGCTTATAATAAACTAAAAAAACTACTCATAGGAGGATTAAAATTGGAGGTAAAGAAAATATTGGTTAAGACCTTGGTTTGGAGTGTGGCCATGTATGGATCAGAAACTTGGACCATAAAAAAGGTTGATGCTACAAGGCAGGCATTTGAAATGTGGGTCTGGAGAAGATTGGTGAAGGTGAAATGGACGGATAAGAAAACCAATGCAGAGGTCCTTAATCTTGTAAAGGAAAAAAAGAGTTTGTTATCAGAAATGAGGAAAAGAAAAAGGAAGTGGATTGGTCATATCCTGAGACATGAGAATATGCTGCACACTGTGCTGGAAGGTAGAATGAAGAGAAAACACCCAAGATGGAAGAAAATAATTGAATTGGTAGATGATGTCATGAATGGCACTTATGCACAAATGAAAAGAAGAGCTGAGGATAGAGAAGAATGGCGGAGGAATGTTATGAGAGACCTGCCCTAAGGGAGATTACCTTTGATGATAACAATATTTCAGTCTGTCTGAAAAAATGCCTGTATGAAAAGTAATTTGACTTGATAGCATATTCTCAAGTGTTGAATTCAGCAGTATAATCACGGGGAAGCACTGGTAAATGTTGACCTCCACCTGGTATGAAAACGAACATTATCCCTTACTAGTTGATGTGGCACCTAGATATTGTCACTTTTTCTATCACTGTTGTTAAACTATTAATAGAAAAAATCCTCAGCTGTACCTAAAACCATCCTTATTGCAGTAGAGTGTTCCCCACTTCTTGTTTAGTTCTACATCCCTGGTTTTATCACACTTGACGTTAACCACCAAAGTGTGCAAACATCTGAAAAGTGCCAGTGTAGATCACATGGAATATTTTTAATCAGTAAAAAAATATGAACAAATGTTTTAAGAATATGATGCGATATTTTCTAATATGCAATATATTTCTGTACATACTGTTTCCCATGACATTTTTAATTTAGGAGTTTTACAACATAAAATTCCATGTCTATTGACAACAAGATGTTGTTTGTATCTTTGGCATTTGCGCATACTTTGAACACTCATAATTTCAGTTTCAAGTTTTAGTTATTCAGAAGTTTCCATGTCTGCTGCAACAAATTTTCAGAGTTGTTAAGAGTCCCACATTACCTCTTGATCTTGAAACCATGTTAACGACTTAAATGTTGTTCACTGTAGTGTGAGATAGCAATGTAAATCTGTACAGATGGATTACCTCTATTGTGCAGATGGATTACCTCTATTGTCTGTGTTGGACTTCAATGATAGTGGTGTTTTCGAAGAGGACGAATCAATGTGCAATTCTGCAGTAAACAGTTCAAGAAACTTTGATGGATCAAACACGCTTGCTAAACTTCACCTCCACAACCTTCACCAGTGAGTATCACACTGTTTAATTTTCAAAATGAAAAATTTCGTTTCTTAAATTCTAGCTTCTGTTTGTTTGGTAATGGACATCGATAACATAAGAGTTTTTTGGCTGTAGATACCTTTGCTTACAAACCTAGTAATGCTTTGACATCCACACTCAACATCCTTCCCTTTGAAAGTAGCCGTCCATTGCCAGGTTCAGCAGGTGGTGAACAACTATTTATATATTTGTTGTTCTAGAATAGATGAATAATGTGCAGTCAGTGGCGTTACTAGAGGTTTGAGCCAAGGGGTAAAACTTAGCTGAAAGGGGCCCACTGGCCACTTTAGGTGGTCCACGAGCCAACACTAAAAAAACTTGTGAAATGATGGTGAATCCAGATGTGGATGACTATTATGAAACCCTACCTAAACGATCGGAAACACTCCGAAAAACGTGAAAAAACAACAACCTACTGGAAACCAAAAGAATACTAAAACCGAAATGAAAGCTAAGTGGAGACCAAAATTCACACGAATATTCTTCATACCTACGCGCATTAGCCCTGAAAAATTGAGATCAGTCGAGCAAAACCTCTCCGGCAGTGATGCCAGGTTATTTTGCAAAAACAAGCAAGTAATTTGAAAAACAAGCCAAAAATAGATGATTTAACCGAAAAGTATGCCCAACGTGCGTTGGCACGAAAATTAAACAAAACGAAAAATCAGCAAAAAAATTAAACAAAAAAGCAAGGAGGCAAATTCAAAAATACAAGCCCAAAATGAACAAATTTTCACAAAAACACGCCCAATATGCCATAAGCAGTAAATTGAAACAGCAAAAGTGCCACAAAATTTGAACAAAAAGCAATCCCAAAACAGAAATCTGCAAAAAACAAGCCCAAAAAACAAGCAAATTTCAATTAAAAGAACCCCAAAAACAAGCAACCCGTAAGTCTTCAAAAAAAACGCAAATACACAAACAACAAGCCCAAATTCGCGGGAAAACCGCAACAAGGCTGGCAACACTGCTCTCCGGTAATTTAGTTTTGCACCGAACAACTTTACCGCGCCCAGGCTGCAACACATTATCCTATGCAATAGGGTGCAATTAGTTGTTGCGTAAAACACGATAACTTTTTTTGTGTTTGGTCTTTTGCAACGAAAATTTACACGAATGTTTTGCTTATTTCAATGCATTTTTCCTGAAAATTTGATGCCAATCCAGCAAGAACTCTTCGTATTTAGTTTTGGATCAAGCACCTGAACGCGCGTAAAAGCGCTTTGTAACAGCGTGACCGTGACAATACAATCTAGGCGGCCGGTATATAACGTTCAGAACATGGTATGAGGTAATCTGCTGTAATATACTTGGCGATAAAGAATCCTGGTGAAATCTTTGCGCTGTTAAATCAAGATTTAGCCACATCTTCCACTTCGTAACTTTATTTGAGATCACTTGCTTTAAGAAAATTAGAAGTGTCTCTGGGATCACGCTCTTTGTCGTGCGGATGTTGCAGACATTCTAATCTAGCGTTTGCATATTCCGGGTATTGGCCTGGAACATCATCTGATCAAAGCAAGCAGAGGTAACACAAGCAAGGATATTTGCAGTTATGTTGTTGGACTGAACTCGCAGTGAGAGTGTGGTGAGGTGAAGATTCAACTTGCGTTGAGAAGGACCTTACGCAAACAGGAGCTTAACACATTTTAGGGGCAAAAGCCCAAACACACCAACCGTCATGGGCGTTGGAAGGGAGCGCTGGGGAGACCTTGCCCCTCCCTGGATTTTGAAAATTTCAGCAAAAAAGTTAGTTTTCTAAACTAACACTCATCTGATCAACCCTCACCTCTCAAAAGTGGAGGTTGGCCAAAAACCTGCAAAAGCAAGCCTGCTTTACTCAGCTGCAACAACTTGCGGTTGACTAAATGTTTTATACGTTGTAGAAACTTCATTGTAAATTTATGTGTGCAACAGCTGTCAAATTTGTGCATTTTATGTCAATTCTAAAGCTTCAGCGGAGTTTCTGTTATTACAACTGTCATTTCAAATTGTATTATGCGTTTAAAAATGACTGGCTGGCAGTTCCAGATGCCTTGCACAAGTAAATTTGGTTTTCAATGCAGTGCTAATTTGCGGTATGTCAAAAATACGTCTGGCTGAATGGTTGACCCATTGACCCGTGGATAAGGTTTTTCGCCAACGTTGTGTGTCTCATTAGTTCACACCACTTTGCAGAATTCCCAAGTCCTCATTTAGGCTTATTTTGTAGTAACAGGCAGTTAATTTTTCTGCCGTTTGGTGGTTTGTTCATTTTTATTGCGTTTCTTTTATTTCGTGGTTTGAGTCACAAAAATGTGTGAATGAGCAGCCTTGCTGTTACATAATTTTTGTGGATGTCACTATCAGCTGTTGCAGTAACATTTTTGAAAGCTATTGGACCCTTCTCTTGCAGCAACGTTCTGTGCGATTAGCAGCATGTGTTTTTATGCAAAAATTATTGTTTTTTGTGAAGTGTCGTGCGTGTTGAAAAGTGCAAATAGATGCTTCACGTCCTTCGCACTTCTTTAAATTTAAGCCCCCGCACCACAGGTTAAAAGCCCCCCAAGAGACCTGGGCTGGCGATGGGCCTGTTCCTGGGGCTGCTACCCTTGGTTGTATAAACTCCAAAGAGGTGTCTCATTTTTGTAATATTCGTAGTGGCTGGAAACCGTAGATTAAGTTTTAATACAAAGACTCGGACGTTGGGTATGTCTGATTTACCTACAGTATGTCTGATTTACCTACAGATTAACCTTCGATAGGAATTTTCAGTTTTTGAAATACGTTGCTTTGGAATTTAGCGGATGCGCAGACAACACGTGCATTGGACTGTGATCTTGTATTGCCAAAATCACAATTGCTGTTGATGCCTTCTAGTTTCAGTACAAACTGCTGTTTGTGCGTAATTTTTACGGCTTTCTAGCTTTATCCAAGTCATCGTCGGTAAAATGTCGTACAGTCCCAAAGATCAAGACACCCCTGAAAAAGGCGGATAGTTTCAAATAAAGGAACAGTCTTTTTCTGGATTAAATAAATTTTTTCTGAACGCGAAAACTTCCAATGTAGTTAATATTAACTTGATTTCAGTCATTCGCCAACGGAAATAACACCTGCCCCGGCCAATACTCCACTGCAGAGCGCGCATGGCTTTGGGAATACCCCGTCGCCGGGTCATTCCTCGGTCGAGCTGGCGCAGAAACGCCCTGCGAAGAAGCCGGCGCAAACGCGAAGGGTCGACGCGTTGTCATGCAAGGAGTACAGCATGAACCTGAACACCAGCTCTGTAAAGAAACTTTACTTGTGGTATCCTGGGGCGAGGTACATAGCAAGTTTTCTTCGTTTTCGACATTCCTGACGACATATTTTTCGTGTTTGCATCCACTGCTTTGACCGTTATGGGTGGAGCTTGCGTGTTGGTTCTTTGGGTTAAACTTGCATGTGGGTGCTATGGTTGAAACTTCTGTGTGGGCGCTATGGGTGGAACTTGTGTGTGGGTGGAATGCAACGTTCCTGAATCATCTGCGCTTTTTTCTTGCTCCGTGGTCGAATGAATGAAAGCTAAAGTTAAAAACACAATCCTCTTGTTTCGTAAAACCTCACTTGCTTTCAGGTCACACGACGGACCTATACGTGCGCAATCTTAAGTTAGCAAAACTTTGTAAGTGAACTTGAGATGCGATATCTAGTCTTGGTAGTTTGTACAAATGCGGCATTTGTATCGGATAAACTTTTCACAACTAGTGTGCGAATTTCAATCTTACAAGAATTGGAGATTTTGACGGGTCAACAATCGATGAGCAAAAAACTGAATTGTGGCTGCCTGCTTGCGCAGTTTAATGCTCAGTACATTTGGTCACCAGGTGACAACCAGAAAAAACACGCTCAGTGCCCAGGGTATAAACGGTTGTTTTTAGCAATTGCTATAGAATATGGTTGCTTTAGATTTCAGCGCATGGTTTACGGCGATCACGAGAAGTTACTGCAAACTTTCATGTTTTGTTGAACTTTCTGCTTCTTCTGCGCTTTCTGTTGTAATATCTCCCCAAATCTTGATTTTGCTGCCGTTTTGTGGTTTTACTTTTGATTTTGAATACACGACATTATTTATTCACCTCCACTGACGCCATCTGCATTATAATAGCACCCTTGGCAATCAAGAATATCGACGGGCGTTCTCCTCAGCACTTCAGAGGTAAGCTGCGAAATTGGTTCAGTCTTTGCTTGTTGTTTAGAACCATCTGTATTCGCAGTTCGCCTGATTTGCATGCTTTGTTTTGAAACTATGATTGTTGCACTCTACGATTACCACCCTGCTGTCTGCCTGTACGTTACGAGCTGTGTGACGTCATTTCGATGCATATTCGAGATCACCGAGGATTTTCGTCATATGTGAACGACTCCAACCAGTTCTGTTTTTGTTTCTTAAGACACACAACTCCTGCGAATGCCGGTCGGTTACGATGGCGCGTAACTTGCTATTCAAACATAAACATTGTGTTGGTTTTCAAACACGTTTGCACATGTGTGATGCGGTTCGAAGCAGCGTATTGGGTTGTTATAGATCAGTGCTCTTCAACCTTTCTGTCATTGAGGAACCCTTGATATACTTGCACGTTTGTCATGGAACCCCCATTAACAAAAATTTAAAAACACCAGTTACTTGCAACTAAATCAAACATTTCGTTATTAGACACTTCAACAAATAAACAGTTATTACAGAATTTAAAAACGAAGAAATTCAATTAATCGGTTGTTCTTGCATTTCTTATACCATCTTCTTAAATCGTAACTCCACGTTGCTCATTGCAATCCTCATACACATATCCACACTCTTCAAACAACTTCTGTTCTTGTTCTTAATGGTTGTTAAAGCAGAAAATGCTGTTTCACACAAATAGGTATTTGGGAAATTGACACGGAAGTTTCAATGCTTCCTTTGCAATTGCTGTTCCCTCTTGCACAGAAAAATCCAAAGATATTCCTTTCCATTTTTTTCGAAGATTTCCTCCAAATTAATATCATTACAGATATCCAGGAGTTCTTGTTGTTGTTGGGTAGGGAAAATAAAAGGAGTAACTACCCACTTCAGCAAACAAAAAATCTCAGATTCTTCTTCAGGAAAATACCGGTTGAAAATTTTCCTCAAGAGTTTCAGATGCTTCAACACTAATTCCTTTATTTCAGCTGTATCCTCAACTCCGGAATCCTCACTTAAAAATTCATTCAAAAACCGAAAAGACGAATAATCTTTTTTTGAAACTTTACTGACCCAGCAGTCAATTTTTCCTTTAAAAGCATCAATTTTGCCAACTTGGAAAAATATATCGATTTTTTCCCTTGAAGACTGGTGTTGAGCGTGGACAACACATCGAATATTGAAGCCAGATATGCCAATTTGAAAATCCATTCATGGTCAAGAAAATTAGTTGCACTTTCATGATTTTTCTCTGCAAGAAAAATTGATATTTCCAGTCTTAATTTGAACACACGAGCCAAAATTTTGCCGCGAGATAGCCAACGCACCTCTGTATGTAACAGAAGAGTTACGTTATCAGAATCCATTTCTTCACACAGTTTTTGAAAAACTCTGGCAGATTTTCCTTTACCACCACATTTTATGTAATTTGTACTTTTCACAATTATATCCAAAACTTTCAAGCTCTGTTTTCCTCCGATTATCAGAACTAAGCGGTTTTACAGCCAGAGCTTCACGATGAATGATACAATGTTTTAATACACAGTTAGTAGCAACTGCCTTGACACGAGTACCGACTCCCGAAAGGCGTCCAGTCATCACAGCTGCCCCGTCTGTAGTTAGAGAACAACACTCTTCCCATGGTATTTGTTTTTCTGTCATGAATTCGTTGAGTTTACTAAACGCTTGTTCAGCAGTTTTGTTCACATCCAAGTCTAGGCAACACAAATATTCATCAACAATATTATACGAATCAATATCAGGAATTCTTATGTACACAAGCAGTTGTGCTCTACTCCCAATATCAGTTGATTCATCCAGTTACAGTCCACAACATGGAGCTTTTCCGATTTTATATAAAAGTTGTTCCAACAAATCCTCCGCCATATCAAATCCCCGTCTGCTTACAGTGGTATCGGACAGAGGTATGTTTTGCAACCTGCGTTCAGTTTCCTTGTCAAGGAGCTGCTCCGTTACTATTTGCAACGCTGGTTTAATAACTTCCTCAGCCAAAGTAAATGGTTTCTTTGTTTTAAGAATATGATGCGACAGTCGATGTGAAGTCAACAACAAATCTTGATCAGTTTTCACTGCCCCTAAGAAAGAATCTTTTTGCTGCTTTTCATATTTTTAAAGTATGCGAGAGTCTTTGTCACGTGCGCAGGATGATTGGCTTCCAAGTGTCTTTGTAATTTGGCTGGAGCCAGAGCAGAATTAGGAAGTCTATAACAGCAAATCAAACATTCGGGCTGAGGAGCTGCATTAAGAATTTGGTCGTCCGGCAAAAAGAACCCGCATCTCAAATATGCCTCGTCCCATTTTCTAACTTTGACAACTGAATTACATTTGGTCCGCTTCGGACCAGGTGCCTCTTTTACATTTGAACTACATTGCTCATTACCGTCCACACCTTCGCTGTTGTTATTATTTCGCTTCACGTAAGAAAATAAGCTATTTTGCTTCATCTGGCTCGACTAAGTAGTAAAAAGTTGCATTTCACGCAGTTTTTATTTTATTCCCACAAATGCTGAACAGAAGCTCTAGTCTGTACCACTCTCTACTCAGTCTACTCTACTGCGAACTGTACATTGGCAACATCGTCTTACTGTGATGCAACAATAACGTTCTTCTTTAATTGCTCAACAATGAACAAGTGAAGCAACAACTAACAATGTTTCTTTTTCGGCTATTAACTGCACTCAACCTCCTGTACAACTAACTGGCCTACTTGGAGTCGGAAAGCGGCACAATGATCTAAAAACTCTCACAATGACGCATCAACATACTGAAGAAAGAAATCATTTCCCATAAAAAATGAGAAACTCATTTCCCATAAAAAAAATCATTTCCCATAAAAAACTAAAAAACGAGGAGCCCCCACGGAACCCTTAAAACTCACGGAACCCCACAACATTTTTTGCGGAACCGTAGGATTCCGCGGAACCCCTGTTGAAGAGCTCTGTTATAGATGCAGCACTGTTCATGTGTTGCAATGCGCATATAATTTTAAGCAAATCGCCCTTCGGTCTAATGACGAGGTCTTACTCATGCGTACGTGATTGTCAACCTGCGTCGAACGTTGTGATTGGCTCAGCCTGCTCCGAGCAACGAATAGCGTCGTCATCTCAGGACGACTGGCACGACTCTGGCGGTGGCGGCACATGGCTGATAGCTGCGCGATTTGTGCGTGTGTGTATGTTCGATAGAGCTGGCTGCGACGTGGGAACTACGAATATCAATTTCCCGGAGAAAACTGTCGCAGAAGACAAAGCAACACAACCGATCAAAACTACGAAGATCAAGAAACCCTTCCTCGCTTCGGCTTTTCATAGCGGCAAGATTGGGTGCGACGTTCGTGGTGACGTGGTGAAATGTAAAATTGTTGCAAGCAGCTTTTCGAAAAATGCTAAAATTTTCTGTTTTAGTAATGTTTCGGGTAGGCATGCGCGAACGCTTTTTCAAAAATTACCCGGTCGTTTTTCAAGAGTGTTCGAATGAACTTTTATACCTTCACCTTAAAAATATGCTCAAAATAAATTTTTGTTATTCTTGAAAGGTTAAAACCCAGGTTGTCACATCTCGTCAAACTGCAGCTTGGTCATACAAAACGTCTACACATCAAAGGAAGAGACCTGGATATCAGTCCGCGCAACCCTCAGTTGCGTCAGTTCCGCGAGCTGCTAGACTTGTCGTACGGTAATGTTTTTGTCGTTCATGTTTCCTTTCTAAACAACCAATGCATTTTCCCTACAAATCAGTCACAAATATTTGTGTGGGAGTACGTGCTGTGCTTAAGCAGAAGCACCCACTAAACGAAGTGAAGACCGCGTGAAACGACTTGTTTCATTTTTGCGCAACATGCATTCCGAATTTCTCCGCATAGCACAAAAAGTTACGATAGCAATCAGTAGAAATTTACACTATGTGCACGGTTTAACGTGTGTGCTCACGCCGGTTCATACCTCCTTTAGACGAACTGCGTGAGACTTTGCTTCGAGCCAAAGCCCAAGGAATCATGTCCGAAAAAGAGATTATTAGCATCTTTGGTGAGGTATGATGTGCTCGTATAATAAACGTTTGATACTTCCTTTCTTCACGCGCTAACCGTGGTTCGATTGGTGTTAGTCCAGCAAGGTGCGAATCCCGTTGCCCGTTCTTTACTGTTCAGCTGTTTTTTTTCTCTGAGATGTTTCGATTATTTTTCCGATAGCTTCAAAAACTGTCTGTGATCTTTCGTTTTTGGAGTTTTTTGTATTTTTTTATCAGCGTAATTTTATCAGTGATTAAAAAAAATTCGGCCAATGATCGAAAAAAACAGCTAATGGTGTTAGTCTGAGTAAGGCGCGAACCTCGTTGCCGCTTCTATACTGCGACTATTCAACCAGATAGCTTCGCCAATGTTTTACGACAACCACTATTTTAGATAACAAACCGCAGGAACGTTCTGCCGTCCATCAAAACGACTCACGTGCAGCAGGAAACAGGCCAAGCAATGCTCGACGCGGTGGGTTCGACGAGGTTGCTTTTTATTTTTAAACGTCAACATTCATCGCCTCGCGTTGCGGATTGCATTTCTGAAGACTGTCATGCTCGGACATTGGCTTCTTCATTTGAGCGAGTTCTTTTTTTATCCACTGCTTGGCCGCAATAGATTTCGGGGCAGGTGTTGAGCAGCCATTCGGTAGTCTCAACGTCCAGAACCGTGAGACCGTGTAGTCCATGGGGAGGTCGGTGGATTGGACATTGGAGGACGACATGGTCGACGGTTTGCTCTTCTGCGCCACACTCGCAGGCCGCAGAGGAGGCCATACCCCATTTGTACAAGCAGGAGCGGAAACGTCCGACACCGGTGCGGAGGCGGTTGAGCCGGACCC
>JGI24158J21664_10006521_pt1 | contig 15390 bp, 8 predicted proteins | sample Ectturendosymbi3_FD_21664 | JGI IMG/M metagenome (IMG submission 21664) | reverse complement strand
ATACGAATTTATCCTGGCTGCAGTATTGCGTTCTGCTGCCTTGTGTATATGACTTTGAAACATCTTACGTAAGTGGTGTTAGATTCAAAACGCGTTTGTAGTTTTACGCTATTGTCATTTCGATTAGTGGCGAACCAGTCATTTATTTCGGAAGCCGTAGAATACTTTTTGCCTTTGGGAGCAAGAATGTTGGCATCCGCAGGGTTGCCAGACACCTTTTGAGAAAAAAGCCAAACCGGACATAAAAAACAAATTGTTAAACAACATGAAATTTAAAATTTTTATTAATGTAGGAAATTTTAGAAGAATAAAGTTGTAGCATTCTTCATCTTCCACATTTTCCACTGGAACCTTTGGCGTTATGGTTTGCCAGATATGCGACCACTCTATTCTTCTATGGGTTGCCAGATAACGTTTGAGAAAATACACCAATCACAATCTAAAAAATCCTAATAAAAGTTTTCAGCAAGATATTTAGAAAGACACCAATCTGATAACATGTGCCAACTGCCTACAAAAAAGCCAAATGTAGTATTGAGAAAAAACCAAACAATTTTTTTGACGTCAACTGTCTCTAAAAAAGTCAAATTTGTGAAATTTGCCGTCAAAAAAGCAATTCTGGCAAACTTGGGGAGCCTTCGCGGCCTGCACTCTCTTTTTCATTTGCTGACCTATGAGTGACAACAACGATTCTAGCGCTCCTGAAGTAAAAATCTCGCCTTGCCACCACACGTTTTTTGGATGGCGTGATCGGTCGAATTTTGCATGCGCTGATAGACTGGGTCCAGAAAAACCTATAATATTGCTACCATGATTCGGGACACTGCGTTGGTTGGGTTCAACCCACCTCTGCGAGTTTTGTACTTGGTTTACAGCGGATTGCCACTGCTCTGTTGCGAAACTTGAGATGGGCATGTGAACCGTTGTAGTCGTAACGCTTGTGTGTTTCTGCCGTTCGAAAACATCGTTTTAGTTTCTGTAATGTGTGGGTACAGACTAGCACGTGTTAGGCAGCAATGTGTGAACCAAAGGGTTTCCTTAAAGTTGCGCTGAACAGGTAGGATTTCTCAGGATCGGTTCAGTATTTGGCCGTAGACAGATCCATTGCCCAGCTGCGGGTTCGTAAGTCAGTGCGGAATCAGCATGGCGGTCTGGAATCTCCGACCCGGTCATAGCCAGTAGCGAGAAATCGCTACAAGTGGTTCGTGACTACGGTTTTAACTCGACCCACACATGTCTTGCAACCTCATAGAATTTTGTACGGATTTTCTGTAATGATTCAGAAGCAATTATTTCGCGTATTTCCGCTCATTTTCCCGGAGGTCAAACATTTCAATCAGAAAAACACTTGAAATAATTCGCGAATCATACTCATTTAGTACAAATGATTTTAAAAATGAAACTAACTTTGGCAAATAATTTGCTTCGGAAAGAGTCGAAAAACTGTAGTTGGCTATCAACAGCCTACTTGTCTCTGTGTCAATACGGAATAGGTGGTTGGAAGTGGAAACATTTCGCTTTCATGAGAATTGTATTCACTTTCATGGAGCTGTTTTCGTTCATGTGCGATTGGCACAATTGTGTACGGAAAATGGTGTTTCGTTTCACATGTGCAGTGCTGTGGAAGTTTCATGGTTAGCACAGAATATTTGACTTAGCAGTATACGTGTGTGATTGCATCTGCAGTGGTGTTTAGGTATCTCTAGCGAATAGTAACGCTAGCTCGTATTTACCGATATTCACAAGCCTGTATTGGATTTGACAGGGTTAATCAGAGCAACCTAATCTTCACAACAACGAAAAATCACCATACAAGATAGACATTTATGTTGGCCCCCGTACTTTTTCCTTGTCCACGCAGTGACCTCCCACTTTTTAATTCTAGAATCGCCACTGGACATGCAGTCTTTTAAACTTGGAAAAAAACTAATCTTCCAACAATTTTTAGATTGAGTGCGTTTCAGGCTCACTTGGAAAAAGAAGCAAGAAATAAAACGTTTACAAAAACGGATGAAATTCAGCGAAATTGAAGCTTCAAAGATGGCCTGTTTCTAAAGAATCATAGCAAAACCAATAATTTCAGGTCTTGAATCTCAATCTAGAACATTCAGGTCTTGGTATCAGTTGTTATAAGAATTCGTAGCCTTGGTTTCAAAGTTGAAATCAAAGCTCAGTCTTGGTCAGCACAGTCTCGACTACATCACTGTATCCTTTGCTTGAAGTTCAAGACCAACTGACTCTTCCCTGTTCAGTTCCATGAAATTGTGATTCTAAAGTTATTGACAAAGTTCGTTCCCCCACCAAATGTGAGTTGACTGGAGAATACTACAAGAAACAGACGTATTCATTAAAAAGATAGGCCAGGATCATTGAAGAAGATTCCATTGTCAAAAACAACAAGCCTCAGTGAGAAAATGCATAAGATAAACACTCACATAAATGAACACTATTGCAAGAGCTTGTTAAGGTTTTCGCCTTCATTTAGTTTGGAAACAATTGCTGATTTTTTTCCACCGTATTTCGTCACATAAAAAAACAAATAATGAAAGTATCCTGTTCAGAAAATTGAAGAAACATAATTCCAAGCACTTATATCTTTTGAATAAAAGGTTGCAACAGTCTGAAACATTATGTGTTTTTTCACTATTTGTCAAGCTTTTTCAACCCATTCCATGTAAACAACACAAAAATTAGCCTAAACATCAATTGTCTAATTGTTGTTTAAATGAAATGCAGTTCCCATTGATTAGATGTTTACAAATGAATATCAAATGTCAACCTAAAGTTGTTTTCCTCTGTTTGGCTGAAGTTGTAGGTAAAGAAGTTGGTTAGAAAAAATGGTGCAAAAGATGACAATTTTGAAATATTTCCATCAATAAATGAGGTTTGAATAAATCTAATGATTCTTCATATATTAGAACATTTGGAAGCTAAGCACAAAACACTGGCAATAATTTTTCTCTTTAACTCATCAAAGTTGATATCAAATTAAAAAAACAATGATTTGATTTTTATATCAAGTGATTTATGGATGAAAAATAATATATGCTGAATGACACAACTACGATTTCCACACAAGAAGATTAGTAGCAATAGAAAAAGTGTACTTGTATTGAAGCACTTTTCTGCTTCTTCAATCTTTGCAAATTGGAGTGCTCAACTTTCAAAACCATATAACAGAGCCAGAAGTTTTGCATTGCAAAACAAAAGATAGTTTGCCATGCTTAAGTACTGCCCAATATGGTGATTATAGCAGGAAAGACTTGAGCATGCAATCACCATAGATATGAAAATTTATTTATTGAAATGAAGGATAGGTAATGAGAATTTCCAACACTCTGTAAGTCATATAGCTTTCATCAAACATTTTCAAATGTCATTTTCTAAATTGAGCGTGAGGTGGGCAAACTGTTTTTTTTTTGGTTTTTGCAAAGTGTCTTTCAAGTGAAAATTTGGGAACCACTGCTAGTATCGACTATATGATGCTTGCCAATAAGAGGTTTCCAACTGAAATAAGAGAATGCATCAAGGAAATTAGGAATATTAGTTGACAAAAGTTGTGTAAAGAGTGTGGAAATAAACTCTTGAAACACTTCAATTCTTGGGTTTAGCAATGATGACAAAAACAACAAAAGTTGACTACATTAAGACAAAGTTTATTATTTTCAAAGCTGCAATGAGTTACCTCTTGGTGAATTCTTTTACGTTCTTCTTCTTCTGCTTTTAATCTCAATGTTTCCGCATCAAGTTCTTCATCTTTTTTATCAACACTCTTTCCTCTTGTTGGTGTTGATTTCCCGGAACGATTTGGAGATTTGGGAGGCTGCACATTTTAGTAAATCTCTAAATTTTTTTGTTAAGCAGTCAGTATTACTTGGTACAAAAACAGAATACCAAGCTAACCAGCATTGTATTACCTCTGCATTATCACAGGGTTCCTATGCCATTTTTAATATAAATTTCCAGACATTTTCAAGGCCTTTTCCAGACATTTTCCAGACCTAACATTCCTGTGTGGCCTACCCAGATTAAATATAGGCTCTATAATATTCAACACAATATAAGTAAAATTATATCAATCTTAAATAAAATATTATTAAAATGTACGTCAAAAAATCAAGTCTGGAAAATTATTTTCTTTTTCCATACCGATAGACCAAAATAATTTTTTCCAGACTTTTCCAGACTGACATTAACAAAATTTTTTCCATACTTTTCAAGACTGCATAGGAACTGTTATTGTCGCAAAGAGCCAAAAATGTTTAACAACAACTAACTCTCAATAATCATTTCCACATATTCATCCACTACTTTCACTAAAGGTATGTTCAAAACCTACCATCTTAAAATAGCTATTCATGTATCTCAATAACAGCAAAATAATATTATTTATTTTGAGTCAGACTCATGGTCCATATCGCAAGGGTAACTGAATAACTCTAGAACACAAAATGGTTTTGGGGCATATATGTTGCACGTTGCACAATTTGAATCGTCAACTCACTTGCATATCACAGTATTCTGCTGTTGCGATCAGAGGGCCCAAGTGGTAAGCACAAAGCTCCACACTGTGCCAGCAAGCAACAACAGAGATCACACACTGTGATCACTCTATTATGTCAAGATAGTCAAAATGTTTCTAATTTGCATAAAAACATGGATTAATTATACTGGTCGCATGGTATGCAGACTTTAAACTTGACCTTTCAGCAAACAGCTTATGCTAACCGTTCAATGCTTTTTAACAGGTTATTTCTTGATACCATGACTATTTTCTTAATTTGTAGCACAAAATTTGATTGAACTTCCAAAGCTCTGGCTTTCAGATGCTTGCATGACTGTATAAAAATATCTGATCACAAAACTGTTACATTAATTGAAAAAACCTAGAAGTTCAAAAATGTAATATCAAAGCTTAACATAAGATGCTGCCTTAAAATATCAAAATAAATTTTTGAGCTCCCTCTAAATCAGTGGTTTTGAACCTATTTTGCACCGCAACCCATTATAGCAACCCACTACAACCTAACAACCCCTGTCTAAAACTTGGATAAAGCAAATGTAAAATAGTTATGTACAAAAAATATCTACTTGCAACCCCTCCAAAAATGGTTCACAATACCCAAGGTGGAACACCACTGCTGCAAATTGCCTACATTAACCATACAACTTCACACAAAAACTGACACTTCTCATCAGCATAAAATTTTCCCAAACATAGTTGGATCTGGGTGCATTGTACATTAAAGCACAAACAACCGGATCGCAAATTGAAATATTGCTCTTAAATTACCAACAATCACCAATGAATGATTTGCCTTAAGACTGAAAAAATGTAGTTCAGCTTTAATTTTATTTAATTTATTTGTTTGTAAGCAGACACAAAGTCCGTAGTATAAGCACACACACTGTACATAATGCAGGTCAATAAAAATAGACAAAACAGCACGCTCTACAAGGCATTGGAGCCACTGTAATCACAGAGTTACAGACACTTTTTGCAACTGTGTTGAAGGGTTAATTGCATGATTTGCGTATTTCAAATTAAGCTAATCATGAGTCAAAATAATTGCAATCCCAAGTGAACAGCACATAGCATTAAGTTCTGTTAAGTCAGTTCATCAATCACAATTATTTGATTCTTACCCAAAAAAACAGTGTCAAATATGTGATCTCACAACAGAAAACCCCTGTATTTCAAACAAAAAGAATGCATTTTATTTTAAACTATTGTGAGACCAAGCAACATTTAGTCAAAAAGTTGCTACCTGGCTCCATTTCTTAAAATACAATGAAACTGTTCTAATGTATGGGGAAATGAAAGTAAGCAAGCCCTTGACTAAATTAAGACAAAGCACATAAACTAAAAATTTGTTTTTTCTCAAACATGCTTCAAAGTCTCAACTAAGCTTTGCAAAGCACCAACTAAATAATAAGTTCATCCAAACATTTTGGCAAGAACTTATATGGTAGTTACAAAATTCTTTCAGCACTACCAAAAATATCAATTGCTACTTGATTGAAGATATTTTTTAGAATATTTTTACAGTAAAATTTAAAACCAGTATTGTCTGTGAGCATGTAAAAGTGACAATCAATCTATGTTAAAATATAAGAATATAAAACAAAGAGTATGAAATACCCATAAATTTATTTGAAATATTGATAAAAAAGAGAGAAGATCAAATACGTATTAAAACCATTTTCTTAGCAAAAATGAAATCAACAAAAAAGCCAATATTTTCGATATAGCCTTGCAAAAGAATCAGCTAAAATTATATATTCCGTATATGGGATCATTTTTATGTGCTCTGCAGTCTGCACATCACATGTCAAGAAAAATGGGGAGTAATATAAACGAAATGCCCTGTATGATATCTAGAGACTCAAAATGTTTATTCAGAACAATCAACAAATTGATTTCATGACACTGTGCAAAATAATTATTAACTTGATAGAACAATCATTCTTAACCAGGGGGATTGCCTCCCCAGGGGAAACCATTAAATTTCCCAGGGTGCACAAGCCCTTACATGCTCTACAACACATAAAGTTTGATCAAATAAATTTAACAATAAATACATTTGTTTTTACATGTTATTTAAAGTCAGGGGGCTTGAAACAAAGGACAATTACTTAAGCAAGGCGTGGTAGAGAAAAGGTTAAGAAATAGTGTGGTACAATTTAATTTCACACATAGGAAAATTGAAATCATAGCACAAAGAACTAAACATAAAATACTTTTTCAGTGGATTAACCATGCATTTATTTATATGGAACTACTTCACTAATCACATGAAAGCAAGGTACTTTGACATAATACATAACTTCTTGCTAGAAAGCTGTACATGTCAGCTATTGAAATATTGCCTTTGTGTGTGAAAGTATACCTCCTACTTTACTTCAAAAATTTAAATCGTAACTAAGGCTGTGGTGAGGGCAAAATGTAGTTGATGTCCACTGAATTTCACATTGCATACAAGCATTAGACAAGTCATTTATCCTAACATTTACTGCCTTAAGTCAAAGTATTTGCATGCAATTGCTCAGCAATCTATTCCTTCACCTAATATTTTTATTTACTTACATCTAATGCCATGTGTTTTTACCAGTTTCAAAATTTTTATCTCTTACACTTCCATGTGATGTCAAAAGTTCACTGTTGTCTATAGCATGCTTTTTCAATGTTTGTTCTTTCAACATATTGCTTGTGTATGAATAGTTTATGACATTAATTCTGAAAAAAATCTCACAGAGTCTGAAGCTGCACATTGCTATTGGGCAAAATAATGAAAATATGTTTCTCGTTCAAATTTTTGAAAACAATGAAGAAGTAGGAACTTTATCATTTTTATCAAATATGTTTCAAAGTTATTGCCATTCGAAAAATTTTAGCAAATTCTGCAAATCTTTGAAATTAACGTTATCTGCTAAAACAGTCGCATTTGTAAAGATCACCTGTCAGACATTTTGCTCATATGCAGGTTTATTTCTCTTCTCAAAAGCCACAAAATTTGATTTTCTCCTGTGATTACTTTGACCAACACAAAAAGACTTTTTTTCTTTCCTTGCCTTTCATCTTTCAGATCAAAACTGAAAATATTGCGGCGTCTCGATAAATTGCAGCACCCTGATAAAGGAAATGCGCTGGAATGCAAAACACATAATTCTTTGACTTGGTCTAACAAAATGACATTTCAAAGGGCAACGCTCCCTTCCAAACCTGAGGCATGAAGAGTTTTCTGGCCTTTGCAGTGTTTTAAAGTGTGAGTGCATTTACAACATAGCGTGAGTCACCTTGGACACGGAAGGGCGTAACCTTGCAAAACTTCAGGTCTCCCACAAAGAAGTGAAAGGTAGATCATAAAAATGCGATTCACAGTAAATCAAAACAGTTTCACTTTAACGTAGCGTAAAATGAATGTGATCTAAAATGAATGTGACCTAAAATGAATATGGTCTCGAATGAATGTGGTCTCAAATAAATGTGGTCTCAAATGAATGTGATCCCAAATAAATAGGACTCAAATGAATGTGACCCCAATTAAATAGGTCTCAAAATGAAAAAGTCTAATGTGAATTAGGTCTCAAATGAAAAAGTCTTATGTGAATTAGGTCTCAAATGAACAGGTCTCAAATGAATTGGTCAAATGAATTGGTCTCAAATGCCTGCACACCGAAAGTTGAAGATAGGAATATGCTAAGTCAAAACAAATATTTTTTCTGTTCAACCTATAACCAAGCTGGATCAAAATTTTGATAAATTCAGGTCAGGTCTTGATTCATGTCAAAATGCAATGCAGTCTTATTTCAAGAAATACATGTAGCATTCTTGTTACAACTTACCATTTTGAAGATGTAGAAATCTGTCAAGCATACAATTGTTTCAGCACATGTTACTTATTTACACATAATACACAACCTGTTACAGCTACAGCAGAAAATCAAAAAATGAAGAGTTTTGAGTTAAACACTAAAACAAAGGACAATTTTTTCAGGCATATTCTAGGTATTTACCCCAAACCATCATAATAAATCTTAACAGAAACGGAAAAGAAAGTTTCAACATGTTCATTTTGTACTTTCTTTGTAGTGTCACAAGTAGTCTATGGACAGTGGACACCCATCTCCACTTGCTTAAATATGCTGTGGGCCCCACAGCTACTTTCATAATAAATGCTACACTGGTGACAGGCCAATGGCACCATTGCACATGAATTGCTTCCTTGCACCCATCCATTAGTAACGCTGAGCTGAGGTTGGACAGGTTGCAAGTACTGTTTTTCATGTGTTCAATATGACGTGACTGCGATTCAAAACCACACTACCAGCTTCAGTAGTGTGAGCTCTATCCCACTACTGTTACTGTAGGCCATGTAGCCTGTTCAATAATTACATATTTTGCATAGTCGCTGCAAAAGAACTTTGATGCAGAGTGTCTGAAGAATGTGTTATCACCAATCAGTTCCAGCTCTGTAGCTGTGGATTTGCCAGATAGCCTATATATTTAATCCATTCAAATGAAGTCCACTACTACTGTATATTTGGTGGCTATCCACTTACACTTTGGCAACTAGATGCTGCACACTAATGAACATCTATGACCTTACTTTTTATTCTAACATCCGATTTTAGTCATTCATTCTCAGCGAGCTAGACCAGGGATTCTCAAACATTTTTGTTAGTTTGACTCCATTAAAAAAAAGTTTTTCAATGCGACCTTTCATAGGTAGCCTAGAGCTCTTGACGTTGATGATACATGTAACAATCCCTTTATAAAATTTAGGTAGTGTCTATTTTATGCTGGTGGCAACAGATCGGCTGGAGCTTTTGTGCCGACACTCGAACATTCGGTCTTGTAACATGACACAATACAAATAAAAAGGTCACTTTGTCAGGAAAACGCTGTACTGTTCATGGTACGGGTGTTAACTTTAGGAGTTAGTGTTGTTAGGTTAGGATGAGGTTAGAATTAGCTTAGTGTTAGGTTAGTGTTAGCTTGGAATTAGGTTAGGGATAGGTTAGGGTTAGGTTAGGCATAGGTTAGGGTTAGGTTAGGATTAGGGTTAGCTTAGGTTAAGGTCGTCGTGCATATGATTAAACTACAAGATCATTTTCTTCTAACCAGCAAACGGCCGGTGGGGGTGAAGCAAGATCTGCATTCGTTCCAGGCATCCGGAAAGAGCCACAAACAACGTCCACTTATGTTCCACGGTTTGGGCTTCTCCAGATCCGCATGGACACCAAGGATCCGGTGCCATCTTCCATCAGTGTGGCGATTCCCGGAGGCGTCCGACTCACATTCTGAGGTGGTTCAGTTTGCACCACGCCGAGCGACTGAGCCCAAGGTTGGGTTTCCCACTTTGGGTGGAGGGTTAAGGTTAAGGTTTGGTTGTAGGTTTATCTTTTAGTTATATTTACTTCCTTTCTACCAAGCCTTTTGCTGCTGCTATCTTGGCAGCAAAATAGATACTGCCTAAAATTTAAGACTCAAAAGGCATTTTTGTCCAAAGTGAAATCGCAAAAATGCACACAATCCACAAAAGTAACTACATACTGTAATAATACTACCACCAAACCAATGGAAACAGTAGGCCTAAGGTGAAAAAAATTAACAAAAAACAATTCAGTTTATATTAAGTTATCAAGCACAACTAACGGGATGGATGTCATTGATTACTTTTACACAGATCATCCGTTTTTACATTGATACAAGACAACACAAGAAGGATATTTTTAACACTTTACAAAAAGGACTGGTTTTTGGACTTGATGATTAAGCATTTTGAGAATGCCATTTAAAACAAATATGATATGCAAAAGGCTAAGAGTTTATGAATGGCTAGATCAGAAATGATTGGGCATTCATTCCTTGCTCTTATCCAAATAAGACATAAACTCTGTTTTGAAAATTTCAGTTGCAAACTTATGTCGTTTAAACTCCACAAGCTCATTCTTGGCATGGCAAGAGTGTGGCCTACTGAAATTTCAATTGTGGATCATAGGCACAACCAGAGCGTGGCCATGAAGACCATACTCTCCTACATTTCCAGCATAGTTTGTTTTGTCTTTTGGGATATGGTGACAAAAACCAAATACTGTTGCTTGCTTAAGGTCAAAATATTTGGTCCCTCTCAAATTTTTGGGCTAGCCACACTACTGTTGGGTATGGTTTGTGGATCCAATTTTCCTAAATCAAATTTCCAAGCACTGAAACTGTGTATGAAGCTTGTAATGTTATTCTAAAACTACATAGTGTGCTCTCAAAGCTCATCCTTAGAATCAGAAGATTTGACCTATAGTTCCAAAACCAAAGGCAGTGGCTGTAGAACCGCCTACGGATCTTGAAATTTGAAGCCTTATTCGACCGCCTTCTGTAACATGACAGTAATGCGTGATGAGAGTGCAGTAGGCTTGGTAGAAACGAAGTAAATGTAAAAGCTAAACCCTAAACCTAACCCTAACCTTAACCCTAACCTTAACCCTAACCTTAACCCTAACCTTAACCCTAACCTTAACCCTAACCTTAACCTTAACCTTAACCCTAACCTTAACCCTAACCTTAACCCTAACCTTAACCCTAACCTTAACCCTAACCTTAACCCTAACCTTAACCTTAACCCTAACCTTAACCCTAACCTAACCCTAATCCGAACCAAATGCTAACCTAACCCTAGCCTAAACTAAGCTAACCCTAACCTAATGCTAGCCTAACACTAACCCTAAGATAAGCTAACCCTAACCTAATGCCAGCCTAACATAACCTTAGCCTAACCCAAAGCTATCGTATCCCTAACACTAACTCGTCAACGTAAAATGTAAGCCTGAAAAAAAGTAAAGAAAAAAAACAAAACCAAAGTCAAAAGAAAAAAAACAAAACCAAAGTCGGCAAGGTGAGATCTGAACCGAAAACCTAAACCATAGAAGGCGTAGTGCATAACCACTTTTTTTAACCAATGCACAAAGGTAACACTGCACAACTAAGGGAACAATGAATCTTACAGAAAGAACACGGATTCGGAAGGCAATAGCTGCACATTGATATAGGGGCAAGTGGTAGGCAGAGATGGTAGTCAGTATGTTAAAAGCAGCTAGAAAAACAACAGGTAAAATTAGATCAAACTTGCACACAGGCCAATATGCTAGCAGCATTTCCCCTGGCCACAGCCAGGGAAAGACGCTGGTGGAGCCACTGGCGCTCTCTGGGGTCACTAGATACACCAACAAGTTTCTTTGTAAGACCACTCAAAAACCACTATACTATAGGATCCACACAGTTTGAACGACAAAGCGACCCTTTTATTTGAATTGCATCAGGACAGGTGGATGAATAGTCACTTCCAAAAACAAATGTGCCATCATGTTGGAATTAATGCAATAAGGTCAATATTGGTCAGTACTTTAAAACAACTATGATGCTGCAACGCATATCTTGTTGTGCTTGGTTGATTATTATTATCATTTGATAGCTCAGGCAGACAATAGACATCCTAATAAAAACAACTGATAGCATGAAGCACAGTATTGCCATCTAAAAATGCGGTAGAAATAGATTTTTCGTAAGCCTAATTTAGATTTCTTGTCAAGTTCACAAAAGCTATTACATCTGATTTGTTAAGCCAATTTGTTTTGTGGCCTCAAAACTACATTTTGCAACCCCAAATTAGGTCGCAACCCATAGTTTGAGAAGACCTGCACTAACAGACCTATGGATACTACATTTTTGTTTAATCATTACTATCTATATTAATTCATGTCATTATCTGCATTTTCTAGCCTAAACTTTAACAAGAAATTAATGAATCTTTATAGCAAAAGACGAGACATATGTCACTGTGCAGCTGTGGTACTCCATTATGGTCCATGGGTAATTTTATTGCTTCTTCACAATTTGTGTGGATAAAGATTGTTTTTTTGTTTTTGCCTCTGCTATCTGCCTTTGTTCTGTCATGTCACGATTGCTGCGTTGCTTTCTGCCTCACAATCTTTATCACTTACTTCTCTCACCTATTAAGTGCATGCCTTACCTGTTCATCTGTATATCCCTCAAGCTCTTCACACCTTGCTTGCCCACCATCATTTGTGTCATACAAATGATTGGTATGCATATGATTTAACATCTGTGTACCTTTACCTCCAAATCTTTCTGTTTTCATATATTGTTCATCTGGCAACTCTGTTTGTCTTGTGGTTCTATTTGAATCCTATGTGTTATCCTATGCACATTATATACTGCTAACATAACATTGTCTTTGGTGTTGCGTTGGAATTACTGTTAGAAATAAACTCTTCACGAATTGCTTGCCCACAATCATCTGTATTTTACATCACTGTATCAGTGTAGGCCTATGCAAATTTGAAATCAATGTTGTGTATGTGATTTGACTTGTTTGGGATTGTCATTGTTTTGTTTTGCCACTTTGGTATTTTCTGTATTTGTTTTTATTAATATTTTGGCTTTACACTTATCACCATAGTCTGTTCAATGATTGCGTGGCAAATGTTGCTTTTGCCTAGCCAATAGAATGCATTTCTACCTATCCTAGTCTCACAAAAAGGAACACTTCAGCCAACACTGTTCTTTCATATTACTGTAAGTGCAGCCTCAATCTAACCAATAGTTAATCATAAAACCATGCCAAGTCAATGGTGCCGTGCCAAATAATGCATGCGAGACTAAAGTCATTCAGAAAGCAGAAAGTGCATACACTACTACGGCAGCCCACTTGTCATGACCAGTGTTGCCACTCTGTTATAAAGAAAAACACCAGAATTTACCTTGAAAAAACCCCAGACATACAAAATGTTTAAAAAAAGTCAAAACCAAACTTCAAAATCACGCTACCAGTTCTTGCACATAAAAATTAAGGTGATATAGACTATTTACATCATATTTTTAACAAGTTCAAGTCCATTTTTAAACATACTGACAATCACAATTGATAAGTAGGCTAGCAGCAAATCAAATGTATGAAGTAACATAAAAAAGCTAGTTACTAGTTTGAACTTTTCTAAAAAAGCGTTCAATGTTTTCTTTTACTTTCACTTAAATGCACAAATTAAACATGTACATGATACATTCAAGATCTTATAGTTTTCTTTTCACCCTAACCATTGCAATCCTTGCAATATTTTACTACAAATTAAACATTCAAAATTTTACATTCATATATCACAATCAATGCGCCCATACTCAGTGCTTTCACTTTTAGGGGTTTTGTCTCTAGATTTGAACGATGACCTTTTTTAAGGATTTTCGGAAGTATGAAAATGTATGAAGTGAACTATTTCAGTTTCATTTGCAAATCATATTTGGTTCTATTTTTAATATTATCATTGGCACTCCGATTTTACGCTGCACCACCACAGTATTAGGGATTTTTTGGTACTGTTCTAGGAATTTTTGAAATTGCATTTGTGAGAGCCTTGCCCGTACTATACAACAATGAAGAGATTTTCAGCCACAGCATCTTCAAAACCAAAAAAGCATTCCAAAATCATGCACAAACAGCCTTTGACATATCACTGATAGATCAGAGTGCTTAATCTGTAAATCATTTGTATTTCAAACAATTTGGTAAAGCCTAGCCCTAACAGTACTTCATTTGTACTGGCTACTGATATATGATGCAGCACATATATTACGCCTGTAAAAGAAACTACTGTATTACTATTCTTGAATCGAATGGAAAATACAGTAATACAACGTTTTTCAATAAAAAATCCAGAAACCCAGACAAAACAGAAAAACTGCAGATCTAGTGAAAAATCCCCCAGCAGTAGCAACACTGGCCATGACTGCAAAAGCTTCTACAGCCACGAAAAACGTAACAATAGCAACGAACGGTTCCCCTTCATTGATGCGTTGAAAACCATAAAAGATCAAAGATGTCAAAAAGAAAATCACAGAGATGCAAAAAAAAGAAATATTTGCCAATATACAAGAAAAAGAGAGAGATCATGACATATTAATCAAACAACTGAGTGAAATTACAATTATCTTCAAAACTATTTGCGCCTCACTGGATTGAATTAGCAACCAAAATATTTTTCATTTATTTGATTCAGACTCACGGCCCACATCCCAAGGGTAATCAAATATTACAAGAGCACATCATGATTAGTCATAGTGCATAACAGGAATTGATAGCGTGAATCGAGTCAGTGACTCGACTCCAGTCAGGATTTTGGTGACTCGAGTCACCTTGAAAAACGATAGTATAAAGACTCGAGTCACAATCAATTCGAGTTGGAGACATTTTTACAAAATTTCCAAACAACTGGTCGACAAAACCAGGTGGTTTGCACACAAAGAAATGAACATTTTGTGCCAGTGACACATGACCAAAATTGTTCCAAATATTATGTTTTGCCTCTCTTCTAGTGGTGTTATCAAGGGCTTGGGCACAGAGTTTCAACCAAACATCAAAGTAGAACTGAGTCTTTAATTGCTTTTCACTGGGGGGCTAGCAACACACAATACACATTTTATACGCATTTTATTTGAATAGGACAAGGTATGGTGCATGCAATAACTTGAATAATACTGCATTAAACAACCTGAAATCTTGACTAACCTACTGCTGATTTTGCTGAATTAGCCTACTGATATTAAATAATCGACCAAACTAAGAAAAGGTCCAGCTTAACAAACGAAGCTCCATAGACAAAGGCAACTTCAAAAGGAGAAATCTAACCTACTCTGGCAAGCCATCAGAAACATGAACGAAAAACTGGACAAGCTAACTAATCTCACACAGAACCTTGAAAACAGGCTAAATGGTATTATGGAAAAGTTTAGTGGTTAGGCTAAACTTCGCCATATTTAGCTACATCCGAAGTTCCTACGTGAGTTCGACCATAGACGTAGCAAGGACGGTATTGACAAAT
>JGI24158J21664_10006519_pt1 | contig 15391 bp, 9 predicted proteins | sample Ectturendosymbi3_FD_21664 | JGI IMG/M metagenome (IMG submission 21664) | reverse complement strand
CCAAACTGTTATGGATTCGCCATTAAGTGCCGCAAATTATATTTCTTTTTTGTGGGGTGCCGCAAGCCGAAGAAGGTTGGGAACCACTGCATTACCAGGTCCGTGACCTAAACTTCTGAAGGCTACCACGGCAGTACTAAAAGGCTTAGTGGTCAGCGCATTGCAGACAATTATTCCAACAGTAGGCTGTATCTGTTTATGAAAGACTCCTACATTTTCACATTTTCTGCGTCAGAAATTTTTAGCTGTTCCGTATGTTTTGTTTAAGCTAGCCTAAATTCTCATTGGAAAGAAACTCTACGAAACTTGGGCTGTTGTCAATTGAAATTTGTGCTAGTTGGCAATCGTGGTAGTTGGTAGTTGTCCTAGTTGGCAATTGCTCGGTTGACAATTATCCGGTTGGCAATTGTCCTTGTTGTCAATTTTCCGGTTAGCAGTTGTCTTGCAACCATTTTAACACTCAGTCTAGGTTTCTTCAGGAAACCACGCTGCTTGCCGTTCCAAATGCCATGGCAAACATACTGCAGTTGATTGCAAACGCAGCGCAGAAATGTGCGGGAAACGCTATTAGTTTAATAAGCTTTTTTAAGGCAGCAAAGGTGGGTTTAGATAACAGAAATAACTCTTGTACATGTAAAAACAGACAGCTAAAGCGATAGTGAGATCAAACTTTCGTGCAAGGCGATTTTCAAGGCCCGCAGAATCCACGATCATCGCTTTTGAAGTTATATGATCGCCCATAACTCGCGAACGGATTGCACTAGAGACTCAGAAAAGACATCCTCAGATTCAAAAGACAGCAATCGATCCGATAAATTAAAAAAAGGTACCTTTGCATTTGAAAATTTTGAGAAAATTTCCAATTTTTTGGCGATTTTCGGCAATTTTTCAAAAGATTCATAAAATTCCTTTCACGCTTCCCTGTTAACTTACTCGAAATAGTTTTTTGGCTCAGACTACGTCTGAAGACCCGAACTAACAAACGATTTCAACCAAAGTGAGTCATCAACGTTTTGGGGGAGGAATATTTGGGTGAAAAAAGTGGGTGGGATCACGGGATTTTCGGATGACGTCATCTGGGCCGGTAAAAAACACAAGGGGTAATTTCTTTTTCTTTTTTTTTCAAGTAAACTAAGCGGAAATCTGCATCTTTAGAGCCCTTGATTGGCTTTCTAGCGTTATTGTTTGGAAAGTTATAGCCTAAAAACAACAAATTAATTAGCTTATCCCCCTAGCAGATTAATTTATTATCAACAAAACTTCCGTAACTTTTTTCCCCTCAATATTTTCGCTTGAAATTTGGTGGGATGTTGTAAGACACCAAGGGAAACCTGTTCTGTAATTTTCAGACATTTGGTGTGTGTTGATTGGGTACAATTTGTCCATCAAAGACCCAAAGAAGTGGAAAACAGCCCCAAAAATGATGAGTTTTGCACCGTTGTAACCTCCCAAAAAAGAGAGTGCATTGTTTCAATTAATTTCACAAACTTACGGCCATGACGGACATTTTTATGAAGAAACTTTATTTCCAACGTTTTTCGTTTCTGCTCCGCGGCTTTTTGAATAAAAACCACGAATGTTTTTGGCAACGTGAGAAACGGGTTTACCCCAAAAAGACGTCACAATGACGTCACTGTCTTCCGAATCGAAGCTATCTTCACTGACTCTCCAGCGCAATTCGTTCGCTAGTCATGGCCAATCATAACTTCATATGCCATGATCGTGGATTCTGCGGGCCTTAAAGGGTCCACACAACCTCAAACTCAGCTTTGACATAGACAACTCCAAACATATTGTTTGTAAGATTGGTCTTCAATAGAAATGTATTGATCTATTCTAATCTAACCATACGTTTTAATTTCAACATTTACGCAGAGGTTAAAAATTCCCGGCTGTGCAGCTGAAAATGCAATTATTCAAGAATCGATTTGGAAGCAATTCTTGTTTATGCCTTTCTTTGGGTTTCAGTACCGGGTTCTTCATTGTCAAAAGCGTTGTTCGATGGTAATGGCTTCCTCGCTCCAAGTGTTTCATTAGTTCCATACTTCACCATGTGTTACTATTCACTGGCGCAGTCTGGTTTCTGATTGGTTTTGTCACCGTTGTCTAATTTTGTTTGGATAAATCGTTACAAGTAGTTTTTATCATAAGTTTTGTCTTTCTTTTTTACTTTTTTGAGACCTGCCAAGGCAAGACGTAAGGCGTTTTTTTATGATATTACCCTCTGTTTTCCGGCATGGGTTTCGTGCGTCATGTATAGAAAGAATTAGTGTTGCGTGGAGTCTCGAAATAAAACGTCATTTCAAGAATGAATCAGTTATCAAAGAAATTCATAAGCTGCTTTTGTTCGACTCAGAAGAACAAACTTAACTTAATAAATTATAAAGCAAATTGTTGCAATAATTGTGAAGTATCAAAAACTTGCGTTAATCCAGACAATTTGTTCAGGGAAATATGCCAACAAAATGGACTGCAGGACAAATTTTACTTGTGCATACTTTGGAATACTGCATTAGGCAGTATTTTTTTTCTCCAACTGACTCTGACCTTCCTCATGTAAGCCAAGCTTAAAATCGGCCTAAATATTGCAGCACAGCACTGTGGAATGTATCGAATGAAAATGCTACAATGAAGTTGCGCCGATTCGTTCCAGTTGAGACAACTCCCGATGGCGGGACGCGGTGGAGTCAATGTTCTCGTTACAGTGAGAGTGCAATTTGGGAAGACTTCGGTAAGTTTTTGTAGTTCTTCTGTACAACAAATTTTCGTATTGATTGGCTGTATTGAAATGATTGCTTTGTTGTTGTTTTTCTTTAAAAGTAATAAACCCTCTTCGTGTGATTTTATGTTCAACTCACACTTTTAGCTCTGCTACATCTGCGTTCTGCCGGCTTCTGGTACAGACTGCCGTATATTACATTGTGAATTATGTTAAAGCTTTGTATTGAGATGCTTTTGATAAACTATTGAAATGTTTATAATGATTAGTTTCAATTCCCCACAAAAAAAATTTAAAGCGTAAATTTTGTGATGAATATTCCACATTGAGTGTTTGACGAATGCTATTTTGCATTCAGGTAACAGTTCTTATTCCAACCAGTCACTTACTGCGTGCAATGAAGGATGGACTTACTATGTTCAACCTGGTGAGGTCTCGGCAACTATGGAGGTGCGTTTGTGCTCTTGATTAAAGTGATTTTCCTCGGAGATGTTGAAGCGCTGAATTAAATGATATCTTTGTATCACCTAAAAGTGTGTAAAAACACCTTGGTATGTGCAAGCTGATGTACAAAACATGTTTGAAGATTTTCGACCCTCTCAATCGCTGATGGCGTGATTCGAACCAATGACTCGAGTAACGATTTTTGGTGCGAGTCACGTTGAGAAACGATGTTGTGATGACTCGATTAGAGTCTTGTTTTTCACCAATCGAGTCACAATGAATGACTCGACAATCGCATCAGAGCCATTTTTACAAAATCTCCAAACGTCTTATTGACAAACACAGTTAGTTTGCACACAAAGAAATGAGCTTTGTTTGCTTCAATGACGCATGGTCAACATTGGCGGAATTTTTCTCTTGTGTGTGTTTCCCTAGTGGTGCTGCAATATATGTTAGTTTTTTAAGTTCAGGGGTTCCACCTGACACTGAGGTAGAGCTGCGATTTTGCTTTTCACTGAGGGACCTGCTGCGCGCAATACAATGGACCCATTTATCGTGGACTAGTGAAATATTTTCACACCGTGGCAGACGCCATCATATTTTTGCTGTGGGTGCTTTGTTGGAGCAGGTGAAGGGCACGGAGATATATTTTTGCATAATTAGATTTGTTGAATTGACTGAGAGTGAAGGAGAGAAGCGAAATAAAAGGTAAAATAACGGAAAATGGTTAATTTTAATTCACTTGACATTGACTGGAGCTTGCAAAACAATGACTCGACGTGACTAGACAGTTTTTGTGATTCGACCCGAAATAATTTTAGATGACTCTGACTCGAAGGGCTTGTGACTCACAAACGATTCGGACACATCACTGCTCAATAAAACTTTTTATTTTGGTAAAATATTTCATACTTTTATTAAATAACGCACTTTCGTACATTCCTTTCACAAAATGGTTTTAAAGGCGAATGCAAGCACAGTCGCAGCTTGCATTAAAATTTTGAAATTCTTTTTTTTGCAGTTGTCAAAATCGACTTTGCACACCTTGGCATGCACAAAGCGTTAAGTGCAAACACATCAGTACAAAAATAGCTTGCGCTGTCGTTTCGCATGACATGCAGAAACCAAGTGCCGATTTCTGCCACTTCTCTGTGCATTATTTTTCGTTCAATATGACTGTAGAAAAGTCGATCCCATTTGGTAACTTGTCAAGGTAAACGTCAAACGTGTCAGGGTCTCACTGCCGGATTATTATATTTTAATACGATTGCACCTCGCTATCCATAGTAAACCTTCTGCCCTGTATTTCTTGCTAACAAGCAACGGAAATTGAACCTTTTTGCATTAACATTTCCTGGAATATTTAGGGCAAAACATGTGTCTAAGACGTTCAAAGAGCTAATTTGTTTTTTATGGTTGTTCCGCTAATTACTGACGTTAAAGTATTATTCAAATTTCAAGTGTACGTCAGAGTGTTTACTAAATCTTCAGGTTTGATTCAAAGGCCATCATATCAAACCGTAAACACCTACGGAGTTGTCACGTTGCCATATTTCTCGCTAGCTGAGATTGACGCTAATTAAATTCTTAAACCAACACATTTACTTTGCGCCTAAGTTCAACTTATCGACAGTCAACCGATCATCGCGTGATGTTTGCGCAAGTCACGTCAAGCGTTCAGTGCTGCCTGGATGTTTAAAAATTTTCTACGTGTTGAGATCTCTCAACCTTGAGGTTGAGCAGGGCGAAGCCTTGCTCAGATTTATATCAATGTTCAACGATTTTACCGCAAACATAGTATTGGTAACTTGTAGTAGACGCAGAAACCAACAAAAAAGTACAGGAAATTGTGAAACATTGCTTTGAGAAATTTTTGTGTTTCTGGCTGGTTGCTAATAGTTTTGTGGTTTGACCACTATTTGGGCAAGCCTACTTTCATGAGTTTGAAATGAACTTCCAGACAATGTTATTTATTGCAATAACATGTTATGTCTACTTTTTTGTATTTTTACATAGCAAGCAGGTTGTTTCTCCTGTTCCACAGTCGTCTGCCTCTTGCTCAATTTAAAGTTTTGATTTCTGATCTAAGTTCAGGTTAAAAGATCACAGTGGTGCTGAGAGGTAAAATATTGGTGGAGAAATTTCTGCCCATTTGCAAACTAAGATATTTCGAATGATCAACTTTTAACATTTATAATAGAAACAAACACAAAACACCAATAAAATCCAAGAGGCTAAAGCACGCATTTCTCGTACATTCTTTATCTACACCTGGCCCCGCGAACACTATCACCTTTGACGTTTTACAAAATGTCAGGCTCTGCTTTCAGTTTATCCTCATCTGCGAGCATTTACTTTTTGATTTCAGTTTGCCTTGGTGTGCGACAAATCATGGCTGAATCCTCTGCCGGTAACGATGCAGTTGTTTGGTTACATGGTGGGTTCAGTGGTGGGAGGATATTTGTCAGACAGGTGAGATGCAAACTGTGTTGAGAAACCTTCAACCTCCTTGAAAATGCGGCTTTGTAAGAAAACGTTTCAACAATTAATCTGAATTTGCATTTCCCTTAGCAGCCGTTGTCAACAACATCAGCATAATCGTTGCAGCAGATTGTATAAAGTGCTTTGGTGTTTTCTATAATTCAAATTAATATATACATTCGGATTTACAAGACTTGCTGTAAAAAATTAACAATGACTTTCGCTTACGTTATAAGTAGCATTTTAGCATTTGCGAAGTTTTCAATAAAACACGCAATGATTCCTTAATTGCAATGACAAAATAAAAATCATTAGCTATCACATTTCTGTGGTTAAGTGTCGAAATCTATATCACACAATTTTTATTTCTTACTTTTAAATGTTGCCTAATTCCTCTCAAAAGATAAAAGTCACCCGTGCCCAAATACTAGCTGCAAGAAAGTTAGTGTTGTTAAAAAGGCAGTAACTGAAAGTTGGAGATACGAAGGCTTGTTTGACGCGAACTCTCACTCAACATAGACTGCATTCCACTAGTAACGATAAGACAATCAGTACAACAGCAAGCTTACCTGTCTCACTTTCTACTTCTGATCTGCGAACATGCATTGAGGACAGAGACTCTGCAGTCTGCAGAGTCGACCTACGAACCAGTCTCCTTTTCTTTGTTATTTGCAGCGTCAGTTTTTAGCTGTGACGAAAAACGCTCTTCTCTGTGGTCACCTCACCGCGAGCTAGCGGGAGAGGTGACCGGAGTAACTTTTCAGACTCCGACTCCGCCCCTGTTCCAAAATTTTTCAATCCGGATCCAGAAATTTTACAAACTTGAGAATCCGACTCCTGTTCAGACTCCGGTTACCGTTTACCGTCGATCCAATCGAAATTTACCAATGTCTTTACTTAAGAAATGAGACGACCACGCAGACTCCTGTTACTGCCGAAATTGAAAAGCGACTCCGGATCCAGGTCCGTTTTTTTCACAACGTTTTGGCTCCGGCTCCGCGCCCGAAAGAAAAATGCAGAATCCTGCCGGAGTCGACTCCGGCACTCCGGATCCATGACCACCTCTGGCTCGCGGTAATAGAGCAGAAAATACAAGGACAGTAATTCGGCATGCAAGGAACACAATGGGTTGGATAAAAACGTCACGTGGCAAAGCCCCCCCACACACACAAGTTCACAGGTTGTGAGGCACGCATGCGATACGCATAGACAGTACTGTGTCCTGATGACAGTCGACGCTCAACAGCTCAACAACATAAGAGGCGGTTTTAGACTGCGTACAGCCGCTGCACCTCTTCAGTGCAGGTTATGTAGTGAACTTCGAAAATAAACATGGGTGTTGTTTAACTCGAAAAAATAATCATGGCAACACTATTCACCAATAGAGCGCAGCCTTTGGCGTCGGAAGTTTTTTTTCGGAGGGGGGAATAGTGGATTTTTCCAGGTGGTGGCCAAAAGCATTTTTCCACGCGGTGCCAACTGTGGTGAAGTTTCATTTCAGCAACTCAAAATGAAGAGAAAAAATTTTTTCTTTTAAAAAATTAATAGGAAAGTAACAACTTTCAAAATCTAGGGGAGAAACCTCCTTCCCCCTTCCGACGCCCATGAGCACAGAAACGTATCCGTGTGGAACCAATGAAAAGCTACGGAACACGTGAAAGGTGGCGGAAGCGACAATCAAAATCTGGCCTGCGCCATATTATATCAAAATGAAATAGCGACCTAAACCTTTAGTTCATCCAATAAAACCATACTAAAACAATGCTTTTCCACACACAAAAATCCGATTGTCAATCAGCCACACGTAAGTGCCAGTACGAAGCAACCGCGGTACAGACGCATGCCTTCGTAAAATTACGTTAATCATTATGGATGATGGTTTGCCTTCCGAAACTGAGTTTGAACATCTAACTTTCTCTATAAGCAGAATCACATTTTCTATGCAGACGCTTATCGTCATAACTGTTAATCCACAAACAACGGCTAATTTTCATTTCTTTGAAACATTTCGCATTATCCGCATTTCATAATCATTATCAATTAACATATATTTTTTCATTTTCCTCCCCATTTCAAATAGGGGAAAAGCGAGATTTACTTAAAAGTGAAACAAATTTTGTTCCTGGTAGCACTGTATACAGTACGATGCTGTTAGTAATGTAAACTTTCAATAGCCTTTGTCACTTGTGTTCGGTTGGCTCATACTGCACTTCCATACTGCAAACTTGCAGAACATTCGTAGATGCATTTGGACAATTCGTACCGTGTAGCTGAAATCCAAGTGGTCCTAAAGCATTTAAACTGATTGATTGCGTTTGTATTATTTTTAACACCTGGGAAATCGGTTGCAATCAAGCATCCGCTGATTCTTCTGTAAAATTCAAAATCGCTCTTTACGCTGCTTCATTGGGCTTCCGGCCTTTTAAAAGATAGGTTTATCAGTGGAGTTAAGTCTGGATGCTGCTCATTTGGCGTTGCCTTCCGTGCTGTGGGCTATTTCGAATGCTGTGCGAAGGTATGGAAGAAAACCAACGTTAGTTTTGTCGATAATGATCAACACAGCGGCCACTTGTGGTTTGGCATGGACCCCAATTGTTGCCGGTCTGAACATATGCATGTGGCTAATGGGAGTGGCCTCTATTATGAGAGCGCTTACAAACGTGATCATCGGTGAGAACGTGTGCTAGCTGCTTCGTTTTTTTCCTGTCGCTTTGTTGTTTGTCACATTTCCTCATGTTACGACATTGTTTTGCAGGTAGGCTCGCAACAATGCCTTCAGTAAGGGGCGTACTGAGGGGGGCAAGAGGGACAAAACGCACCGGGCGCCGAATCACTGAGTTGTTTCAAAAATCCAGACAGTGTTGCAAGTACTTTCTTCAACACAATACATTTGCTGCCAAAAGACCTTAGGTTCGAACACGGGGACAGCAAACTTGTTTCATGCCCCGGGCACTATCTCCCTCGGTACGCCCGTGCCTTCACCAGAAGTCATTTTGCAGCGTATGCTACTATCTGACAGTTGCCTTGATAAGCATATTTAATTTTTGTAGCCAAACTTTAGCTCAGTTCCACAATACTGGTTAAAGTGTATTTCAAAATATTTACTAGCCATCTGGTTTATTTTCAGAAATGCCTAAGTTAGCCGGTGCAAGCTTTTTCCCGCATCAAGCAAGGGCAATTGTCAGTGGTGTATGACTTAGTTTTGTAAGCAAATGTTGTTGCAAAAGTCATACATTAAGTGTTATACATCTGTTTTTTCTTGTCAAACGCATTGTCTTCGCGTTGTTTTACTAAAGTCTCAGTTAATCTTTTTACGCATTTTGACTGCCAAAGAGACCATGCAAATGCAAAACTTCCTTGCAATTACGGTGTAGCAAAAGATTGATCCCTGCTCCTTTGCCTAAAATTTTGAGCTGTACTTTTGAAGGGTCGATGAGTTGGTGAAGCCTCGTGTACGTGCAAAGTGTTTCAAACAAGCTTCCTTTGTAATATTCACTTCAAAGCGTTATTGCTTTCCCTCCTTTTCAGTGAACGAAAGTACACCTACGAAACGTCGAAATGTGGCAGCTACTCTTGTTGTATTCTGTTCAAGCTTGGGTAATTTAATTTTGCCATTGATAGCTTACGTTTTGCCAAACTGGAGGTGGATGATGACGACGTTGGCAATTGCCTCTGCAGCTGTTATTCCAACGACGCTGTGGTAAGAAAATTAACTCTGCTGTACGGAACTTGTTTTCCTGTTGTGTTTTCATCAGTAACATACAGAGTTAAGCATAACTGCTGTTAGTATGGGACTGTATACAGCAGAGATCTTTTTGACAAAACCGTAACTATGATAGTAACTTAAAATGTGAAAAATATTCTCATTGAAACTTTCCCTGGAATTGGGAACATGTATTTGGTTGCACTTCACTTTAACTATCGTGTTTTCTGTTTTTGTGAAGCATTTCTCTTTCATAAAGGTATGAGGTTCTTAAAACTTTGGTTCTGCTTTATGCTAATCAAGAAAGGTAACTTAAGTTTGCAAGGCTTGGGAAGAAGATACCGTGTTAATAGCAAACTTTTTGCATGTTTTGAACCAATTGACTGTCATTTTGTATTCAAATGACATTGCTACGAATTCCCTCCTGGAGAAAACAATCACATATGCAAGCCACTTGATTCTCAAACAGTAAAGAAATACAGTACACTAAATAGTTCTGGCGTCAATAGAGTTTTAATCCATGTTAATAAACATGCTTAGTTCTGTGATTTCGAGTTTGAGAACTTTTAGAAAATAGTTTGCGTGAGGTTAGATTTCACTTTTGTTCAACCAATTTTTAAAACGTTTCTCAGGGAAGAATGGACTTTTCCAATTTGTTGAAAGTTGTACGCAATGCAGTGGTTAATGTTCTGCAGTTGTGTGTTGATTGATTGCGCTACTTTTAGAATATCAACAGCAAATTTTACTGCTGCGTTTTTGCAATTTGGTTATTTTTTCGAAACCCTGTTTTTCCAATCTTCAAATGACAAAAAGCATTTGAACTATGGTGATAATTTCGAGCTTCGTTTGACTTAATACATTTTTATTTTATCAACGGTTTGCGGCGATTTAACTATTTCTAAACTTTGGAGTTTTGCTAATAGCGGAAATGTTAACAGAACGATTAGATTCAACTTAACACTAGTATGTGAATAGTTAAATAGCATAACGACAGTTCACTGGCATGCCTTGCGAGCATCACACCTGTAACAATTTCGTTTAGTTTTGTGAAAGACCCACTTTCTTTTTTTACTAAACTAGATTTTAGAAAACTAGCTTTCAGATAGTATTCTGTTGATGCAGATTTTTGTTATATAGAAAAACGTTGCCCCTAACGCACTCTACCACCACAGTACAACTTGTATGACTTCTTTATTAGTTTTATAGAAGAGACAGTGACCTGGCTCACACAAGCAAGACGATTTAACAAAGCTAAAGCTGTTATGAAAACCGTTTCTCGTCTTAATGGTGTGGAAATGGAATTTCAAGTGCCTTTTATATCTGCAAGTGATCACACGGTAAGAAATCTTCCAAACAAGCATTTTGAACAAGCAAATGTTGATTTTGTGTGATGGCCTTTTTCTCATTCAGGTGAAACCTGATCCTGAACAACCTTCTCACAAACACAAAAAAAGTCTCAGTTACATCGACATGGCAAAGGTTTCATTTTTGAGGCATCGCCTTTTGAAGATTGGAATGGCTTTGTAAGTCATAACTTTTGCCCAATATTTGTCCATGCCACGATATTCGGGCTTGCCTCATATTCCAATCACGTTGGGCCAATACATCGCTTCAGTGTGGGCAGCTATGCGTCCCAGCAAAGGCATGCTTTTTAGGGTCTAGAAAACCGCTTGTTGCAATCACCGTTGGTAAGTTTTAACTTATAACGTGTGAAACAAAACATTGCGATCACAGTGATTTTAAAAAATAGCTAGTTACCAGCTTGCCGCCTTCTGGCCCAAAGTGAAGTAAGCTTCCGTTAACATTGCCAACGACATATGCTTTGCCCTATTTCAGCTACATCTTTCTGCAACGCAAAATTTAATAATATACCTTAAGGTTAATCAAAAGCACGTCCTTTATGTAGAACAACTAATGAGAAATCTTCTCTCAGAAAGAAGCCACTTGATGCGAAAAAGTAAAAAGCTTGGGGTTATCAGGTAACAGAGGCCTAATATTGCCCACCTTGGCCTTAGGCTTGCCATATCACATCAATTTTTTTCAAGGACATTTTGTCGTTTTGTGGTTATTGAAATTTTTCTTCATGCCTACTTTGAATACTTTTTAGTTACAGTGTTGTAGCACAATTTTTTGAACAAACATTACTGAATAACAATGGGTGCTTCATTCTACACAACTGTTTATGATGGAACTAATCTACACGTTATTCTGTTCAATTACATTGTTTAATTGTGATTCTTGAATGTTCAGTGTGATCAATTGTTCAATGATGAACAATTTCATAACTGTTCAAGAACTTTCAACGACGTCTGAAATTAACCAAGGCAACAAAATGTTTTTCATGGATCAAAGACATGGCCAATTTTGACAGAAAATTCAAGGAAAGTCCTTGGCGCTCAAGAACGTCTGGCAACCTTACCTGGCCCGGGAAGAAAACAACAATTATAGCGCAACATATAACCACTCTCATGCAGTAGACTCAATACACATGACCTCCCTTACATAAATGCTACCGCAACAGTGCCTTTCCATGGCACCCTCTGTTATTGCAAAAGCTTCTGCATAAATAGCGCAACCGGCATGTCCAGCGGTATAATTTGGGCAGTAAATATTATGATATGCGCAAAAACAATCAACAGTACCGCGCATCGATCATCGTACGAATGGCAAGGATCGCTTCAGCATCAGGCAAAGGGGCTCGTTCGAAAAAATATCTGCATTCTGTGTCATCCACAAAAGGAAACCACAATTTCTCCCCGATGCGGATCTGAGGAGGGAAATGGGACAGCGCAAAGTGTTACTATTCTGATAGATTTGAATGCCTCGCGTAAACGGCAGTGTTTTGATTAGCTAATGACTAGAGAATTTGGAACCACTGCTATCGGAGGCGGGGGTGAAGGGGGTGAAACCGCACCCCAAAAGTTCTGATTTGGTGAAAATCCGGGCAAAATCCCATAAAATCCTTTAAACTCCGGCCAAATCTCTGAGAACCTTCTAAAACTACCTGAAAATCTGAGCAAAAATGGCGCCCAACATGTTTGATTTGAAAATAATGGCGCCCGAATTGACACGAAAAGCTTTTGTTTGGAGATCACTAAGCGTCCGAATTGACAGTTGGCATAAAGAGCTTTTTTATTTTTTGGAGGTCACTTATTTTGAAGCATTTTTCGGGAAAGTTTGGGAAAATTCGGCCAAATTTCTTTCGCACCCCCAAAAATTTGCCTGCGCATACACTTATATTTGGAACATGAATTAATCCACAGGGAAAGAACACGAACAGATCGTGGAAGCCAAGCGATGTTCCCTGAGTCTTGTTTTGCGTCTAGCGTTATGTTTCTTACACTGTTGAGCTGGATGACGGGTTGAAACTCTTCTACTCCTCCATTCAGCCAGCACAGTTATCCCAGGCTGGAGTGGGTATACTTGTAAGCCCCCAGCTGGCAAACTGCGTTGATGAATGGATCCCACTGCGATAAAAGGCATGAAATGTGCATGTTGAGTTTAAAGTTTTTAGACCATTTCCTTTGGCATACAGATCCCATACAGGCCATGAACCTTGGTTAATGGTAGAAGCAGTGCTATCTCACGTGTATCAAATTTTGATTGAAGTTTTACAAAGTATTCGCGGCTTAATTCTTCACGACGAAGTGTGCAGCTGTTAAATTCGGAAGCTGTTAAAGTTCTGAACGTCGAGCCTCTTATCAAAATCAAGAAATCCAACATAACGGTGGTTCGGCCATGTGACCAGCTTGCCCAGGAAAGTTTGGCGAAGCGAGTCCTGCTGGTTACAGCCATGGGAAAGCGTCCCAGAGGTCGATCAAGGACCGGGTGACGTGATTACATTTCCGACCTTGCTTCGCCCCGTCTTGGTGTGCAACGAACAGATCTACCAGAGGTTTCTGAAAACCGTGAGGTATTTCGATACCCCTTAATGCTACTCTCCCCGAGACCGTACCCGGGAGGATAAAGATGTATGGAAAGTGAGCGATAGTGACAAACTCTTCTGCGACCGTAAAAAATTTACAATAACGAAGTGTGAGCCTAAAACGAATCACTTCTGACCAGTCTGAGATTTAATGAGAATCGAGAGTGATCAACTCATTTTTACTTTTCAAATGTCTTCCATGTAATTAGTACTTTTTGTTCAAAGTCTTATGGCTTCAACAAACAAATGCTATTGTGTGTGGTGACATTTTAGTGATATCTGTCATTTCAATGTTTAGTTTATTTTGTAGGTCACCAACAGCAGATGTTCGTATGGTAAAATCTACCCCCCTTCAGTATCTAATATCACATCTGAGAATTAAGTATAGATTTTGCGCAAATTTTGAAACATATGCTCATTTTTTCTGAAGTGTTTGAACAGAAACCACAAATCATTGAAACTCAATAATTGTTAGGGACATTTTTATGATCTAAAATCTCGATAATATGACTTTATTTTTCAGAAAATATTACTTCATATGACCCAACAAAAATGACTGAGCTAAAACAAGCAACTACTGTGCTATACAAAGAAGCATTACCAGCAAAAATAGGCATAAGATATGGCAGCCCCACGGTTCGTTGAAGCCCCACCAAAATAAAGGGCTCAAAAGATGAGAAAAACATATACAGTAATTTCGTTTGAAGCAAATTGAAAACACGCGTAGACACTGGTTTATTTCTTTGGGGCAGCAAGAACATGCATTTTTAGGCAGTGCATTACATTTCATCCACATAACTTGGTTCACCTACGTCTTTGCCAACATTCTCAGGGTGCCCAAGTGGGTTCAATTTGCACGATGCAGCTTAGACCTAGTGATGTAGTAGTTTCACCCGATATTTTGAGATTGTTTTAATAATTTCCTTATTGAATTAGGTTGAAAATATTCAAAATATTATTTTATGACCCAACATGGAAAATATCACTTTTTATAACTTTTGTTGTAGACTTCGTAGGGGTGCGATTTTGTTTCGAAATTCGCTTCATAGCTTCTTGAAGCACAGAAAAAAATCTCATTTTTATGACTTTAAATGGCTCTAGAAATTCTACGTAAGGCCAGCAAAAGCTTTGTTTCTCATATTTCCATACGTCAGCATAGCTGCGCAATAAATTGGTCGAGTCTTGAAGTTCTATAGTATGCAACGTTTTCCTGTAGCTTAACGGAGAGAGTGCAAACAACCAGAATAAATTTTACTGGCCTTGACTACAGAAATCTACGATTTAGGAATTAGCGATAAAAGTGTTTTAATCAATAAATACGTTGTTTACACTATTGCTTGAAGAAAGCAAATAACTAGTATTAAACTCAAAAAATTAAAATTGCTTTTGACTGTGATGTATTTCGAGTCCTCCTAGGGCTATGCTGCGCCGGGATCTTCCCAGAGGACAAGCGGGCATAAAAATGAATGAAAATTTAAGAAGAATGCAAACCCTTTTATTCGCTCCGTTGCAAATACATGTCCTTATCGAAACCGCTTTGAACAAATTTTGTATGGGCAATTTAGTGCAACTTAAAATCTTGATAAAAATTAAAAAATACAGTAACTAACTTCCATTTCAGTACTGCGGTGTTTAGATGCTGAAACCACTCGAAAGTTTCAAAAAGATTGCGGTTTTAATAATAGAATTCCACATCAAACAAAAACATTGCTGTTACGTGATACACTATGTAAGCTGCATAGCTCGTGCGATATGCCACAAAGAATTCCCCCACCCCTGTACATTTTTACGACGTCCGTCCGTTTCTTCGTGTTTTTTACAGCTTGCCTAAACTGCTTGCTAAAGGGGAAAAGTAGTTGACAATTTTTTCTTCTTACTTGGTTGCTCATCACGGTTCCAAACTAATTCGTTTTGAGTTGGAACTCGATTGCATATTTAGGCCGTCATGTGTTTTCCTCTAAACAGCTCAAACGTTTCAACAATACTCAACTATTTTTCAAACGATAGGCCAAGATGCACTGTCGTTCATTCAACTTCTCAAATCAGTTTTGCAGTTTCGTCAGCGTATTATGGACTTTCATTCAACTCCAATCGCTTGGGTGGCAGCAAGTATTTGAAC
>JGI24158J21664_10006518_pt1 | contig 15391 bp, 8 predicted proteins | sample Ectturendosymbi3_FD_21664 | JGI IMG/M metagenome (IMG submission 21664) | reverse complement strand
CTGCTATCTTGCCAGACTTCCTGTTGATCTTCGTTTTATATGCTTGTCACATTCTGTTTGATCTTCGTTTTATATTCTTGTCACATTCTGTAATATTTCGCTGATGCCACTATTTTCCCTCCTATCTACCTCTATAGTTGCTCACCCCATCCCCTGTACATAGGCATGCTTTTCCCCACTGTTTATTTTTTGTTGTTTTTATGCTTATTTCATCTGACGTTGATTTGACGCTTTTTATTACTTTTATTACTACTTGTAAAACGTCTCCAATTAAAATTTGGTTTGTGCTAGCAGCAAGGCTGGCTGAGAACTTGACCCAGGTGGTCTTTCGCCAACCCTTTGTGATTCAACATGTTAGAAAACGATTACTAAGCTGCGCAACGTGAAATTTCTTATTTTTTATATTTTTTCATCACTGTATAATCAACTAGCGATCTTTGATGTTATTGTAGTTCCTCTTGCTGCTTCATGTTATTTCGTGACTTGAGTCACAAAAATGCATGATTAAACCATACCATATACCAAAACAAATTTTTCAAATTTGGTATATATATATCCCTGTTAGCCCTACCACTAGAACATTGTACCTATGTTGGCAACGCCATAACTCGCCAGCCGCTATAGCTAGAGAGCTGTTCGAACCCTCTATGGATGCGGCAGGTCATCTATTTTCGATTAAAGAATTTTTCTTGATTTAGGTCACGCGTTCTTCTGGGAGGAGCTCGCAAAGTGGGAGTCTTTTTTATTTTTTGACCAAATTTGACTGGCCCTGGACGCCAATCCAATGAGCAAAATTTTGACTCAAAATGTATTTGGAAACTAGATGATCTCACGCGTCGATGGAGCCCTTGGTTGACCTTCTAGCATGTCTGGAATCAAAGTCATGGCCCAAAAAGCTTATGTTACCCCCAAATCAGAAAATTGCAGAAAATGCATTGAGTCTCCCACTGGCAGCATTTCGGATAGCTATAGCTTGCCGCTAATACATGATAGAGAGCTATTCGAACCCACGAAAGACTCGTGAAGTCTTCTAGTTTGCACTGAAAAAGAAACTTTCGTGATTTGAGTGAAAAAAAAACTTGGGTTTGGGGTTTTCGGTGGGTGTCGTCAGAAAGAGGGTAGGTTTTGCTTTTTTGGTTATTCTTCTATGACGTCATTACCCCCCCAATCACACAAAATGCTGGCTCAAAGTTTGGTTGTATTCTAGGCTGGAACATGAAGTTTTAGAGGCCTAGATCGACTTCCTAGCGTTTCTGGTGCCCAAGTTAGGGCCAGAAAGCCCCAAATCATTGAGGGTATGGCTGAGCAATTTCAGGGGATTTCCCTAATTAATTTATGCTTATTTTGCCATAACTTTTGAACCAGAAATACTATAAAGTCCATCAAACCCTCCAAAGACTCGTATTTTAGCCTAGAATCAAAAATAAACTTTGAACCACAAAATTGGATGGATTGTTCAACTCCGAGGGGATGACGTCAACATCCAAATGTAACCAAATATGCATAAACATCCTCTCATTATTCAAACATCAACAAAAAATTCGAGATTACAAGCTAAACATTTTTTTGCAGTCTGAACTACAAGTCTTTACGAGTCTTTAGAGGGCCTGAACAGCTCTCTAGCCTATTCTGGCTACGAGTTATGGCCATATCCAAACTGGGTGCTATTCAACCCCTGTTTTCCTTTGTAGGGGTAGAAATTTTGACCACTTTTTGGTTTTTGATCCATAACGTTGGTTCCAGATATGCTAGAAAGCCAATCAAGGGCTCTAAAGACTCGGATTATAGTCTAGTATAAAAAAAAAAACATGAGCGAAAAAATTGGCCTACTGGGTTGGCGCCTAAGGCCGGGTAAAGAAGGCAAAAACACCCCCACTTGTGACGACCCCCCAAGAGAACCCCAAACCCACAACTTAGATGGTTTGAACACCTCTCCAGCTCTAGCGACTGGCGAGTTATGGAATTACAAAAGTTTGGTTAAGTGAGTGGCTGCTACCAGTTAGCAACACTGAGTTAGTCAACAAGAACAAGAAGGTATTGGCTGTCAAAATATCACGCATGAGCGATCATAAGAGGTAGAAAAGATGGCATGGCGAGTGCCCGAGTCATTTTGTTCCGAGTCAAAGTCACTATTATCCCCTCGAGTCAGAGACGAGTCAGTGACACCTGTTACGGCGCGCAGCGACGAAATGTCTTAACTTTTGTTTAATCGCTCAGAGTGTGATTCACTTCTTGAACGCCGCCTGAAAGTTTGATATTAATGGACTGCCTTGATGGATTGCACTGACACTTCTACAGTAACAACCTTTTTGCAACTCCCTGGCGTGGGTCGTGAGAGGACAAGTTGAGGTGAGTAATTGTTTATTTCTCCCATGTCGCCGTTTCGCGTCCGCGAACAGGATGTTGGGACAGACCTCTGTCCGCTTTGCAGTCTCGAACAGTCGTAACAAATAAAGATATTTTTCTATTTGTGCCGCGCTTAGCACGATAAAATGCAGGTCGGTTTACTCTAGACCTTTAGTAACGATTTCAGCTTTACATAAAATAGACCAAATTTCTGCCGACCGCAACAGCAAGTTTTCCGATTACAAAGACGAAATGTCTGAACCGTGGTGATCACACCACTCGGTATGTAAACTTGTTTTGTTCATGTCTAAGTGTTAGCACAGTAAAGCTTAGTGCAAGTTAGCTGTTGTGTCTTCGGGCCGTGCCTATTCACTGAAATAGTCGCAGCTTGAATTTTCATTTTAGCACGTCTGCCTAATTACGAGAGCCGTTCTCTTCACAGTTCAGCGCAGTTAGTTGAACTACAGTCATGTGCTAATGCGAGTTGATCTATGTACATAGCCGAAGTCGTGTGAGCCGCGCGTTTGTCTGTTTATTGCTTTTCAGCTAATCTGACGGCGTTTGTCTCCGTAGTTTAGCTGCGCTGGTAGAATGCTTTTAGTTTGTTTCTGTTGTGTTTCAGAAACCGTATTGACGATCAATCACCGTTGAAGCTTGTCGTTTGTTGGATTTGCTAACAAAGAATTTTCTGAGTGCTTACGGCTCTGTTGGCCATTGCTGTAGGGAGCAAGAGACTACAGTCCAGTTGATGCGCAGATTCGTAAGGGCCAGGTCCTAGGCAAAAGATTGTCAACGCGCGTTTCTCAAATTTCTGTGCACTAGCTCCCCCACGGCTCGCAATTAAAAGGCTAGCTGCCGCAACAACACCTAAAATTTTGTCGAGTTAAGTCAGAGTCAAGTCATGACTTGGTCGAGTCACAAAACTTTCGAATAATTTAAACTCATTAGTTTACAAGCTCGAGTTAATCTCGAGTCAAATGAAATTGAACATTTTTTTGCTACAAAATGTCACCCGAGAAGTGAAGAAATAGTGCCCAATGTTGCTTCACCAATGCTGATTACCGGTTATTTAGATTTAATTTTTTTGTGAAAGCAGTGTCTATTTAATTCTCTCCATCACTCTCAGTCATTTCCACAATCTAGACCAGGCTTACTGGCTGCTGCAAGAAATATACTTCCTTGTATAGTGGATAGCAGAGATGATCGGATAGTGGATTTTTACTATCCGATCCTATCCTGTTTTTGAAAAAGGATATCCGATCCGAAAACTTTCCAAAAGTGTATTATGATGCACAACATGCAGTTTTGTGTAGTGTCTATTTTGCCTTGTGAGACAAAATAACTGCTGAAGTTATTTTGCCTTTAGCTGGACACGATTGGCTGCAGTGGTCACATGACAAACTTGGAATGCATGTGCTACTTCAGGGGTGGGCAATTAATTTGGCTCTCGGGCCACTTTGAGAAGGCCGTATTCAGCAGGGGCTGAACCTTCTAATGGAAATAGAAGCAGCACTAACATTTACTGTGATAAGTTGAAGGTAATTTCAAATTTAAACATATTTCCTGAACGCTTCTGCAGGCCACTGAAAACGCTGTAGCGGGCCACATTTGGCCCACGGGCCGCTATTTGCCCACCCCTGTCCTAATTAGTTGACCATGATATCTATAACAGCTCAGTCCCACGTACCTGGACAAGTGTTGTAATGGTTTCAGGGCTGGCAAGCAGTTAGCAGCTTCTTGTTTGCATTAGGTAAACTGCAGGCTAAACCCTAACTCTATACACTGAACCACTAAACCTAAAACTTGACCCTAAACCTTGACCACAAGCATTGATCCTAAACCCTAACCATAAACTCTTAAATCCCAGCCAATTGTCTCTGTGTATTGTACTTGTCACATGACCACTTCAATCAATTGTGTTCAAATGAAGGCAAAATAGTCCCAGCACAGGTTGTGCCTCATGAAGCAGAATAGGCACTATCTGAATGTGTTGTGGCACTGTTGCGGTTGGAAAGCCCAGGCGGCAAGTGCGCAAAGCTTCACACTGTGGCAGCATGCAACAATGGAGATCACACTCTTGTTGTCACCATTAGCAAGTACTATGAAATGTTTACTAGTTTCAGAAGCATTATTAGAAGTCACTCACCAAGATCACTCCATCGGGATCGCTCTATTATTACTCGTTCGCGCCACATACATATGGCCTGATGGGTGTTGTTCTTCACACACACACCGTTCATGGTGAATCATACATTCAACCCAACGCCAACAGAGATGTTGCAACACGACTTTGGGCACTGTCATGCTTATGAACAGAAAGTTTGACATATCTTGCAAGCTTGACATATTGCGTAACCTATGTACTTTTCCAAGTCAATTGTATTAAAAAGCAAGCTGAAGTTTGCCACACTGTCCGGTCGCCACAAGGTTGGCTTTGGTGGGCTTATCCCCTCCGAAACAAAGCTCCAAACCCCTCCAATTGAAATATGAAGCACTATAAAACAGTGATGTTTGTTCAGATTTCAGAATGTCAAGCCCCACTGCACAAATGCAAAGCCCCCCTATTGAAGACTTTCTGGTGACAGTTCTGTTGGCACACCAAGCTTTTCATTAGCCATTTCTTTGGTAACAATGGTTAGATTTTAACGCCATCGATGAGTTCACATTCATAATTTCATTTATTAATCCTACCCATTGCTGCACTTTAAGATATTTAAACCAAACCTACCTGTAACTACATGGCAATGCTGGTCTACAAACCAAAACAGCAATCAAAGCAATAGATTGGCTTAAAATATGTTATTTATTGAAATGACTAATTAAACATTCAGTCTAACCAGTCAATGTCACAAAACAGCAATTTTGCATATCATGTTTAAGAAATAAAAACTATCTATCTGGTATCATCCAACAACCAGTCAATGCAGGCTCACGTAGAGTAGGCGTGAAGACTGCAAAGCCTGGTGTAGACTAGAGACCACGACTAGATCACAGTCTACACTAACTAGCCCTAGTCCAGGCACGCAGCAAACAACGTCCTTAATGCATACTGAAAGATCCCTATTTTGACACACCAGGAACAGACTCATGCTCAAAAATTTGGCTTGTCGCAATTAGCAGATTAAGAGGAGGAATGAGATTACACTACAGTACAGAGTTTACACCACAGACAGACTCGAAGTCATGACACAGGAGGCTGAAAAGATGCTCCTGAAAATTATAAATGACTGATTGTGCAACTTTTTCCAAAAGTCTGAATCCTCGAAATATCGATAAAGGCTTTTCGGATATCCGAATCCGTATCCGGTTTCCGTTTTAAAGCAGTTTTTGGATATCCGTATCCGGTTGAAAACTCGCTATCTTTCCGGATATCCAACTGGCAAACCGGATAGTGATCATCTCTGGTGGATAGCCTACATTAGAGCTTTCAATCTTTTGTGCATTCTTACTGCTTAATTCCCAGTAATATTCCATTCGTGACTCAAAGCAATATACCTGTTTGCAAACAGTCCAACAGTAGACACGTTAGCCTGCAAACCTAATACCGCACTGTTTCCGGTGGCGCATGCAAAAGCCCATTACTTTTGTTCGTCGTCATTCTACTTCTACATCTACTTTAAGCCAAATCAAGTTACATGAAAAAATCGTTTCAGATGGAATACTTGATACTTGAACATATCATGACACCATTAGAAGACACAGTCAAAAAAGAAAATTTGTGTCAACATTTCTTCTTCTTAGGAGCCATTGTTAAAATCACTGCTTGGCCGCAGAGGTGGCCGGAGTCACTTTTTCAGAGTCCGACTCCGCTCCTGTTCAAAATTTTTGAATCCGCATCCGGGTCCAGCAATTTTACAAATTTGAGAATCCGACTTCTGTTCAGACTCCGGCTACAATCATCAATCAACCGTCATTTACCAATGTTTTTACTTCAGAAATTACCACACAGACTCCTGCTACTCCCGAAATCAAAAGTGACGCCGGATCCGGTTTTACCTGAAATTTTGACTCCGGGTCCGAAACAAAAACGCAGAAGCCTTCCGGAGTCGACTCCCGGTGCTCCGGATCCGGTCCCACCTCTGCTTGGCCGCACGTGATCACGGGGCACATGTTGAGCAGCCATTTGGTTGTCTCATCGTCCAGAACCATCATGCCATGCACAGACCCGTCGCCACGGGGGGGAGCTTTGGTGGGTTTACCTCCCTAAACCAAGTTCCAAGCCCCCCCAGATTGAAACCATGTTGAAACACCATGTTGCCCTCCAGTGTCCAAACCATCGACCTCTCCACGGACTGTATGGCCAGAACCGTCACCATGAAGTCGTGAATAGGGGGGCTTTACGTTTGTGAAGGGGGGCTTGACATTCATATTTGACAAAAATTCCATGGAATTCGCACCAGGGCTAGGCTGGCTGTTCAAAGCGTTGATGCTCCAGCACTCCAGCTGGATGCAGCAAGCCACCTCAGGAGCGCAACACATGATGTTAGCTTCTTACGAAGTGACTCAAGGTGTCGGCGATACGTGAACGACCTGTCCAATGTTGCTCCGACGTATTTGGGCTCAGAGTAGAAGGGCAGGGTTGCGTTGTTGTATTTGATTTTAAGCTCACGTGTAGCTTCCTGGTTGTTGAGATGGAAGGCTGCCGATCCCGTTTTTGTAATGCTGAGCTTTAGCTTCCAAGTCTGGAGGATTCGCCTACAGTCAGGGCCGGCTTTAAGCCGATGCAACCGATGCAGTTGCATTAGGCCCCGCGCGTCTGGGAGCCCCACGCCGTGGTGTTTGGGTAGATTATTCATTTTTGCCAGATACACCTTGCACTTGAGAATTCAGTAGAAACGCCATATAAATTACATTGTCAACAAGAACGCTCTCGTCAGAGCTAGCAAATTTCCTCTCGAACGTTAGCAAACGTGCTCAATTTTCGTGTTAGTGCTGCACTGCATATCTGCGCACTACAACGATCGTAACACGGTTGAATGAACATGATGACGTCATAAAATCACTGCTGAGAGGGGCCCCGCGCCTAGGTCTTGCATTGGTCCCCACACCTGCTAGGGCCGGCCCTGCCTACAGTTGCCATGTCCTTGGTCAGCACCCCTTCCACTACCTTCCAATCTCCATAAGCATGCATGATTGCCACATCGTCAGCATATGCACACTTTCTGGAGACGTCGTAACCTGCTTCTTTTGCCATTTCCGGTGGTAAGGGTGAAGCTGCGATAGCCAAACATCTCCACGATCATGCGTACCATGTGTCTATCAGGCAGCAATTGCACCAGCTTGCAGTTGAGGCTGTGGTGCCATACAGGGTCATAGTTGTGTTTTGCTTCGCCTCAACCTGTTAGACCAATGGAAGCTTCTGAAAATTTTTCCACTATTAGGGATTTTATGCCTTTGACCGTTGAGCTCGCAGTGCGCTTCTCTTTTCGCACTCAGTGCAAGCGCTGCTAGACAGGCGCTTACATAACTCCCTTTCCCACAGAAGTTATTTGTGCCAAATGAGACGAAGCCAGAGTATCGAAGATCGTATGCTCCTGCACGTCATGGCTTCAAACACCTGCCCTCCATCAGGGTGTGCCCCGCATCTGAACCATTTTTGTTTTACTTCGCCTTAACCTGTTAGGCCAAAGGAAGCTTCCGATAGTGTTTCCACTATTAGGGATGTTATGCCTTTGACCGTTAAGCTCACAGTGCGCTTCTCCTTACGCACGTAAAAATTAGTAGCAAGTGTTTATGGAAAGGATATTTGTCGTGGTTCATGTCTTCATGCAGACTTTGCAAATGTTACCATAGTGTTAAGGAAATGCAACCATATGACACAGACATGCATGACGTTTTTACCATGACCCGCAAATGACATTGTTTTTCTCCACTGCGATTAATTTACTAAGCTTGTTTCCTCTCCACACCGCCACTGTTTGGCCTCGTCAAGCTGCTTTATCCTAATGTTTGTTTTGTTTTGCCACTCTTGCATGCAACTTATTTTTTCCCTGTTGATTTAGGCTGTCAGGATCTCACCAGGATTGTCACTATTTGATTACATAATGTTTCGAATCACTGAACTGACGCGTATCATATAAATACGTGAATAAGTCAGTGAGAGTTACCAATCGTCACTGAATATTCCCTATTGAAATGCAAATTCCAATTTGATGCTGATAGCACACTTTTCAACTAAGATTTTCTTTTTAGGTAGTGTTTATTTTGCCTCATGAGGCAAAAGCTGTGTTGGGGCCATGGGCCCAACTTTGTTGCAAAATGTCGGGGGACAGCTTGGTGTGAAACCAATATATTCATCTGGTCGATGCAGAAGTGAACTTTTGTAAATACAGATTCCCAATCTAGTTATTCAGAGGTGTTTTGAAAACAACACTAATAAGGCTTTGCTGTATCTTTTTAACATCAAATTTTAATAGGTTTAACATAGACTTTTAATAGATGAGATTGATGTCAAAAGTTCCATTCTAAGAGTTATATTTGTATAAGGACACGAAAATATATTTGAGATTAAACAGAAATCAAAGTGTAGAAGGGTGAATTGGGAAAAAGGAACCAAGTTTAACCTGCATTAACAAGAAAAGAATGTCCACTAAACTAGGTAATATGTACCTGTAAAGTAGTGTTGAACGGATCGGATATTTTAGCGATCCTAATCCAGTCCAATATTTTCATTATGTAATCCAGTCCGATCCTAACCCGGCAGTACTCTCCAAATATTTGACCCAATCCGGTTTGTAGGCCTATCCGAAAAAAGTCTGGTTAAGCATTTGACTGCAATGATCAAGGCAGTTTGGATATCCATATCTGATCCGGTAGAGTTTTTTCTAAATCCAGTCCGATCCGGGTCCGGTTCTGAATTGCAGAATCCGGTTGCATCGCGATCCGGAAACCGGATCATGTTCAACACTGCCGCAAAGCAAATGTTTTGCACTTGGATGAAAACATTGATGCGTTGTGGGTTTGGTGAAACTCAGGCAAATCAAATGACGTGCGAACCCACGCATTCAGCACAGGCACAAAGCCGCAAAGTGAAAGAGTGACAAAATAAATATCGTTTGAATTGGTTGGTCACCATTGTCGTAACATTACAAGAAATGAGGCTAAATGTATAGTCCAGCGTGGTCCAACTGCTTTTGATCTACGGGCCATTTTACAAAAACGTGACTACTACCGGTCACGTCGATGAAATGATGTATAAAACAACAGGGTTCACTAGATTTAAAACTAAAAGGAAGTTAAGTGAGTGCGTCATTGAAATTACTACACAATAGCAAATAGCAATTTATTACAAATCCCTATCAGTGTCATGCCTGTGATTGAGGCTTCTCTGACATTATCGTTCCCTTATCAATACCAGTGTTAATGGCAGCAAGTCGGAGACTATCGTCCAGTGTTCCGCCTGCCATTCGATTTCTGTTTTTACGCTTTACTTGCTTTATCGTAGAAAATATATTCGCACACGTATGTATTTCCAAACATATTTTTATTGAGAAATCTTTCAGTTTGGGAAATCTATCTTTACTGACTAATTTCCAGAAGCTCTCTACAGTCTAGTCCAGTGGTTCTCAACCTTTTTGCACGTTGAACCTCAATTAAGTATACAATTTTTTGCAGACCTCGCGGCCTAGCCTAACAACTACTAATACAGTAGAATTTGCCTAATTCGTCACCTCAAGGGGATTTAAAAAAAGTGACAAATTAGGCGAAGTGACAAATTATGCAAATAGGTGAAAACTATAATAAAAGCTCGTATACTTTATCATAGTAACTCGTATACATACATAGTGCTCCTATTTGCAATAAAATGCAAGTGTATGACGTTATGGTTGAATACAACTATTAATTCCTCTGCTCTATCTGAACTCCTTCATTTAATCAAGCACCTTTTAAATGTTTGATAAACTTTTCCGGGTTCTCTCAATGGGGAGTCGGGTCGCGCTTCGCAACTCGTGTATAAATTCGATAAATAAATTGCGAGGTGCAACAATTCTCAGACAAAGATCCTTAATTTGTTTGAATTCCCGCACATACCAGCTGCTTAGACATCAAAAGCGAAGCTGGAAATGACAAATTAGACGAACAAAACGCTTCTCAGGGATAGAAAGAGGTGACGAATTGAGCAAATTGACGAATTAGACGATGGCGAATTAGGTGAACAGAAATGTACACAAAAGATAGGGATTCTGCCGAGACCGACGAAAAAGTAACGAATTAAGCGACTTGACGAATTAAACGATGTCAAATTAGACGAGTTCTACTGTATAAGGAAAGTATGTGTCAAAATAAATTTGAGTACTTTTTACTTGAAATGCATAATAAAATATTACATAATCCGAAAATATGCTTAGAACTATGGATGCAAGCACAACATAAAAACATAACTGTCAGTGCAGCACACCATTTTCTCCACTTTTAACTTCATTAATGCGAAGGGTGTGCCTGATGGAACTCAACAAGCTCCAGTAGACCCCAGCAATTATTCATTGACCCACTGGCCATTCAGTGACCCCCATTCGACCCCGTGACTGTTTATCGACCCCCTGGTTGATCCAATTGTCCCCTGGGGGTCGATATCGACCACTTTGGGAACCACTGCTCTAGTCTAACGCCGTTAATATTGTACATTTTATTAATAGATGTTATACTTACCCTACCTGTTGCAATACATACGCAAATCATTACCATCAATGCTCGCAGGCCTGTGACTGGACCACACTGGTATAGCCTATTTTTTATTTCTGCGCAATTCCCTAATTTTTGAGTTATAGGCCAATATGTGGCTAAGTCAATAGGCTACTTCTCCAAGGTTTTGATTTAAATCCTATTCACTAGTGGTTGAAGACAGTCTTTTGCAAAACTGCCAATCCTAAACTAAAACTAAGTCTCCACAGTAGTTCTGCTTTTTGTGTTCGGCAAATACGTCGCAGAGATTTGCCTGCAAATGCAACTTTTTAACATTATAAATTTGCATCTTTAAATTTACATGACAACCAACGTTATAGCAAAGTCAGTTACATTTCTGCACGAAACAAATCATGGCTGTGGTCTCTCACACGTGCAGCTGTTAAACTCTTATTGTTTCAAGACGATGATCTTTCCTACAGTATGCAACCAGTGATTAGGCTACAATAAAAATCACTGATACCACACAGCGTGAAATGTCGGACAGAAGCAATTAACAACCTTTCACGATCTCTAGAAACTTGCAAAATGCTAAAAATCGAAGCGAAAACTTATAAAAATATCAGAATTAGTGATACCACATCAAACTCTGTTTCAACATCAGCTTGGCTTCGCTATGCATCTAACATGAATCGTGAAAAATGTCACTCTTATTTTTGCAACCTCTTCAAATACAAAACCAAAAGAGAAAAATGTGGGGGGACATAGCATATTATGATCTCTTCGGCTGAATAAGTGAGGGGGACATGTCGCTTGTGTTCCCCACCTAATTTCGCCCATGATTGGGGCTATTCTACATGTAGTTGAACATTATTGGTTAAAGTGGTCACGTGACGATTCGCAAAGAGACAAGGGGTTAGGGTTAAGGGTTTACGGCTAGGGCTTAACCTACAGTGAAGACAATGTGGCAGGGGCGTAACAAGGGGGGGAAAAGGGGGAACAATTCTTCGGGCGCTAATTCACTATGGGGGCGCTGAATCACTACAGGGGCGCTGAATTACTGCTGGAGGCGCCGAAAAGTCCCAACAATGTCACAAGTACTTTCTTCAATACAGTAAATTTGTCTTCGAAAGAACTCAGATTTGACCAAAAGGGCGCCAAACTTCGACCATGGGGGCGCCGGTTCGACCAGGGGTGAGCCGAATTTGTTTTGTGCCCCGGGCGCCATATAGCCTCGTTACGCCCCTGCATTGTAAACAGGAAATTTCTAACAGCTTGCCAGCACATTAACCATGAAACACTCATCGAACTGATTTAGATGTTTCAGATGTCACAGTTAACTAAACAGGTCATGCTTACCGAATTTGTCATGTCACCACTTTGACCAATCGTGTTTGGAAAACGCAAATAGATCCAGCTGTGCTTTTGCCTCATGAGGCAAATGAGGTACTGCCATTTTATGGGCTGGGCCAAAGTTTAGACAGGAGTTACTGTATGTGTACGGGTTGAGTTATAGTTTTTTTGTGATGGGTCGGTCCCGCCATAAAAATGTGAAACGACAAACAAACGTGTAAGACCGCAAACAAACAAACAAACACAGAACATGGTGAAGTAAATTCACAGATGAAGAGAGCATGCCAATGTACACACAGGAGTGGGTCAAATTGGAGGAAACTTGGTGTGGTCAAAAAATGTTTAAACAAAGATAAAAGAGTTTGAAAAGTTGATGAGGTATAGAAGCAAGTCAAAACAAAGCAAAAAGCTATGGATTATAATTTCATGTCGAAAAAATGGGATGTGCACAGGAAAGAACGGGAGACAAAAGGCAACGATACATGAAATACATACAATATTACATTCATGGGCTTCGGAAGAGGGGGGGCCTTGGCCTCCCCCTGGATTTTTAAAATTGCAGCAAAAAAGGGTTGTTTTCTTGGTTTCGAGCGGGAAAATGCAAATTTAACTACTTTTGGCCCCCTAGAAAAATTTTGGAAAAGTCCCCTAGTGGCCCCCGCTGGACAACAATCTTCCGATGCCCATGCTTGCATTATTCAAATTATCGAAACTTTCAGCATTTAGTATTTGATAACTGTAATGTTGCTAAAATATATGTATATTTTTCATGTAGGAAGTGTTTCTTAAGTTGCCTTTTGAAGGTAAAAGTGGCAGAAGAGTTATAAACACAGTCTGGTATTGAAGACACACTTTTGGGGCAATAAACGTAAGGGAACATTTTCCTAGAGAAGAGTTGACTCTAGGTCAGCTATGTCCAACCCGCGGCCCCGTCAAAGGTTTTGTGCGGCCTAGATTGGGTTTTGACTGTAGTAAAAGCATCCCGCATACTGACAACCTGTCCTTGCTTTCATAGTCTTAAATTTGACATTTTTGATGCAGGTGGTCCTCAGAACCACTTTGTCACGTTTCTTACCATTGCAGTTAGGTTCGCACACTTTCAATATATTAGTTTAAGTTAAATTTAATTTTCTAAGATCAAAGTAACCTATTCAATGTGCGGCCCTCAATAATATACGATTCAATGTGCGGCCCTGGTTAAGATAGTGACATATTTTTGGCTCAATAAGTCATTTGGGTTGAACATAGCTGCTCTAGGTAAAAAGAGGTTATTGCAAGTTTAAGTCTTCCATGCCTGATGTGCAAAAATTGTTAAATGATTACCAGATTATTTTTCTTTCAAGAGACCTGGTTGGCAGGTCCTGTTTAGGTATGTCACATTTTGCATTTGGGAGGGCAGACTATGGCTTCAATGATCGCCCAATTTATGGTCGAGGTCATGGTGGAACTGCCATATTTTGGTCTAAAAATCTTACAGCTTCATCTTTTTCAAATTGTGATGGCTCGATAATGGGGTTAAAGAGTGTTTTAAAAAAAATCAGAGTTGTGTTTAATTAATGTGTATCTGCCATACTGCATTACAACCAATGCTCATGAAATTTTTGCCTACTTGGGCAAAATGAAACAATTATGTGAGATGCAATGCCCAAATATTTGTTTTGTGGGGGACTTCAATGCCGGGGCCACAAACACATCTTGTGGTTTGTAAAAGACTTTTGTATGGAAAATGATTTTATCATTTTTGATTATGCACTACTATCCCAGGACACATTCACATACATTAGTGATGCACACAACACACGTTTTGGAGAGACCATTTTGTCTGATCCTTTTCAGTGCATCAAGCAATGTTCAATATGGAAGTGCTGACCGAGTGCATAATTTCTGATCATCGGGTTGTAGCAGTCAGCATTCAGTGCTCCCACCTTCCTGAATTTTATGAGGAGGTGATGGAGCCCCAACCAAGTCGAATTGACTAGCTTAAGGTTACGGACCAGGAAAGAGAGGACTACTACCATGAAAGCAAAAATCTACTTGATCAACTGCTATTGCCCACAGAGGTTAGACACTGTCAAAACTTTAATTGTACAGATGAGAAACATCTGGAAGAAATAGAAAATTTATGCAGAGCTGACCAGTGCTCTGCTTGCTGTTGCATCCTCTGCAACTAATGCAACAGGTGAAAAGAATGCAGGTAAATTTAACATTCCTGGCTGGAACTCAGTGGTCAAATCAAATCACCAAATGACAAAGGCAGCCTTCCGGCTATGGGTAAACTGCAATAGACCGAAGACTGGTGGCATATACAGAAACATGACTAAAACAAAAAAACATTTCAAATGTTCATAGTGGCAATGCCGCAAAGATGTTGCAATACATAAGGCCAACGGCCTAGCAGCTGCACTACAGGCTGATAAAACCAAGAAGTCATTTTGGCAAAAGGTGCATAAAAAAACAGATCCCCATCACTACCAGCATTGGTGGGAGGGGCAAATGGTGGTTCATAGATTGTTAAAATGTGGAAAGACTATTTCAAGGGAATATTAGACTCTGAAAACTCTGCGAATGGGTCTGCAGAGTCTGTGGAACACAGCATTGATTGCAAGGAGAACTACCTGGGTCTTGAAATGCCCATGTGTTCTTTTGTCTCCTTGGCAACACCCCTTCAAAAACTGCCCTTGAACAAAACTCCAGGGCCTGATTGCACTTCTGCAGAGCATCTGCTGTATGCAGATGAGTCTCTGCGATTTTTTCTCAATGAACTGTTTTACATGTGCATTGTTCACGGGTATATACCCAATTCCTGTTTAAACACAACAACAGTTCCCATATGCAAAAACAAGAATAGGAATATGTCTGACACTTCAAAATACAGACCCGTTGCAGTAGCCACAGTGGTGTCAAAGCTACTTGAGCACTTCATATTATCTAACACATCTCCATTCCTTGGTGCCACAGACAATCAGTTTGGTTTAAAGGCTGGTCATAGTACTGATCAATGTACAGTTTTGTTGAAGCAAAGCAAACTGCTTCGTACTTTGTAACCCATGGTTCATCTGTGCATGTTGTG
>JGI24158J21664_10006516_pt1 | contig 15392 bp, 11 predicted proteins | sample Ectturendosymbi3_FD_21664 | JGI IMG/M metagenome (IMG submission 21664) | reverse complement strand
TTGGAAGTTTTTCTGAGGGTAATTTTTCTTTGTGAAAGACATGCCCACTATGCAAGATCTTAGTTAGTTTAATAGAAGTACTCCTTGTAACCATTCTCTCTGAGAAATAACTACACGCATCCTGCAAAACACAAAAACAGTCCATTGTAGAGGAAATCTATCACAAAATCTTCATTTTAATAAGATTCTGGTCTTATGCCATACACAGATAAAGTAGTAGACCAATAGTCAGCCTAGGATGCGATAAACATGAAATCAAAAGCAGTTTTTGATGCAGCATGGGTCAGTATAAGGACAACAGACAATTTATTACAGCGGTTACACCAACTTTATGAATGTTGACCTTTTGGTGACTTTGTCATGTGGTTGCATGGTGGTTGCTAGTGGCAACCACCGAAATTCATTTTCAAACCTTTTTTGTGCAGTTTCCCAGGATTTTAGACCCCCCTTTTTCAAGACTTTTTTTCGGCCCACCCTAATGTGTAGGAGCAAGCAAATGGATGCTACCGCAGCATGAGGTCTACCACACTATAACGTAAGGTCTACCTCCCTTTAGCACTATAGCATGAGATCCATCTCTGCATTATAGGAAGAAAGGTAAAAAAGAGTATTTCCATGCATTTATTCTAGCAATAGACATTTCGTATGTCTTCTAAGAATGACAGACATCACCTTCCAGCAAAAATTATCATGATGAGACTGTAACAGGTGATGCCCAACATGTCACATTCTCTTCAGTTTCATCGTTTTGGCATCCAACCACGATCACTCAATTGCCTGTGTGTGTGCTCCTGCCACTGGTTCCACATATACTATGTTTCCATTTTCAGTTTTGCGTTGTCTCTTTACCATATACAGATAACGAGTGGTCTGGTTCTGAACATGATTTGCTGAGTCAGCACCCTGAATGAGCCAATGCATTGGCCACCTCGACAGGAAGACGTTTCGTTATGAAGTGTACGTGGTCTCGCTCACGCGGGACGAGGCGAGCACTTAGCTCCACTAGCATTCAGTGCCTGTCTCTAGATAAGATATGACTGCACTGTTATTTTAACTGCTAGTGTGTTGAGTTCAGTTTTGAAAGTGTAATACCAACATAATTATCATGCAGTCAACAAGGCACGCTGGTGAGGATGGGTAGTTTTACAGTAAATAGCAGTTTATTCTTTGGGTTGGCAGAGTTAGTATTTCTTATTTTGAAGACAAGAATCTTAATCATATCTTCAGAAGTCACTCCTGATAAAAACTGTTTGCTTCTGCATTTTACATATCATTAAAGAAATTGAGTGCAATAAATATCTGCCATCAGTGGTGATAGAAGTAGAAGATACTACAGTAACCAAAATATACCTTTTGAAATGTAGGCTATTTGTCAGTTTTAGATATCCCTTGATGTCTAGAAATGAAACATTACTGAAAATATACTTATTCACAATAAAAGCTGAAAGCTGTACACAACATTTGATAAGAGCCTCTGTTTAAATACATACTTATTTTAAATAGGCTACTGATCAGCTGGGAGTGGCTTGGCAGTGTTAGGAATAGTTGTTTTGAAAGTAAGAACCCTTGTGTGTTGCACTAATCTTCATAAACCTATAGGAGAGCTTTGCAAAAATAGGACAGCTTTCTGGCATCAGTGGTGATAGTAGTAAAAGTATATAATTATTTCACTAGCTCCTTGCAAAAATGTCAGGTTATATTTAATATAACAAAAACTGAATGTTTTGCATTCATCATGTGACATTAGGCTAAATGTTTAATTATCAGTGTAAATTAAAAGAAATCTGGAGTGATGTATCACCAAAAGTTCCACCTAGGCACTTGCAGACTCATGCAATATTAAGCAGTAGTCTCCAAAATGTTTTTCAGCATTGTGCTTAGGAATCCTGTGTGAAATTTGTATGCCTGTAACTTTGCACATGTGACATCAATGCATGCTGTAAACATCATTGCACATTTGCTATGGATGGATTTCACCATGTGGAGCATGATCCAATTCTAATGCAGCTCCAATTTCATGAGAGACATGAACAGCAATTGCCAAATTCGTTAATTCTGTACATCAGTGTACATGCTTTCCAACTCCTTACAACCCTTTGTTCACTAGCCTATACAGTAGATGTTTACCAACATATCTGCCATACGTGAATGACCTTCATGCATGTAAACTGAATGGTACAATAATGTCAAAACGGGCTATCTCGTTTTCATGGACTGTCGCTTGACATCCAAATGTAGTAATAATGTTGCTGGCGGTTCACTGTGGAATGCTGGTACCCCATGGCATTTAGGTTGCTATAAGCAGGCTGCTTATCTGAATTAATAACTTTACCATATGCACATTCCCTTTCAATAGGGATTAGAGTGTTGCGGTCATGCCATTCCATCCAAAAATATCGACAGTCTGAGCCTTGTTTAAGACCAAAAACCCAAGGCCCATCAATTCTATGCCCATGATTTATGTTGTTTTCTTGATCTGCGTCACTGTTCTCAGAGGGAAGAGCTTTGCCTCCATTGAGCATCCTTCCTTGTTGGTACTTCTGTCGACCAGCAAATCTTGCCTCATCAATTTGGATGGGGGTATCTGTTCTGACCATCTTCTGTTGTCGTTGGCGAGAAACTATGGATGTACGTGCCTCTCGGCACATGTTCAACCAGTCATTTACAGTATTAGCAGATTTTCCTGTCAGAGTCATTACTGTGGACATTGGTATATCAAATACAAAGAAAAATATTAATTCTAATTATTCACACAGGCTCAGGTTGCAGTGTAATTTGTTGTTCATGTCTGTACAATGGAAAAATTGATTTCATGTACAAACAGACCATGTAGTTTGACACCCCTTTTGAGGGCAGCATAACACAGGCTTGAAATCTTCTTCTTTGGAAAATTGCCAGACCTTACACCTCACGCTACAGAAACCTCACATTATGCGGTACACCTCAGGCTGTACCTGTGTAGGCGAAATGTGGCGTTTGACCTCGTGCTCTAGTAGCAGCAGCAAATGTTTAGGGGTGCAAAGGATTTACGAATTCTCCCAAACTTGCCCAAATAGGACTCTGCCATTATTTTAAAATCAAAGCATGTTGGGCACAATTTTGTACAGATTTTCAGAGCTTTTGTCAAGGTTTTCATAAATTTTGCCTGAATTTTAAGAGATTTAGCTCGGATTATCACTGAATTCAAACGTTTGTGGGTGCGCTTGCACCTCCTGCACCTTGATCAATGTGAACGCAATGATACTTTACAAACTCTTTTTGGGATGTCATGAAGGGACAATCGTCTTCAACTTGCGGCCAACAGAAAATCTCTATAAGCTTGTCTAGGAAATTAACATTTTTTCAAGCCCTGGTTGATCATTGTAATTTTCAGGCCATAAGGCGCGCCTGATTTTAAGGCGCAGTATCATTGATTGAATGCTAACTGTTCTATTTCCATACATAAGGTGCACTTGATTATAGGGCATACAAGCGAGTTTAATCAGGGAGATTACAAACAAGGGTGTTTTATCTAGGTCACACACGCCTAATCCACTAGACACGAATAGAATATACTAAAAGCTGTGCATGTGTTTGATTCAGTGTTTGCCAATGTAGTCAGGAGCCTCACAAAGTAATACATATAGCTCTGTGCACAAGAGCCTCAGAGTAATATGATATGTGCTTCAACATTAAGGTATGCGCTAGCTACTCACTGAAACATATGCGCTGCTCATTGTAATTGTTGTTGGTTTATTACATAACACAATGGCCTGTTAACGAAAAATGATTGTGATTGCGAATGCATGTGACAGCCTCTGTAAACACACTGGACAAAACTGTTATGTGGCTAACGGCAGTCTTTGAAATCAAACAGTGCAACAGTCGTAGTTATCTGCAACTAGGAATCAAATAAATAGCACCATTTATCACGTGAAATTGGTTGTAGGTGGGATACCACAACCAGATTCAAACATTTGGCGAACTGCATTATAAGGCGCACATTCAATTGTTGAGAAAATTCAAGGATTTTTAGTTTGGCATTTTTGTACTCTTTTCTTATTGTTATTAGTGGTGATGCATGACTGCTCATATCTTCATGTGAAATCTTACCTTATTTAATGCAGTTGCACTAGAACCAGAATTCAAATACAAAAATTGATTTGACTGGTATTAAGGCATCTTCAATTCAATATGGAACTGAAGATACTCTAATATTAGCAAGTCCACTGTCCCTTCTATGTAGTAACACTGCCTCAGAAGAGGCAATATTTAAGTTTAAACTGAATCATGGAAAGTTTTGGTTTTTTTTTACAATAAAACAACACAGCTTTGTTTAGTGAGGCTTCTTCAGATGGAACAGACAATGAAGGCAACCCTGTTAGTAAAAGTTCTTTGACTGAAGTAACATTTGAGATCAAAGATTTTGACAACAATCCTCCTGTGTTCTGCTCTGGGAATATCAATTCCTGTGCTGCACCTTCACCTTTGTACACTACAACTCTGTATGTTGGTGACACTAAGGTATATGTTTTCATTCTTATGAATGTAGCTCTTACAATAACAAGACTATTTCTGTTAATTCAAAAAAAACTTATGCTTTTCTTTGATTAAAATTTTAATAAAAGGATGCGACTTTGATGCTCCTTGAGGTAAGTTCAAAGACTTTTGATCGTTCTAATATTTTTTTTGTACTGCACTAAGGCTTTTTTCAAAAGGGTGATGATTTTAAACTTGCAATAAATGTCACAAATTTGTATTTTTCTATTTTCTGATGATGTATTGAAAAAGCATCAATAATTTGGGCAACTTTATCTGTTCTTATCCATTAACTATGTTTCAAATCTTATGGTATGATCTTCCTAGTCCACAAAACAGGTGCCTAGTTTTGTGGTCTTGTATCTTAGTTCAGTATTTCTCAAATGGGGATACATTCACCCATTGGGATACGCAAAGGTGTTCCAAGGGGTACACAAATTTTACAGTGGCTTCATAATGAAATGTCAATGCAAAACTTCAGTATTTACATGTACATACCTAATACTGTGTTCATAATTAATTACAGTCAAGGGGTACTTCACAGACCAAACATTGCCCAAAGCATGCATCACTAAAGAAGGTTGAGAATCACTGTCATAATTTGTCTTAATCTTGTTGCAGACACAATTTGCACATTTCTCAGATTGTCTTTAAATTGCAAAATAGTATTAATTTTTGATAGAATGTTTTACTGGCATGTTCAAGAATAATTAATGGTGGTTTCATTTGAAAATTCTGTTGTTTGTGTCTTGGTTAATCAACACTTGATTGTTTTTTTGCCATAGTCACAACCTTTAACATATTCAATGACAAATTATGTACATTTCTGAAACTGGGTGTTACATGCATATCACCCTATTCCAGATCGGTATTAATTTTAGGAGAAATCATAGATCTTTCTTTTCGATAAGTGTGTGTTTCTATGTGAGTCTTTGGTCTATTGCATATGATATGAGAAAAATTTTTGTTTTTGGTGTGGAAACAAGATGACTGATGTAGCACCCAGGAAGGGTCCTGGTTTCTACTAAGATAAAGTTGGATATAAATCTGGTACTCAGTACTGCCTCCGAAAACTTGCGACCAGTCCAACGAAACTGTTGTATTCCATTGTGGCGATATGTTCACAGATAATTGCTGATAAACCACGGCCAGTTCATATACAACCAGTCACAGATTTCAGAAAAACAAGCTTTTAGAAAAACTTCCATACCAGAACCAATCAGTTACGAAGAAATTCCTGGCGAAAGCAAAATATATTAGAAACAAAGTCACTTAACAGGCAGAAATGAAATTCAACTGCACGACAATGACAGCATCACAATTCAAAAGCAAAGTCAATGTGGTGATCTGTGACTAACAGTTTTCTTCAGGTCATAGATGCTGCACTAATCATCGCGTGAGGAATGCAGAATTTGACTGGAGGAATTGCTTATAAATACGTAACAGCTGATATGAAACCCTTCTGAAATGTGGCCATGGTTGAGGCTAGGATTTTTAAAATATGGCCATTGGCCACAGATGGTTATCTGTAAGCAGCTTTTCATGGGCTTGCAGTGGTATTTTTGTAGGCTCTTCTGCAGTGCAGTTTTCAGGTGGTGCAGGAGTTGTAGGAGTAAATCACACCATGATGAGATGTGATCCTGCTGTGTGAACTGCATTATTTCACTTGTACATGTTTCCTTGCTTTTACAAGTATCGTGCACATTCAGACCAATAAAAAATTGTGAGCTCTTTCTTTGTTGTTTTAGCCAGTACTAGATCTCAGGGCAGGTGTTGAGCAGCGACTCAATTGTTTCACCATCCAAAATCGTCTGAGTGTGCAGTCAATGGTGAGGTAGATGGATTGGACAATTGAGGACAACATGGTCGACGGTTTGTTCTTCTGAGCTGCACTTACAGGCCGCAGTGGGGGCCATACCCCATTTGTGGAAAGAAGAGCAGAAACGTCTGACGCTGGTGTGGAGATGGTTAAGCTGAACCCACACTGTTCTAGGAAGAGTCATTTCTGGAGGGTGGGTGTTGTGGATGAAGGTAAGGAGTCTTGCAGTGTTGTCCAACCATTCCGAATTCCACTGGTGATTCGCCCAGAACGCTGCGCTTCTAATGTTGTTTTCAGATGAACTGATGGGCTGTTTTGCGGCGGGTGCAAACGGGTGTCTCAACTTGAGACATCATGCATTCCCACTCAGTGGACAGGTGAGCGCTGAGTGAAGCAGGTGTCCAGGCTCCATGGCACAGTGTGCTAGAGACAATGTGGTTCCTTTGTGACAAAGCTCTGGAGGTTGGACACCTGTGAAGATAGAAAGGTTGTCCGCTGGTGTAGGATGCAGGGATCCAGTCACAATTTGCAAGACATTGTTGATTGCAGGGTCAATGAGGCAGGTATGAGCTCTGTGGCACCAGGCAGGAGTGCAGTACCCTGCTGTTGCATGGACCAGCGTTAGTGTAGCTGTTTGCAATGTTGTTGCTCCAGCACCACAGCTAGAGCCAGAAAACCTCCTCAAGAATGTGATGCATGATGTGAGCTTTTTACAAAGTGACTCAAGGTGATGGCAATACATGAACGACCTGTCCAGTGTTACTCTGAGGTATTTTGGCTCAGATCAGAAGGGCAGGATTTTGTTGTTGTAGTTGACTTTTAGCTCACATTTAGCTTCATTGTTGTTGAGGTGGAATAGCTCTTTGGGTCCTGGCTTTTTCGGCTTAGGATCACAAATATTAGTGCTTTTGTCTAGATCAGTGGTGATGAACCTATTTGCTGTTGTGGGCCACTTTGTCAGTTACCGCTGAGTAATTGGGCCGCACAACGTATTAATCATACTATAAAACCTGTTAGTTCAAGACTTCCAGTCTTGCCTGAATGCGAAAATTCGCAGCCGCACAAAATTCTTTAGCGGGCCGCATGTTCGTCACCCCTAGTCTAGATCCTGGGGATTTTAAGATGGCATATACTGGAAGTGAGGAAATCACTAAACCAAGATTTGAGAGCAGACACAGCGTGGAGTTTAAACTGCAGGAAGATAGCATCCAGACCCGCAAACTTTCGTGGCTTCATGCACCTGATAGCGGTAGCAAGCTCCTCTAGACATGAAAGGACCAGAGGTACTTTTTCTAAGGCGTTTGGACCTGCCATTGGTCAGACAGCTCTTTGTTGTCAAGCATGGTGGAATTGCGGCTCCCAGTCTTGTGTGTCCTGTTCTTCACAAGTTGAGAGGCAATGGAGTTTCCTGAAATGGGGCACGGGCTAGAGCAGTTTCCAGATCTACCAGGAAGTTTATTGATGGTACTCCAGGCCTTGCGACTGGAGTGCGGGAAGTCAATGGAATTGACAGCTTATTACCATGGCTCCTGCTTCTTTTGTTGGAGCTGAGAATGTAGGAACAAAGCGGCTCAGAGTCAGTCCCCATTGGGGAATGGTGAACACAATAGCTAGCAGAAAGGAGTGATGAAGGGTCTCACACTCAGTGTCCCAACATTTTAGGTGCAAATTAAAACATGTAAGTCTCACATTAACTCCGGAGTTTTTTGTTTACTTAAAGCAAACGCTCACACAATTCTTAACCTATGTATGATTTTGGTTTTCTGCTAGCTATTGTGTTCACCATTGAACCTTGATGTAAAACAGTGTGCTTGTCAAGTATTAATGATACATGATGCAGTTGCATGGTTCAAGCACACATTAGTATAAGAACATGCAGTTATTTTACGTTGTAACTTTGCAGTATCATTTCATGCATTTTATATTGTTTATTGGTGTATCACAGATTTCCTCTATTTCTCCAAGAGACGTTGTAGCTATTGATGGGGATCAAGGAATCAATGATTCAATTATCTATGCCTTTTCAAAAGGTATGTACTTTAAATAAATACCAAGTGAAAAGTTTCAAAGAGTAGATTTTCCAGGGGTTCGTACTAGAAATAGGAAACACAAGTTTTCTCTTTGGTAAATTGGATTTACGAGCTAGTCTGGTATTATCAAACATTTCAGCAGTGACACTTAAAGCTTTGGATGTGGCATTACTGGACACTAGTGAAGAAAATGTTCAGGCATTTTGCAGAAGTTGTCATGTATCTAGGGATGGGCATTTCAGAATAGTTTACTATTCCGGAATAGCTGAACTGAATCCAGAATACCAAATCCTATTCTCGTTTCCCCCCCGCAATGCATTGCACCTGAGAATTGCTAAAAAAACGTTGTTCACTCAAAAGCCAAGGAGACCCGCTCAGCGCACTTTCTGGCACTGGAAATCAACAATTTATCATTTCATCACACAAACAATACATTTTCGCAACATTGAACAACAAAATTTTTAATTCTAATGCAGTGGTGCACTTTTGCCAGACAAAAGTGGTTGTGCCAGGAAAGGCCAGATTTTGACAATACTTTTTAGAATAAAACTCATTTTTCTAGGTTATAGATGTCCTTAGACCCAAACTTGGCTCGTGGCCAAGCACAACTACAAACGACTGTGGCTAATTTCATACCAATTAAACACATGAACTGTGTTATTGCATAGGATTTCTGAATCTCAAACTGAAACTACAAATATAAGAAAATAATATGGTTAATTGCATGACGTTTTTTTGCATAAACCAGAGCGCATTGCTCAGATGGTGTGAAGACGTGTGGTGCCATTAATCCAATGCAACTGTTGCCGAAACAACTCCCTTCGCCGGTGTGCCAAAATCAACACCGCACGTTCAACTTCCAAACTTCAGTGCACTGTGTTTGGTGCAGTCTAGTCGTGTCTCGTCCCTGCGAGTGCGAAGCTCTGTCACAAAAGTACCACTTTCAAAGTTTATATTATGGCATTGGGTAACTACCGAATGCATGCAACTGTGTTTAATGCCTTTGCACCAAATGTGCTAAATTCTCTACAGAACAAAAAATGTACAACTTTACTGCATACCAACTTTGAATTTTAGTTTATTTTGCGAAGCATTGAGCTCAGTACACTTCACAGTTAAAAATGTGGATATATGTTGTACCTTCCGCTGCGGACATTGCACGGTTTCAACTTCATTGCTTGTTTGACTTCACACTATTTTTTCACATCAGTAAGATTCATTCGGTTAATGTCTCAACCGAATGATACATAACAAATGCCATTGGGATTATAAAAGCTTCATGACACCACAGGCTAACAAATCAGTTAAATCTTTATGTACAATGCCCAGCTGTATCAGGACCAAGAGATTTTTAGAACTTCTCGAGGCATTTGAATATTCTGCAGTTCTACAAATCTTCATACATGACAGCTGTGAAATATAAATGTTTTCCCAACTGCATTGCACAGCTAAAGCAAGCAAAAAAATAATTGCCGTAAGTGCAGGAAACGTTCCTGACTGATACAGGCAATTGTTACGTCACACGCTGTGTGCCTGTTTAAGTTAACATGCAATGCACGGGCCCACAACAACTTCAAAATTTCGTTTCACCTAATGACTGTTGCTTTGCTAAACACTAAAGGATTTCAGAATTTAAAACACTGTATCAGGATCAAGGGATTTTTAGAACATCTAGAAGCATTTTTATATCACACAGTTCATGAAATCTCTGTGTTTGGTTTGTTGTCAAACTACAAATGCCAACAGTGTCAGGTAGCACACATATGGAGCGATGTGATTGTTTTGTAATAATCATATACAACGTTAGAATGGAAATGCTGTTGCCTGTTCCAAAACATTCGACTTAGAAACCTGCAATGGCAGCGTCTAATATTTGATCAGTGTTGCTGATGAGTAGCTACGACACAACAGGGTCTGTAATGACAGTGAAGCAATGCGCCGCTGATGCAGTACAACACATTGAAGTATTCCAAATGTCTGCATGTTAACCGTGATCGCAGGTTGGTGGTAGTTAATTATTATGCACTGTAAAATGATCTTTTAGAAGAAGCTGACATGGCAAGTTATACAAAGATTTTTCCAATCCGTTTGTGCAAGCAAAAGCAACTGCTCATTCGCAGTTTTCGACATGTTAACAAAATGATGACAACTGATTTGAAAACATGCAGGAAACAATGCACTCAACGACTTACAAATGCATGTAGTCGCTAAAGCAACTGCAGAAATATCTGCACATGTTGGTGTCTCAAAAAAGCTTATGTGGTTAACTGTAAAATTTCAATTAACCTCTTTACACTGCACTGTTATCGGATTCGCGTTGGATTGGGAATCCCATAAATCACTCAAGCACGACCATGAGTGTCTCACCGAGCTGCTTGAGCATGCATGTTTTCAACCATACCCGATTCAGCTAATCCAACTAGCAGAGGTAGGTTGGGAATCTGATTATAAGAGATTCGAGCGGAAAAGAGGTTGGGTGGTTTGTAGTAAGTCTTGTGCAACCTTTTTTGCGCTTGTTTGATGCTAAAACCACTACCGTGGAACAGATTAGCCTATTCAAGCTAATATGTAGCAAAAATGATGGATGAATTTATTTATTAGTTTTGCCTGTAGGCTAACTACACCTAGTTAGGGAAACAATCAGCAAAATTGAATCGGTTAAGCAAACTGGAAGATTATTCGTAGGTTACAAGACATCAGATATTGGGCTGAAGGACTATTACCCCAATACTGATGTAACAGGTTTTCATTACACCTTGGTATAGTAGAGTGATTCAACCTCTGTGCAAAATATGTAACCTAGTGTTGGAAGTGAATGACTTCAGTATAGGCTACACTTTGAATTTTGTATCCCAGTTATGTGGAACACATGGAGTAGCATAAAATGTGGCATAAAAGTTTGTGGAATAGGTTACAGTTGTAATTTGGCGAATTGCAGTAGCCTACCTACTGTTCGTGGATTTCTACTTACAAAGTGCTGTGAATCCTCAAGCTGTTACTTTGGTAACGTACATGAAAGTAATAAGTTGAAAAAATCTTTTACATACAAAGACAAATAAAATCATCTTCATCGCTCAAGTGTGGTCTACAAGCTAACATGCACGTGTGGGTCAAACTACATTGGCAGACTCGCCAAAATTTAATAACCCGAAGCAAACAACACAAATTTGATCAACGTTCTGAACTTTGTAAACATCTGTGGGCTAATCCCAAGTACCATTTCAACTTCAAGCAACCGGAAATATTGGAAAGCATCGTCGGTCCGAAGAAACTTTACCTACTCGAGTCTCTTCTGATACAGCAACACCAGCCAGATCTCAACATCGATGGCTCATCTATCCCTTTACTGCTTTTCAACACATAACGGCGTATATGAAGTAATAGAGTATGAATGCCTTAAAATTGCATCCTTATTTTTTCTTTCTGTTTCCACCTATTCCTGATGATGGCTTACGCATAAGCCAAAACGTCAAGTAAAATAATGTTTTGGATTATTGTGGCTGTTTTGTTTGCAATAAGAATATACAGCAACTCCGTGCATTGCTTACCAAATCCTATTACCCGGTTTAAATTAGCATTTTGGATTTGGATTGTTTAGGATCGAAATCTTTCTGGATTCGATATTCCTAAATGCCCACCCATATATGTATCCTGTAGTATGGACTTAGTGGAGACAGGGGCCTATGAGTATTTGTGACATTTGACAAGATGCAAGAAGGTCTAATTTTGCTTTCATTTAGTATATGGAATCCAAGATTGCTTTTTCATTCACTTATGCCAGTTTTCCTTTAGGGAGTGTCATGGGGCTACAGCCCAAGAAGAAGGGCTTGAAATACCTCACAGCAGCAATCTCAGATAGTTCTGTTAGTTCCACACCAAGACTGGACCAAACAAGGTGGGAGAAGGTATCACTCCACCTGGTCCTTGGGCGGATTCTGAGCCCCTGTTCCATGAGTGTTGCTACAAGGACTTGCCACTCTTTTGTGGGACTTTGTAGACACATGGTACAACCAATATAGCTGGTATCTCTTTCTAAATTTAGAGCAGAAATGTCTCGGCATTAGGGGATGATGAATTTCACAGCTGTGTATTTGTTATGAAGTGTCATGCCATGAACCCTTCAGAAAAATCCCATCTCAACTGCATACATATGGGATAGTATTCTTTCAGTCATTACCCCACATTCATGACCATATTTGAGGATTTAACAAAAACAAGGTATTTGCATTTTTGAGAGCTCCTGTTTTGCAACCACAGAGCAATGAAGCTCACACAGAACTACATTCACTTTGCCAATCCATGTATCAGTCTCCTTGTTCCATCGTCTGTCACTCGTGAATACCAGCCCAAGGTACTGAACTTCCCTGTCCTGCTGCAATGTACTACCACTACTTGCTCTGTACATTGCCTTGGTTTTGTGGAGTGAAATAATTCCAGAACTTTTAGTGCTGTGTGTTGAAGGCCTTGTTGTGAAGATGCTAACAGTAACAAGTTGTTAGTGAAAAGTAAAGTGTTGATTTTGTAGCTTCAATGACTTCAATAAGGAATGCAGCAAGTAAGTTGATGACCAGTAACAGGCAGTTGTCAGCAACAGACACCTGCAACACTCCCCATGGATCTTCACAAGTAGTCCAATAATCTCCTTTCTTGAGGTCAACAAAACATGCCCTGATGTCCTTAGCGTGCTCCCAAGATTATGAAAAAATTGCTGTGGAGTGAAAAATTGGTCTGTAGTTTTAGGGAAAAAACTGCACTGAGTATACTCCAGCTGTGATTCAGTTATTTTGAAACATCTCTGATGCTGCACCTCAGGGAGGGTAATGAGCAGATGCCCTTGTACTTAGTGCCTTATATTCGGTCTCCTTTCTTGTGTATGGGTATGATCACCCTGGTTTCCCAAAGCCTTTCCAGAATGCAAGACCGCTTGACCCAAATGAATCAGGCAATGATTTCCTTTGATTCAAAGCTTTGAGCATTTGAATCAAATTTCATCAAAACCTTTACAGTATTGCCAGCCTTCAGCGTTTCAACAATGATCTCAAGAGATACTGCTTCCTTACTCAAGGAAGACTTTAGTCACAGTGACAATATTTCCATCCCTTTAATGCAGCTCCCATGTGTCCAATGGTGTGAGAATAAGTGTGTTGTAAAGGTCTTTGAAATACTCACTAGATCTGCCAAGATATCCCCTTCGTTGCTGAGTAAGATGCCATGTTGCGTTTTGCTGGATCTTGCAATACTAGATATTTTGTCATAGTTTACAAAAATGCTTTATTGGCTTTGAAGTCAATTACCACCAAGAATAACTGCCCAAAAACAAAGTCGAAGCAGTAACCCTTGAATAATCAAACAATACAAAATATATCTGAAAGAATTATCCAAGCAAAACTAAAGTGAATCTATGTTTGACAAGGACAATAGTAACACTAAAAAAGCTTAGCAACATGCTAATAACATAGTAAAACTAAAAAATAACTCATGTGACAACACTTCTCACAATAGTGGACCAAACTACCAAGCTAAATGTGAAGAATTAAATGCATTCTTCTCAAATGTAAGAAAAAAAAATAGAAGGCATATGTTGAGATTGCCTGCCCTGTTTGCTGGACCCATGAAAAAATGATTCAGAGGTCATCCAAGAATGAGCTCACACAAGCGTGTACTTTATCTCGTTTTTCACACATTGGTATTGGAGCCAACACAACTAGCAACGTTTGCAGAATCTAGAAGTATCCTGAAAACCTGATAAGAAAAGTAAGTGTGAAAATGATGATGACAATGTTGCAAACAGAAAGCCTGAGCTGCAAGTGCACAAAGCTTCATTCTGTGGCAGCAAGCAACAATAATGATCATGTGTCGCAGTTGCTCTGAAATTGCTTGTTTGTGGCACTTACATGTCACAGGTGCTGTGACATGCACATCCTGTTTGTTTTGAATTCAGTGCCATGCTGACTGAGATTCAATGCCACGCTGACTGAGAGGTTGCAACAATAGTCATGGTGCTTGATTTCAACATTTGTGTTGGTGATATTGATGATGATGCTTTTTCACAATGACTTGTTGGTTGAGTTGGAATTAGCAACTACTTGTTTCAAAACTTTAATTTTTTATTATGCAAGACAGTTGATTCTATGGGTTTCATCCTGATTTTCTCTAAAGTGATGCAAGAAACATTTATAAATGGTAACATCAATGGCAAATCAAGCAACAAAATATTCAACTTATTTTGAATAGTTTGCATATGGCATAGCATTGTGATAATAAAAATATATTATACAGATTGCAACAGACATTATCAGTGGTATTGTTATGTTATCTCGTTCAGTCATCTTTATTAGCATGTCTCAAAACATAATAACAACCATTTTTGGTAACAAATCAGTAACCTGAATTTTTTGTGAATTCACAGGTGAACCACCAAGTTATGATGATGTTTTTGAAATTAATGCAGCAACAGGTGAAATAACCTTGAAAAAAAGTATTGAAGGAACAGAACCACCTTCTTACCAAATAGCTATTGAAGCCAAGGAGTCAACTTCTGGAAAAACTTCTGTTGCATACTTAGTTGTAAGTTTAAGATTCTGTTACCCTCTTCTTTTATGCTAGTTTGTTAGTAAACATGTTATTAAGCCACTCCATTGACTGCTAGCTTTAGCTCAGTGCTTCCCAACCTTTTTCAGTTCGCGACCCACTTTTAATGCAAGTTTTATTGTGCGAGCCACAATGAGATATGACCAAACGCTCGCGACCCACTTTTAATGCAAGTTTTATTGTGCGACCCACAATCAGATATATGACTAAGATTAACAGTTACGTAAGACCTGCATCTTTGCTAGTGTTTACCTGAAATCAACAAACTACTAATCTCCCTATAGTTATAGTAGCCTACCTACACTTTCCAACGTCTAAGGGTGTACGTACTGCAATAGTTAATGCGACACAACACATCTAATTGTTACATATTTGTTACATTGTTGCATATTTGTTACGTAATGATAATGCAATAATTTCCCGATCTAATAGAA
>JGI24158J21664_10006513_pt1 | contig 15397 bp, 8 predicted proteins | sample Ectturendosymbi3_FD_21664 | JGI IMG/M metagenome (IMG submission 21664) | reverse complement strand
AATGACAAGTTGATACAAACCAGATCTCACGTACGGAATGCAATAGCGAGTAGGGAACGGCAAGTCGTAATGCGAAAAGTTAAATCCACTACATAAGTATGACCGGGACGAAAGTGGCACAACATATTCAGGTAGTGTCTATTCTGCTTTATGAAGCAAAACCTGTGCTAGGACTATTTTTCCTTCATTTGAACACAATTAGTTGAAGTGGTCATGTGCAAGAGTGTAGTGCTAAAAAAAAGGTGTGGGAACGCCGTTCATGCACTAAATGAAGAGGAAGGCTACACCAAATAGTTCGAACAAAGTGAGCATTTGTCTGCAATAACTTCTACACTGGATCTTCCTGTTGCTTTTGACTAGCAGTGCGAATCTGCATGTCGCAAGCACGTCTGTGAGATCGTTTTAATGTAATCATTTAGATCTTACATCTTCAAGTACGGTTACTAGTGCAAAAAGGTATGGGAACGTTTTCCCACACCACAAAAATGTATGGGAACATCGTTCCCACACCACTACAACCCTGGTCATGTGACAAGTACAATATGTAGAGACAATTGGTTGCGATTTAAGAGTTTATGATTAGGGTTTAGGATCAGGGCTTATGGTCAAGTTGTAGGGTCAACTTTTAAGTTGAGGGGTTCACTGTTTAGAGTTACGGTTCAGCCTACAGTTCACTTAATCTAATGCAAACAAGAAGCTTCTTTTTGTCAGCCCTGAAACCATGACAACCAACATCCATGCATGGGATGTAATTGTTATAGATGTCGTGTTCAACTAAGCAGGACATGCGATCCAAACTTGTCATGTGACTACTTCAACCAATCGTGTTCAGCTGAAGGCAAAATAACTCCAGAAGTTATTTTGCCTCATGAGGCAAAATAGACAAAGCACAAAAATGTATGTTGTGCATCATAATACACTTTTGGATAGTTTTCTGATACGGATAGTATGATTTCAACCAAAACAGGACTCGGATATCATTTTTCAAAAACAGGATAGGATTGGTTAGTAAAAAAGCAACATCCGATCGTCTCTGCTGCGTGATATGGCAGTGTAATGACAGATTAAACTATGCTGTTTTCGAACTACGGTAGCCTACTCTTAACAATCCTATGCATTTTGGATTGGCTGTTGTGTTACATTTGTGATTTTCCAATAAAAGTTTATATGACCTACGTATATATATAAGATTCCTGCATTAGTTTCATTGGAATTGCGTTATTAAGACATGTTTAGGCTACATTTTCCAGGAAGTACTGAAAAGTTGAGGTAGGCCACTCTACTGTTTGTGTAAGCATAACATTGCATTATACATAGCCTAACTAGTAGTCTCAAGTAAGGTATATGGCAGAACACAAGTCTGTGCTTAAGCAGCTAAAGGATGGAAAGCGGTCAGAAAAGCCTTGTGCCAGGGAGAAAAGTGACATTTGGCAAGACTTTGTTTACTCATTCATCAGCGATGATTGTACATCGATTATGTGTCATTGTTGTGGGATATGTTGCATTCAAAATTAGCAAGTTCTTTGTTGATATATCATAATTTCATTATTGACAAAATGTCTTACCAGGCCGAATGAAATGTTTTTGTGGGTTGGATTCGCATTTGTGGCCTGCTGGCTTCATATGTTTTGATATCAACTTAGGTAGTGTCTATTTTACCCCCAAGAATCTGGCAGCAACAGATCGGCTGGAGCTATTGTGCCGCCGGTCAAAAATTTGGTCTTGTGGCATGACGCAATTCGAATAAAAAGGTCAGTTTGTCACGCAATCGGAATGCTGCTCGTAGCATAGTGGTTATGCTTCATGTCTGGTATGCCATTGCTTTTCAGTTCGACCCTCACCTTGGTTACTTCTCTTTTATTTTTTACTTTTTTTCAAAACTTTCCAAAGTTTACGCTTAGGTGTCAGGTTTAGGGTTAGCGTTTGGGTTAGCATTATGGTTAGCGTTGGGGTTATCTTCAGGGTTAGCGTTAGGGCTACAGTTAGGGTTAAGGCTAGGGTTAGGCTTAGGGTTTATCTTTTATGTTTACTTTGTTTCTGCCAAGCCTGTTGCCGCCAGCACCTTGGCGGCAAAAGAGACACTGCCAACAATTTAAGTTAAGCATATATCAAGTTGTGAGAGGAGTGTTTACTGTGAAGTAGATAAAATGGTGCTCACTTAGTTGATATTATGTGGAATATGCATGACTTTTATTGATGCGGTGTCAAACAGGAGTCGGATTACTTGCATCATGGTAGTGGCGGAGTCGGACTGGATGCGGATTCAAAATTTATCAAACAGGATCGGATGTGGAGTTAAAAAAACAGAGTCTGCACACCTCTGATGGACAGTTCCCATTTTTGAGAATAATTTCAAACAAACGATAAATTGTCCAGCAACTCGGACTAATATGAATGAGTCTATAGTTAGCACAGAACTGACTGGTAGGGTTGCCAGATGTGTTTTGCAAAAATACCAGCCTTTTTGTCAACAGTGACAAAAATCTTATCATTGTAAAGGTAATAGGAATAAGGCGTAGGCCAAGTTATTGTAGTTATTAGTGAACACTGCGCATTCAAACACAGCCTATCCAATCTCTTTGCCTCTGGCGATAGTAACAGTGATTGAGATAAAAGCTTTGTCCGGGAGTTTAATCTTTGTCCATAATCACGGTCACGATGAAAACTGCTTTGTAGGCTACGAAAAGAAATTTAAGAAAACACGGAATCAACGAAAATTGGTAAGACGTATTAAGAATACAATTTCTCAATCATTGTTTTTTACGTAGTGGAGTGTAACGTTCACTGGTTGCTACAATGTCACTCTCTTCCTGTCCATTTCTATGATTTTCCTGCATTCTTCTGCATTAACCTGTAGCACTGCAGACAGCAACTCCACCTACGCTGGTTTCACGGTTAATTGTCAAAAAAATGCTGATACAGATCACGTTTAAGACGAAGATGTATGGTAATGGCAAGTATGACTAAACAAAGGAACAGAGAAAACAAAGAGACTGTGAGTATTGTTAAGTTACAAGCAATAATAACTTGCCCCTGTTTTGGACTAAAAGTGAACTTCCTTGAAGGAACTGTCCTGACAAGATTCGCTACTGGAGTCATTATAATTTGAGAAGTTCTCCGTTGGTTCTTTTTGGAATTACTCCAATGCATTTATTTTCAAAATACTGGCCATGCCGCTGAAATACCGGCTGTCCGTCAACCCTACTGACTGGCGTTATCATTGCTCTGTGACGTACGTTACTCAACAATGAAGAAGCTATCATGAGAACTTTTCATTTATTATTACGTAACTAACGTCACAGAGCAACAATAATGCCAGCCAGAATGAAAGCAAATGGAAATTCCAGTGACGCAAACGTCGAACGGTTTTATTCAGTCAGAATAAATCCCATGATGATCCCGAATGACGCTGTTGACCTCGGTCCCCCCTGTAACAGCTTGTTTGAATTTCAGGTAGTTCACCGATACGTTTTCATAGTGATGTAATTTTGCCTGTAATAGTGTAATTTAGACCTTCATATGGTGTATAGATAATGACGTCATATTTCAGTGCTTGTGACGTCACTGTTGCCAATTCAAACCACAAAAATGTTCTATAGTTTTTTGACGTGCACTTGTGCCCCCCACTTTGAAAAAGGTTCCGCCACCCATGATTGAAGATCAATCAATTAATCTTTACAAAGCACTCTCAAAAGACGAGCCTATACCCTGATAAAATTTACACGTTCAATTGCGTATTTCAAAACTATTTTCAAGTATTTTGGAAGGACTTTGCTCGCCAGTGCATGTCATTGTCGATGAAGAATGCAAGGGGCAGAAATGATGTGCGGTGCCAGGCTGTTCACCAGAGCTGTAAAATTTGACTTCACTGAGCATAGACAAGGCGCCGTCTGTGCACAGCGAGCCAACGTGATTGAACGAGTTTGTTTTGTTGAGAGAAATTTTTCATCTTTTCCTGATGATGAGTCACTTAGCTAGTCGTCTCCAGACTTTCGCACATCAAGAACTCTCAATCTTTCAATTGCATGTTTATATCGATAGCCAACCAGCAAATAGGTGTTGTTCGAAACGTCAGTTGACTTTTAGCTGAAAAGTGTCTCTTGCCTTGTTACTTGAGTGATGTAAAATATCGCAAGACATTATACTTATACGACAACGTACTGTATGGTTTGATAAATAAATTTTCTCAAGTTTCCTCTTTTGTTCTCTTTTCGATTATATTCATAGTGTACGGTTTGATGAGTCACTCCCCAATTGTATGCGTTTCCTTTTCTTTTGCTATTGAAAAAGAAACGCAATAAAATGCTTCCTCTCCCAACTTGTCTTCAGAAACAAAACCATGTTATAGGTAGTGTTGCGATCGGAAATCCCGAGCGGCATGTGCACAAAGTTCGCACCGTGGCAGCAAGCAACAACAGAGATCACCCGACGAGATCACTCTTTTATTGCTTGTTCGCGCCACATACATATATTTTTGTTCTTCGCGCACATCCCGTTTGTGGTGAATCATACAATCAACGCAACACCACCGAAAAGGTTGCAACAACATCCCCTCTTTACAACGAACCGCACCGATCGCACGTTCTTTGTGTGAAGACTGAACTCCGCACGACCTTCACATCCTGGTCACAGCACCATTTTGTTGCGATCGGAAATCCCGAGCGGCATGTGCACAAAGCTTCGCACCGTAGCAGCAAGCAACAATAGAGATCACCCGACGAGATCACTCTTTTATTGCTTGTTCGCGCCACATAGATGTATTTTTGTTCTTCGCGCACATCCCGTTCGTGGTGAATCATACAATCAACGCAACACCACCGGAGAGGTTGCAACAGTAGACTTCCTACAGCACGAAATCGAGGGCAATTGGTGTGCGAAGACATGTTTTTGTCATGTACGTATGCGTGGGATGGAGTGAAGCGAGCTTACAAAATTAAGGACTTCATCGAACCATTACCAGGCACTTGAAATTTCACTACTGTTGGCTACCCCTGAAAAAATCCCGAATTGCCTCTCTGGAAAAAATACTCCCGACCTCTATGCCACCAACGGTCTGTTTGAGTCATAACAGCGTGTTTCAGTCATAAGTGTGTTTGTTGTGCTGCTCGATATCTAGCGCCAGTTACGTTTTGAAGTTCCAGCGAAAGCAATAATTTGGGAAAGACGTATTTTCCTGTTTTTTTACTTGTCACAGTTTGTATTCTGATTTATATCCATTTTAGGCCTTAGTTGTTTTTCTTTCTCTGCTCTTGCTTTAGCTTTTCAACCTTTCACCCCTAAGAATTGCTTGCAGATTTCAGTACTGAGAACACATGGTGTTACGTGGGATCGATTTCCTATTAAAAATTATTTACTGATGGATTCAAAGCCCTAAACTTTGTGGAGACAAGTTACTTGAATACAGATATGTGCAAGTTTGAATCATCGCAAAAAGAAAAAGCAGAGCTCTTGAATCCTCAAACGTACAGCAAACCTAGAGTTTTTTAATTGTTTTTCAGTGGTTATCAAATAGTTCTTGGATAAAAAGTGACAACTTGTTGCCAGATGTAAATCATTGTTCTTGCCATTGTGTATCACCCCTAGAAAACTAAATGAGCGACAATTTTTGTTTATGATTGTGCTACACTGCAACAAAACGACCAATCAAGGCTGGTTCCGTTACATAGATTTAGTTTATGCTGTCAGTGTCTATCCGCAGCTGGCAATGACGCAGTGCAGTTACGGTTTCAAATAAGTTTCCTGTGAATACGTGAGCAGTAAAATTAGACAAAAACGCAATCAGTAAATTTGCCTTGTTTTTTCCGCAAGATTATTGGCAATAAAATGACAAAAAATAATAAAGGAAAAGAGCCTGCTTTTGCAGCGCCACAACGGGTACATGCACAGAGTGATGAAGACACGTGTTTCTGCACTGCAGTGTTGCAGCCGCTATTACACGAGCGTCGTCTAAGACAACAAGATGGCGGACAAAACTGGCGTATCACGCACGACGTTATCACTGAATCCTACCGTTAAGACAAACTGTACGATCCTTTCCAGCTAAGAGATTAGTGACGGATCCAGGCCAGACGTTTGGGCAGGGGGAAGTCAAATAGAGGGGAGCCGAAAAGTTTTCTTGTCTTCATTTGTTTAAACATCTCAGGTTCTCTGCTACAATCGTTAGGTATCACACACAAGTGGTTACCTAGTAGGCCAGAAAAGTGGCTATTTTTGTTGGTCGAACTAATGAACTATGCGATGTTTCAGGAATCACCACAGTTTAAAATCGCCTGCATCATTATTTCACAAGACGTTTGAAGCGGGTCCAAAAAAATGGGTTCCATTTCTCACATGCTGCACACAACTGAGAACGCTGTTGGTATTCCATCACATAATCTTTTAGATCTACAATAAGTCTTTAAAGATATACTCTAAAACAGTGGTCCCAACCTTGTAATCGCGGACCGGTCAACGCTTGACAGTTTTACCGCGACCCAGGAGTACCCCATGATAGTTGTTATTTTTCAACAGTTGAAATGAACTTACCAGTTTGAACCATCAGATAAGGCTGCTGTAGTAGAGTCTACAGCTCCGCTCCATCTCCAACACTTTCACTTTATGCCCCAACGCTCTCACTAAATGCACGCAACAGCTCTTACATGGAAAGAATCGACTAATCAGTGGTGTCACCATCGGGAACACCGTTCCCACACCAAATAAAAAGGAATACTCCACCAAATAGTTCGAATAAAGTGAGCATTCGCCTGCAAGAATTTCCACCCTGGATCTACCTGTTTCACTGTAGTGCTACGATGCTATATACAAGATAACTTGTCATTTATTCACTTATGCCGCTCTAGGTGCTACACGTAAAAATTCAAATGAAAAAATCTGGATTTTCAAGTAACATTATTAGGACAAAAGGGTGTGGGAACGCGTTCCCGCCCCACTACACCCCTCATGCATCTACATGGAAAGCATATTTATTGCTGAAGAGACAGTTGAAAAACAAAAAATGTAGAATCGGCGTTTGCTACAACATTATTCTCATTTCAGGTAGCGCTGCTGGCTATCGTGGAAAACAATCTGATAATCGCATGATGCATTTACACTGGACCAAAAGCGTATTGTCCTAAAATAAATTTGACGCTACTTAATATAGGTAGAATTTCAATATAGTGTTCAACACCGTTTCACATGTTTGGATATTGGACAGCTGATGTGAAGAAAAAACATCAATCCCACTGGTCCAGATTATGAAAAAAGTTGTGGCACAGTTCAAAAAAAGTAGAGCCAGGCAGGCTGAGCCCCCCAAGTTCACAGTCAATGCCTCCACACTCAAGCTCTAGTCTCACCGATAAAGTCATTTTCCAATTTATTGCATACTACTACGAACCCCCCCCCAAACAAACTTAAAGGCAACCCAATGCTGTTTATCTGGCGATGAATTTGCTTCTGTCCAGGTCAGCAATTAGTAAAAAAGTTAAAATTTGCACAATAAGATTACTTTTCTGCTAAAATTTATGTGGTTTACACGGCATGATCTAACCAATAAGCTATGCATTTTGCTGTCGGTTGCAGACTTCGCTAACCATGCCAAATTTGTCTTTTCGTGGTCGGCGTGGGCTGTCTACGGGTTAGCAACTGCAACAAATGGATCAAAATCACATGGCCATCAGCCACTGTTGCGATGAGCGTAACCAGAAGAGGTAAAAGGAGCCGTAATCCTTCAAATTTGGACTGCAAATATTGAGCCGTTCCGTTGAGCAAATTGTCATGACAGCGTAAAACCAATTATTTATTCCACCAAGATGTAGATAGCTGGCATTTTGCCGAAGTTTCTACGTTAGAGTTGACTGCTGATTACAGAGGTGCAGCCAGAATGAGGCCGAAGAGGCCATGCCCCCCCGAAAAAACTGAAGATTTTTCGCTGGTGTTTTATATCAATCTCAACTGTTCGAAAACAAACGAAAGGAACAGTCGGACTCATGTAGTGTCGTGTTCTCTCACTGACCAAGGTTTAGCGTGACTTTATGCGATTGGATGCGGAACTATACGACTAAAGCATGCAACTTTGTTAGCAAAGTTGCCAATTAGTGCGGACAACACGAGCTGAGGTGTAGCCTGAATGAATCGGAAGGGCGCAGCTTTCTTGCAAAGGAGTACAAATTCAGATGAGACATTTTTGAGAGGATTATTTGCACAAAGTATTGCCGAACCAGATAGAAACATACTTGGTCAAGACATGATCAACTCCAAGCGCACCACGCAACGGAGTGTTATGCAACAACGCAGTGTTTCTCACAGCACGGTTGGCATTATGGCTAGTGGGTATGCGAAGCCAGGCAGAAGGGACTCAATTTTGAAATGTAGGCTACAGCAAGTCACTGTCAGCGCAGCACACAAACTTTGTTAACATCACACTTATTGCAGTTTCAGAGAGCAAATATAAAAAATCATTAGCAGGCAAACCATTGCTAGTCACCAAACAGCCATGGTGATTTTGTGTGAAATCTGGTGTTGACTCTCCTTCGATCGTAAGTCTTGAGAGCAGAATATGACAGATGGATATTTACGGTGTAGTGAGCCAGTATAGGGCTTCAAAGAGAAATTTTTTTAGGCGGAACAAAACCCATTTGGGGCCCCTAAGACTTGCAAAATTATTATGAAATAAAACAAAAATTGAGGCTAATCAATGTGCATCATACTTCAACAAGAAGTGCTCGTTTTATTGATCATATGAAACATTACGTTAAGACATAACGGTACTCAAGAAATGTGACTATATTACCATTTTTCAAACATGACTTTAAGTTTTCATAGTGAGATCTAATCTAGGAAAAAATTAGAAAACTTATCCTTTTTAATAAGCGATTTTCTGGTATTCTTATTCGCAAAATTTCGAATAACACTGTCAAAATCAACTTGTCTGGCAATGCTACACTCAATGTTTAATCCTGCTAGGTCAACAAGTCGAGTTTGCAACATAGCAGACCGCAAATACTTTTTTACAAGTTTAAGCTTGCTGAAAAATCTTTCAGCAGATGCTATTTTAGCTGGAATTGTCAAGAATATTCTCCAGCCAATACAAACATTTGGAAATAATTCATACACGCCACACGGGCCACATAAAGGCGGCCACTGCTTTAAATCATTGTCGAAATATTATAAGTGGTTAGTTTCTCCTGTATGCTTCGAAATCTTCGGGTTTCTTGGTATGTCCGCTAATCCTAAGCTCACATTCGATTCGACGTTGTATCAGCTTGCGGCGCAAGTTTAACAATCAGCAAAATGCCTCTTGCGGTACACTATAAGCACTTGCGTCCTGCAGCGCAGTTACTTGTTAATTTTAAACTTTTCAGTTATTATCTTACACATATGCCCAACATTCGAGAGCTACTCCTGTTAGATTAAATTGTATAGTGAATTGGCATGTTTCCAATCAAATTTCATTTGAAGTATCTCTTAGTTTAAAACTCTTTGTTTGTTAGAGAGAGTTTTTATTAAAGATTTGTTTGAAAATGTTTAAAAATGAAAGACGGAAAGGAAAATTCAGTTAAATGGACACACTGGGAGAGTAATCGTGAATGTCTTAAATTCGACAAAGTAGGCAAACCCTCAAGTTTAACAATAATTACTGCTAATTATCAATACATCGTATCAGGAAAATGCAATAAAAGCATTTCACATTAAAATGCACCACACTTCTTCCCAAATCCTTTAGGCCAAACCAGTTTTATCAGCGGGCGGGATTAATTTCGCTACATTAGCCTGAGTGTGTTAGTAACAAACACTCAATCGTTCCTTCACCAGGCCCGTAAATAGGGGGTATCAGAGGGCGAAGGCACCCATAGAAAAATTTTTGTCCTGGAAAAATGTGCTGGACAAAGTTAAAAACTATTGGACATACAGTTGTTTAAAAAAAATTGTGCCCCTCTTAGAAAGCGCTTCGCCCCCTTGCATACTCAAGCTGGTTACGGGTCTGTCCTTCTGTCTCAAGGACCTCCGTATTTGTCGGGCCCCGGAACAATGCACCTGCTGGACCCCACTCTCATAGCCTCTGAGTCACTAACCCAAAATCTGAGCTGCGAGTTAAACCTTATGGAGACACTCCAATTGTGTCTTTTTCTCAAACATTCACACACCGTTGCTTATTTGCAACGTTGTCAGTCACAGCAGCAACAAATGAATGTTCATTTTCAACGCTTCAACGGCTACTACCCTATCTACGCAGCACTATGGGGCAAAACCAGACCCGTAACTAGCTTGAAAATTTTTCGGGCCCCCTGTAAAAATGTGTTAGACATACTTTAAAACTATTGGACACAGGCCCGTAACCAGGGGAAAGAGGGGCGAAGCCTCCCCTGCAAACCTTTTCACCCCCCTAGAAAAATCTGTTGGGCATAATTGAAAACTGTTGGACATAGTTTGAAAAATTTGGGCCAGAAAACTCTTTGCCACCCCTGGTGTCCCAAGCTAGTTACATTGCCTGATTGGACATAGCTTAAAAATTTGGGCTTCTCTCAGAAAACTCTTCGCTCCACCTGGTGTCCCAAACTGGGCAAAACCGTCTGATGGATTGGCTTTCTTGGCGAATAATCGGGATGTGACATTGATTCTGAGATGATTATCGACGAGTTGTTCAAAAAGAAACGCAGAGTGAAGTTTATCTTTTAATAGTGTTCGCAGGTATTTTGTGAAGTCAAAATTTGTCTATTGGCATCCTCTGGTTTGTTCCTATGAATCCACTTACATACTTGTGGTTGATTTTGACTTATTCAACAGGCATAACCAGTGATCTTATCGAGGACAACATTACACGGCGCTTCTGTTCAATGAAAGATGTTTAGTTAACAACTGGTTGATAATGATCACTGCGAAAGCAAACGTTTTCTTGTCTTTGTTAAAATTTATCTGTGCCGACTGGTAGAAGATATTTAACGTCATATCCTGTTGTAATAGACTAGAAGTTGACCAGTGATATCAAAATGATCTTTGTGCAAAATAGCTAAAGTTTGAAATCTGGCGACGTCAGTGACTGGCCCTCCCGAACAAAATTCCTGGCTGCGCCCCTGGCTGATTACCATGGTCTGTTGTGGCGCGTCGTGTTACCACGTAATGTTTCGATGCTCGTTGTGTTGCCTCATTTATGACGTAAAGTGTTGCACAATGGCACTGTTACGTCACAATTATTATTGAGCTACTGGAGCACGTTCAATGCACTTTTGTCAGATAGCAGCAAGTTGTTTGCTAATATGCATATGTTGCTATAGCTCAGGGGTCGGGAAACTTTTTGGCTAAAGAAGCCATGAAACCTACATATTTATAATTGTATTTCCGTGAGAACCATATAATATTTTTCAACACTTAATACAACCAACTTATTTAACTATCGTGTGCATTTTTAAGCAAAATCAACAATTTTAAACAATGGTAAATATCTGAATTTTCTCTTTGGTAACATGCTTCTTACTGTTAATGCGACTTGTGGTGCTGCATGGCGTTGTTGATGGCTTTGTAGGAAAATTACAAAACAAGTTTCATTCATAACAATCGTGTTAAGAAAATATCAAGCGAGCCAGATGCCGTCATCAAAAGAGCCACATCTGGCTCGCGAGCCACAGGTTCCCGCCCCTGCTATAGCTTTTGATATACTGCATAACGGTTCAATCTGGAGCATCAGTTCCGACAAGTTACTTTATATTGCAAAACTATGATTCAGATCAACTGCAGACTCACGGACTGCACTGGCAACAGACCTGAAACTAGTTTTTCGTTTTGGAGGCTTCTAAAATCTTGCGTCAGTTTAAGTTTTCCGTATTCATTGCACTTCTTCACTACTGCTTTTCCTTTCAAGGCTGCCATCAGGCATTGAAAAATGAAAGTGTAGTAAAAACAGACCAATTTTGCACAAAACCTGTGGCAAGCCAAGAATTGTACTAGCGGAAGCGATCGCGTTTGTTATTGCTGGGCAGTTCTCACGCGGCAAAGAAACAAGGGAACGCAGTATTTTTACGAAACAATGGCACTGTTGATCCTGATCGACTGAGAGGCTGAGCAAAGCCCAGACGTAAATCCTGAAGTTCAATGTAATGTGAAGCATTGCTTTGTTTAGAGTATCTTTATCTCTGTTTCTACTTCGATAGGAACCAAAAAGGGGCGCATTTATATCAGAAGGGTTCTATTTCAACGGGACGCCACAGACATTTGGCGCTTGATGAGGCAGTTGCCCCAAACTGCCCCCCTGCATCTGCCACTGTAAGAGGTGTAGTCCTCTTGGACGATCACAGCCAATTTGCAATTTGAATTACATCCAATAACACTGTGTCGCTGCGACACAAATAAAAATATTATTCGTTCAGTTTCGGATACAGCCTATGTCTCAGCATACTTCTGGTCTATCAGACTGCAGCCACGAGGTCGAACAGCAAATCTCGCGGTTGCTTACTTGAGCCACTTGTCAAGTGGTAAGTGTATGACGGCAGCAAAAAAACGAACGAGTATGCTAGCAAGAGGCGAGAAAAAATTTGTACATATACTTAAAAATAGAAATATACTACTTTCCACGCACGCAGAATATGAAGTACCAAAAAACATTTGTATATTATTCTGCGCACAATCAGCGAATATCCTGAAGTGAAATTTGTCAAGAAGCAAATGTTAAAAAATTTGCGCAAATTTCAATGAAGTTATTCCCGACGAAATGACGATAACATGTTGTTACACACTACACAGACGGATAACTGGACAACCACGAAATGCAACCCGGTTTAAGACTAGTGGTCCAATCTGTACTATTAACGTTCGCCTCCATGAAATTCTTGAATTTTGAACAACAGTTTTCAATTTTCACGCACTTTTTAAATCGTAGATATTTTTCTCACCTGTGTGAACAGTTTATTGCAAATTCGTTGGAAGCAAACACAGTTGCTACGAAATTGCAAAATAAAAATAAAAAGTTTCATTTACTCTCTTCGTTCTATTCCTTTTTGGAGGGTCATAAGTGGTCTGCGGCGGCCATCTACACCGTAAACTACGCAGATACTTTCCCAGTGAATGCTGGTGGCCTTGCATCCATCCATTAATGCCGAGCATAGGCCGTGCAGGCCGAATATAGGCTACCTCAGGCCTGCACAACATATGGTCCGCGGGCTGCATGCGGCCCGCGGTAGCTTTCTCAGTTGTAGAAACTGTTGCCAAAGCTAGACATTGAATAAGTAATTGTCGTTATAGAATTTTTTCCATACTACAACGAAATCTCTACATTAAAATAAAATAGACTTTTGCGGCCCGCGGCAAATTTATATTGATAATTTGGCCCTTTGAGCTTTCTGAGTTGTGCAGGCCTGGGCTACCTTTTTCTAAATTTTCGGTATGACCCGATCACCCGACCGAGATTGGAACTAATCCCACCAATTTGGGTTGCAAGCGCCCTATCCCATCAGGACACTCAGCCGGTAAATCACAAAATACATTACAAAATACGTTTTTTTAATTATTATAGTTCGTTTGATCTTTTCAAATGATGATTGATTATATATTCTGACTAAATGAAATGCTGTTGCAAGCCTCAATTCTCGAAAGCATGCAGCAAAACCTTTGTTTATATCTTTCTAGATCATTTTACCACGTTCCCGACAACATCCAAAACGAACACATCACACAAGTTGATGTTGATGATAATGGTGATGATGACCACGTTGAAATTGATGATGAAAATGACGATGATGATGATGATGATGATGATGATGATGATGATGGTTCGAGTGGTTTTTTTTTTACATCTGAGAAAACCGAAGCAAAACCCAATGTGACTAGTGCTGAAGATGAAGATAATGAGGCTTCGAATGCCCACGACGACACGGAAGAGAACAAAGTGGAGGATGATCCCAACGAATTGTTGGAAAAAGAAAAAGAAAAAAAACCACTGACCGATAAAGAAAAACTATTATATGCGGAACTATTTCGCGAGAAGCGATCTGTAACCTCCAGGCAGGCAAAACGCATACGGAACAAGCGGTTTGTGTTCGATCCCGTCACTACTGGTAAGAAACAGTGCTTTGCTAGTGTTAGTGCACATTGCTGCACAATGCATCTGCAGCAATGAGTGACTTCTGCAGCGAAGGCTAAATAGCATTAACTGATGTTAGGAGTTCACCGTTAAGACACGATAAAAGCAGTTGTTCTCAACCCGGCCCGTGGACCATCTTTTAAAAAATTATTCGATGGACCATTTTGTTATGCTAACACCTCATCAACAACAAGTCAAATACAAGAACCTGAAAACGGCCTTACATTATTTGTTGTACAGTAAAAGTTACAATTTTCAGAACCGCCTTATCAAAGATTTACCAAACCCTCTGTGAACCACTCGAAATTCCACGTAACCGTCGGTAATCCACCTGGACCACGTTGAGAATCACTGCTTAAAATTATCTATTTTTATGCATTGTTTCCTGGTTTGCAGTGTGAAACTATCTGGTTTCCCACAAATTCGTACATGAAGAAAATCAAATCATCTGTAGTAGGCAAAGTGTTTCGTTAATTGTCTTCCACAATTTTAGTGTGGCTGTTTACAATTACTCTGCATCAACGCACGATCTTACTGTAAAAGTATGCATACCGTATTTTCGTGATTGAAAACCGGGACGCTTCGGAACAACGAACCTTATCAGACAAATGAAGTTCTCCTCTTACTTGGAGCATGTATCTATTTTCGATAGTATTGCACCAGTATCACCTGGAGCGATTTAAATTCTAAAAGCTTCACTTTCAGACCGACATCAGGTACAAATGGCAAACCAGAACGAACAATTTTACACTTTTTTCCAGGGACGCTGGAACAATGGTACGGAAGGGTGCAGTGAAAAGAGTTGAAGGCAATGAAAACTTTTAAAAAACAAAAAATCGTTACTAACAATGCTTGTTTCTGTTCAGCAACAATGTTAACCTCAAAAATAACAACAGATAAATTATAAAAAAAATAGTCAGAAGTTTCTGCGTGTGCGAATAGCTGCAATAAATATGGTTCAAGTCGGTCTTGATAAACCATGAAATTACCTGTGATACTTCAATGAAAAGGCATCTCCGCCCCCGTTTTGTCCCTTATAAAAGGGCAGGGACGGCTTTAGGGAGCGCGGGGCCCTAGGCCATCTTAGTTATTGGGGCCCCACGCAGGTGTGACCTATTTGGCCGTTTGTCTGGAAAGCGTGAAAGTATGCCCCTCTTATGTGTAGTGCGCCCTCAAAAATATATCTTTTGTGGTTCCGAATTCGGTTCTACGATTGCCTCAGATCTTCAACAGAAATTAAAGACTTCCCTACGTTCTTCTCAAAAACAAATAACAATGCGTTCTTTTCTTGGAATTTATAGCGCTTTCGTGTAGTTCAGAAGTTCTCTTCATTAAATTTCCGTGAAT
>JGI24158J21664_10006512_pt1 | contig 15397 bp, 10 predicted proteins | sample Ectturendosymbi3_FD_21664 | JGI IMG/M metagenome (IMG submission 21664) | reverse complement strand
ACACAACCAACGCAACACCACCGGAGAGGTTGCAACAACATCCCCTCCTTTTTACAACGAACCACACCGATCGCACGTTCTTTGTGTGAAGGCTGAATTCCCGCACAACCTTCACGTCCTAGCCACAGCACCATTTTGTTGCGATCGGAAATCCCGAGCGGCATGTGCGCAGAGCTTCGCACCGTGGCAGCAAGCAACAATAGAGATCACTCGACGAGATCACTCTATTATTGCTTGTTTGCACCACATACATAATGGTGTTATTCTTCATGCACATCCCGTTCGTGGTGAATCACAAAACCAACGCAACACCACCGGAGAGGTTGCAACAATAGTAAATGATGGAATTCATTATCATCATATTATTTTGGACAGAGAAAACAGAACAAAAAGTTTGGGTTTATCACCAGATGCTCCTCATCAAAAGGTATATGCATGAACAACCAAAGAATTGTTAGATTGCCTGACCCCAACCCTCAAAATCAAATCGAAAGCGAAGCAGTTAATCTCGGAACGTTGAACACAAAAATTCGAAGTGAAATTGAGATTAACACTCAGCTAGAATCATTATAGTATCTGAGACTTGATGGTCAAAATCAGATGGTTTCAAACCTGCAACTTAACAACCGCGTTGTCGGAATGGCTGACGTTTTGGAAGAATCAGACAGTGTGAATAAGAGAGTATTGGACTCCGCAGCAAATTCTTTGGTTAAACATTTGATACTGAAAACAAGAACTACGTCGACCAATTGATATTAGCACAAATGAAAAAATACAATTTCTAAATTTCTTTTAGATACTGAGACATTAACAGTAACGTCAGAGGGTGCACAGCATGACTTGAATATGAATAACCATGTGATTTACAACCGAACCAAAATCTTACGTTGACGACTTCTTCGAAAATGGAGCATGACACAATATATCAATAAATAATTTTAAAATTACAAGCCACTCTCTCCCGCTGACCCGACAGATGTGGCGACAAAAGAATATGTTGATTTAATGTTAAATCGATTGAGAACTGAGTTGTTGACTCGTGAAATTACTTCAGTCAGGGAGCCTGAACCTGAAGAGTCAAACCCAACGTAATAAATGTAAAGCTTTGACTGTTTTGGCGATTTTTCAGCCAAATTTGACATTTGCCAACCAAATTCAAGCCAAATTTGATTGAAAAATTATCAAAAACTAGGTTGAAACGGCTATTCAACAGTATTCAACAAAGTTAAATTTGGCTTGTTTTTTAATGGTTTTCCAACGAAATTTGGCTAGTTATTCAAGAGTTTGAGCTGGGGTTTGCCTGGATTCAGCATCAAATTTGACTTCTGGGCTTTGGCTGGAGTTGGCTAGTTTTGGCGATTTTCAGCCAAATTTGGACTGGATTTGACTGGAGATTTATTAGAACTGAGAAATTAGTAGCCAACCCAAGGCTTTCCAAGTTAGTTGGCTTTGGCTGGAGATTTAGTAGAAATGAGAAATTAGTAGCCAACCAAGGCATTCCAAGTTAGCTGGGTTCGGCTGGAGATTTATGAGAACTGAGAAATTAGTAGCCAACCAGGCATTCCAAGTTAGATGGCTTTGGCTGGAGATTTATTAGAACTGAGAAATTAGTAGCCAACCTAATGCTTTTCCAAGTTAGAAGGTTTTGGCTAAATGTAAACGATGAGGGCTGGATTTGGCAGGTAGAGTGTTTGGTTGGTTTTTGGTTGGATTGGGTGTTTGGTTGGGGAACTGTTGAATTAACACTGTCAAATTTGACAGTATTAATTCGACAGTGTTGAGTTGACAGTGGTGCTGTTGAATTGATAGTCTTTAGTTGACAGTGGTGCTGTTTAATTGAAAGTGTTTAGTTGACAGTATTGAATTAACACTTGTCAAATTTGGCAGTTTTGATTCGACAGTGTCACTACACTGCAGATGCCGAGATACCTGCTGACAAAATCTCTGAAAATGCTTTTAAAAGGCTGTTAGAGAAAGTCGCAACCATGAAAATGGAACAATTTATTCAGGAAGCTTTTGGTATTTCGTAGTAGATTTTTGTATTTTTAGAACACCTTTTCAGTACTTTTTCAAACCTTTTGGAAGATTATTTGTTTATTTCTCTGTAAAAGTAGTAGACAGGAGATGTATGTCTTTGGCTAGAAAAACTATTTAGCATTTTTGAGGAAATGCAGAGGGACAAAATCTGAGAGTGATATTTCAACATGTGTGGAATGATTTTAGTTTGCGGGAATGATTTTTTGAAAGGGTTTTGAAATGTTTTTTTGGAGAGTTTGTATGTGTTTGAGCGAAGCGTGTGTGGATTTGTGGTGAAAAATGTTTCCGAAACTTTTCTGCTATTTTTGTGGCTTTTCTTGGGATTTGCCCACCTGTGTATTCTCAAAGATGAAAAATAGCTTTTCTAGACAAAACATACATTTCCTATCTACTTCTGTGTAGGCTACTTTTTCACCTGGCTGTTTTTTCACCTTACAAAAACATGGAAGTACGATTGACTGGCTTGTTTCAATGCAACATTCGAAGTAATTTGAAAAAAAACGCTCATAAACGGTTTTACAAATGAAAGGTCAAAAATGACCGCACTCGTCCTTGTAGGTAGAGAAATTTTTCAGGGCTTTTAGTGTGAATATGCACATCTTTTCGCTCAGCCATGACATTACCTTAAATAAAGAACGTGTTGTGGTGCTTTACTCTGATGACGACATGTTTTGTTGATGACTGACAGGAGTCAATAACAAGTGCATGTGGTCGACAATTGCAAACCAATCAAATGGAAGCCAAATATGGGACTTGTCAACCAAGCGTTTTCCGAAAAGCAATGAAAATGAAGTATATATGCTTTCCTTCGTAGCATTAAATCTGATAAAACTTTAAATGACAATCTATTTTCCATCACATTCACATAACAATGGAAAGTATTGTAACACGCCAAAGCAAACTTTATGCGATTAAAAACCACACAAATTTCTGAAGAGTTCGGCTGGCATTAAAGGATTTACCTTCACAACGTCCATCATCTTTCCAAGCTGTCAAATCCATTGCGGGCAAATTGGAGCAAGGAACACGCATACTGCATGATTCATCTTGCAGCATGACGTATGTGGAGACTGTTCTCATTCCTTTAAGATTGTCGCAGAACAAACGACTCATTTTGACTTTCCTTAGTTCATGAAGTTGGTCTGCAAAATGGCGAATGCTTCAGGAGGCTGCATTTTGTGAAATGGAACGATTTGCCGGTTTTTTCGTAATATAATCTTTTTCAGTTAAATACAAAACTTGGAGTGCAAGTTATACGCAGGTGAAAGGAAAGCATGAATTAAATAACTTTAGGAAACTTTATGTTCGCAAGAGTGGGTTAAATAAAATCAAGTAGATACGGAAAACAAACCATGAAAGCTGTGAAAACTTTTCACAGCATAAGATGCAGAAATAGTTATGTGAACAATCCACTAAAATTTTATTGCAGCAAAGCGAAGTCAATAATTTTTTATCATAAGCAGATTATATCGAAGCATGATAGACATCCAGAAGTTAATCCTATAACCCCTATAGCAATCGTGGGCAAACTGCGGCTCGCCGACAAGTTTTGTGTGGCTCTTCTAGCTGAGTAGCAATATCTCACATGGATTGCGATTTATCGCCTCGTATTCAAAGTTTGTTTCATTTATCAATGTGTGTACACGAATCTTTAAGGTTAGTTGCCAAGGAGTCAACACGATTTGATGTAGGTCGTTTTATGTAAAACTTGCATTCTTTACCGAATTGTATTTGAATTATTAAAACTACGAACTCATTTTGCGGCTCGCTGGTGTTTTTGATTTTCTGCAAATGTCTCTTCTACTGAACAAGCTGGCCCATCGGTGCTCTATAGAAATAGATTTGTATCTTACACATGGATCCGCCTTTCATCATTGACATGTTAATCTTTAATGACCTCTAGTGAGCCACTCATAGGTGGATTCAAATGAGTTAAGGCATAGGGGCAAAACCTATTTACTCCTTTTAAACTTTCGCTAAAAACACATTTACTACGTTTACATGTCAAGCGACGGTCCACAAAAACGAGACAAGCGGTTCTGACGTCATTATACGGTTTGGTTTACATTGTGTAGAAGTCTTTCACGTGTAGAAGACGGGTCGGTAAACATCAGCAGTGCATGCTAGTGAGCATAGGGTTGCATCAGGTTGTATGGAGCTAGAAAGCGTGCACACTGATGTACAGGTATCATGATAATGGCAGTTGCTGTGCAGAGATGGGTAATCGCTACTTTGAAAATAGCGACGCTACCGCTGTCGCTATTAGCTGAATATAATAGCGGCGCTACACCTCCCGCTACCGAACAAAAATAGTAGCGAACTATAGCTACAGCTATTCGCTACCGCTACTGTTGGTGCACTTTTTAAATTGGTGCTGTTTTACAAAAGTTGGGTTTATTTCAAATAGTCTAACCGTGAAATGCTTTTTCAAAGCTATCAATTTTGTTGGATGCTATTTTTTTAAACAACTATCATCTGAAAATAATAGTCATTGAGCTGTGACGATACAGGAATTGTCCATTTCAGATCGAATGCACATATAAACGAAGCTTAGACTGCAGACACACATACAGTTCATGTAGTTTTGTAAGTGGATTGCTGCAGGTTTATCAAACGCCTTTATCAATGCTGGTTTCTCGCTAGAGTCGAATGTAGAACTTAAGAGAATACTTAAGTAACAAAAAACATCAAAACTCCCTTTCAACAAGGTTTTACGCACGTGTAAGTTGAATCAGACCCACTACCAGGGTGGGGCAAAACGGGTGTAGGGACTGAGGTTGTAGGTTATTGTAGAGGTCCCTTCTAGTTAAGGGGTCAACCTAGTTGTTGCAGGAGCACAGGTCGGTCTCCCACCTAAGCAACCTGACGTCTTGAAGTTGCCAAGCCAAAGCAAGGCAAATTAAAAGGCTCTCACCACTTTGTCTGCTAATAACTCTCCAGTAGTACTCTAAGTTGACTGCTTCTTTCGATTATATTCAGATATACAACAAAGACTCCAATACACTTGAACGTGAAGTCAGAAACACGTAACGTAACTGCTCGATGTAGAGTCGGAATTAGAATGACGACGAACAGAAGCGTTAGGCGTTCGATTGCGCCACAGGAAACAGCGACCGACTGCAGTTATATAGGTTTGCAGGCTATCGTGTCGACGGTCGGACTGTTCGCAAACAAGTACATCGCGTTGAATCACGAATGGAATATTACTGGGAATTACGCAGTGAGAATGCGCAAAACATCAAAGCACTAATGTGTCGACTATACGGGCAATTGCAGCCGGTCCGAAGTTTTCAGCCATCATTTTAGATTTTTTAAAAAAGGTGATGTCGATCTACGTATGGTTTTAATGAAAACCCCCTGAACAAAATATTGACTACATGTATTGCAAGCTGATTTTCTTCAACACCAACTCTGCATGTTTAGCTCAGGCAATTTGCAAAAAACGGCATCATGTAATTTTTGACTTAATACATGGAAGCAAATAAAATTGCAGTGAAATTGCATTAATAAAGAAATCAACTACTTGACGCTTGATAAGGAAAATTTTTCTTAGCGCTAACTTTGCGTGTAGAATAAAAAATGAAGATTAGCAGGGTCAATTAAATTTATAATTCCGATAATAAGTTTAACGTGAAGTGCTTCATTCGTCATCTCAAAGAGAACAGTTTCCTGTAGTTTTCTGAACACGTTTATTTTTCAACAGGCGGCGGCACGAGTTTGACCAGAACCCCTGTAACATACTCGGAAATCTAAACCCTCGAGTAATTGAGAATGGTGATTTGCCAACGTCCACTTGTTATGCGAACTTAATTTTTTAGCAGTTATCACTGATGTTGAGAGAATAGCTTTGTTGCAAGTAGGAGGGTAGCTCAGCGAGACTGCTGAAGTGTGAGATTATTCCGATTTTGACAAAACGCCTAGTGTAAGAACTAATTGTGTTACTTGAGCAACAATTTGAATGCTCGCAGTACTTTCGCTTAAAACTCTTCAGTAAATCTCGCGGAATTGAGTGCAGTTACTGATTTATATGGTTTTGACGTTATTTGTGTTACCGAAACTTGTTTAGCTTCTTCTGTTTCAAATAACCTTCTACGTCTTCCCGGTTTTTGTTCTTCATTTCGTCTTGACCGGAATCGGAGGCGGAGTTTTGGCCTACGTAAAGTGTACTATTTTTGTCAGCGCAGACTGGATTTAGAATGTGGCGGCACTTAAATGCTGTGGCTCGAATGTCGAACTTCAAAAAATATCTCAATCCTCATAGCGGTATGCTACCAACCACCAGGGCTTGATGTCCAGTCTAAACAACATTACTGCGATTCATTTTGCTCTGCTTTAACCCTCTTATCGAATACCCACTTAATAGAGGTTGTCGGTGATTTTAACGACCCGTCACCCCAGAGACCTCTGCACCGACAATCGTCCTTATCTCGTGTCCTATCTTCTTTTGGCCTACAGCATTTAATAAACGAGCCTACATGTCAAGAGAATATTTTAGATTGGTTTTTAACAAATAAGCCAGAAGTAATAGTTAATAGTGGCGTTTTGCCTCCCCTCACAAGTCTAGACCACTGTTTAATTTTTGCAGAGGTACTGTACACTTTAAAATCTCCCTCCCCACAACACGTAAATCTTTAATCTGGGACTACTCAAACGCCGACGTCGAAGGACTGAATGACGCTCTTTTCTAAGTTCTCTGGTGCTTCATAATAGCTAACTCGACCGATGTTAACAATGCCTTACAAAATATTACCGACGTCATTAATCAGCATGCTAAGGCTTTCATCCTAACCAAACCGGCATATCAAAAACGAAAAACTAATCTCTGGATGACTCGGAATATTACTACTTCTCCGGAAACGTCATAGTCTATACAAGCGCTGGTGTAGATCGCAAAATCCCGTACATAAGCAACTTTACAACAAAATACGTAATCTGGTTCGGCAAAAAATCCAGATTGCCATAAATCGCACTTCCAATCACATCACCAAACGAGTGAACTCGCTTTGTCAAAGCAACCCTAACTTTTGGAAAATCGTGAATCAATACTGGCAACCTTCTAGAGATAGGTCCTTCCCTCTTTTATCTAATGGCATTGCCCTTCAGTCAGACTATGATAAAAGCAACGTGTCAATTTCTTTGGGTCCGCATCTACTCTGCCGAATGTCGACTTATAGCTTCCCCCATTCGCTCCTAAAACGGATGCACGCATCCCCCCAATATACATCGAATCGTTAGATATCTTTCATGTTCTTACGCGTCTCGATCCATCCAAATCCAAAGGTCTCCTTAATCTACCAAACCGCTTGCTTAGATTTTGTTGTGAACCTCTAACTATACCGTTTAGTCTACTCTTTAATTTTATTAACTCCACTGCACAATACCCTTCCGCTTGGAAATTAGCCACTGCCGTTCCCATCCACAAAAAGGTTCCCATTCTGACGTCGCAAATTACTATCCTCCCTTCCCTGTCTAAAATATTCGAGAGAATTATTCACCGTCACATTTACTCATACCTCGAGAGTAATAAATTGTCCGAACGTAATTCAGGTTTCCGTAAAAATCATTCCACAGTCACATCACTGTTAGAAACCACACATAAACTTTATACTGCCTATGATAGGGACTTTTCTTCAAGGATCGTCTTTATGGATATTTCCAAAACCTTTGATCGAGTTATTGAGTTATTCATTCTAAATTAATCTATAAATTGGAACAGTTAGGAATAGACGGATCCTTGCTTAATCTCTTGTCATCTTACCTGAGTGGTAGGAGCCAAATTGTGAGAATCAATGAAAGTTTTTCAAAGGCCTACTATACAAATTACGGGGTACCACAGGGCTCTGTCCTCGGTCCCTTATTGTTTCGATGTTGCTGAATCCATTGAATCCTCAATCTCATTGTTCGCAGACGACACAGCCTAATTATTCTCTTCTCGTTGTCCACTTCATCTCCATCAGGTTTTAACTCGTGATTTGCACACCTTATCCAATTGGTCAAAGTTATGGAATGTAAATTTTAATCCAGCAAATACCACAGTTTTAACCATTTCCAAACCTCATATCTCACACCCTGTTCTTACATTTAACAATAGTGACCTCAGTGAAACTAATTCATATAAATATTTAGGTCTTACATTTCATCGAACATTATCATGGCATCATCATATTTTGTCGATTGAACAAAAGACCACACTCAGACTTTACCGCATCAAACAGCTTTCACACCTTGTTCCACGCAAGGTCCTTTATACGCTTTATGTTTCTTGTGTTCTCCCAATCTTAGACTATGGAAATGTGATTTTCGGCAAATCAATTGGCTCAACTTCGGATAGCTCGCTCCTCGAGAACATATATACAAAAGCTGCCAAAATAATACTAGGTGTTGTTTTCGTACATCACGTAACGCCGCTGTCCTTTCAGATCTCAACCTCATTCCGTTATCTAACAGGAGAGAACTCCATATGCTCGTGTTCTTTTATAAAATAAAACCTGGTCTTACCTCTCCTGTTCTCCACTTGTTTTCACCGCTGACCATAGGTGAAATCTCAGCCTTCTCTGGAACTCCCTACCACAATACATCAAATTATCTCCTAGTTTTGCAGCATTTAAAAACCGCATCACCCTCTTTCACCATGGCAAGAATCGCAATATTTGGCACTTGCAAGGGTCAAATCCATCTGCTACCTCATTACCCTGTTTGTTTCGCCTTGGTCACAGCCCTTTAAACATTAACATGAAATCCTTTCGACTGTGTAATTGTGGGTCTACAGAAACACTCGAACACCTTGTCCTGTAGTGCAATTTGAACTTACAACATCGAAATTTACTTCTTCTAACACTAAAAAATACCTTGCTTAATGAAAAAATTTATAATCAGCCACAATATTCTACTATCACAAATAAAACTCTAATCCATATTCTCCTGTTTGGCCACCCGAAATCATCATTTACACCAACAGTAGTTATCTTCTCAGCATTATCTCGATTCCTGAAGAACAGTAGGCGCTTTAAATCCCATATTTAACAAAGTTGACCCGTCCACCTTCCTGTGTATCCTGTTATACAACTTGCCCTACTGTCTCGTGACAGGTTCCTTTTTTGCTCGTTTTCTGCCTTTTCTTTGTTCATTTGCTGCCATTTATCTATGTTCGTTTGTAACCATTCGTTTAGTTTATTCCATTGCTCCTGTTTATATCGAGCCCACTAACTCGCTTAGACAAGAGACATCAATCAGGCCTCGGCTTGCCGCCAATTGCCTTATTCGTCGCATTGCATGCGATCCAGTCAACGCAGTGGATATCTGTAAGTGCAAGGATTGCGTTGTTGGCGGTTGACATCGCTTAGTCCAGGGGTTCCTAAACTGGGGTACATGTACCCCTAGGGGCACATTTGCCTATCTGAAGGGGTGCATTTAAGTTTAGCAATAGAAGGGAATATATATGTTTATACATCATTGATTTCAAATTCTTTACACATATATCAGTGAATATTATATTCAAAAATCATCATGTGCTTATTCGTCAACATATTTTTATTATTTTATTTTATATCCTCTTTTTATTTATTTATTTTTTTATATCCTCTTTTTATATATTTTTATATCCTCAGCCTTTTTGTCATAAACATTTTAGAGGTAAATGCTCATCTATCGAAATGCTGAAGAGATACATGGCCAGAGAGAGTTTGGGAACCCCTGGCTTAGTCAAACTTCCGTTTTTATTCAACGTTGCTGTGAGCCTCTATACATCAATTTGTTCAGCGAAAACATAAATTTTTCACAGGTGCACAGTTTTTGTTGCTGGGCTGTGGCCGTGTAAGTACTTACGACAAATACAAATGGTAATGGAAACAAACAAGGCCATTGTTGACTGGAGTAATAATATTGTTTTGGACTGTTCTCAAACACTATATTTTTTCATGAGACTAAATTGGTTCGATTGCAAAAGAGCGAATTATGCAGTTGTTTTCAGTTTAGTTAATACACTCCGTGCCACGAAGCTCATACTAAAACTTACTGCGATTACTTTTACAAAGATAGCGCTTCCCTAAATTAATTGCAATACGAAAGAAACGTCATTACGCCTATACGAAAAAGAACGTGTGATGTAGCAAAAAAGCGACATTTCATTTCCAACGTACGTTACANGAACTTACAAGAACTTTTCCGTTCTGGTTTGAACGAAATGAAATAGGCTACGACTACNTAAATTATAAACAGCAGTCTTTTGTCTATTCTAAAGTATTTCAGCGACAGAAGTCNAAGCACTTTGCAAAAAACAAACGACTGTTGAGGACAGAATCCCTTCTGATGCACACTATTTTCACAGAATANAGACAGCAAGAAAAATTTGCTTATGCGAGTTGTGAGCCCCATTATGCCGTTGCTGAGAGACATCTGATTNTTCTGCACATTTGATGGTTGGTTCTGCAGAATAATCGGTGATTTTGTGCCAAAATATTCCAGCTAATAATTCAACGATTTAAATTGCTAAATGCGTGCATTGCTATTTCTGCTTCATGCTGCGGTTACCAAGCTGAAGATGACCTGTATTGCGATTGTAAGCGCATTGTGACATTTTAAATGTTTATTGCGCAATTATGACGAGATATTAGTTTGATGATATGGAACTCAAACGTTTCTGGTGTTCAACCAAGCAAAATTACCAGAAATTATGCACAAAAGACCTCGCTATTGTTGTGCCCTTTACAACAGCATATTTGTGCGAATCTGGATTTTCCTCTTTACGTCATTTGAAAAACACGTGTCGGAACAGTTTGAACCCCTCAAACGATTGCGTGTGGCCCTGAGTAATTGTGTACCAAGGTATAAGCGGATAATTTCAGAGAAGCAGCAAGAAAAAAGTCACTAAGTTTGTTTCTAGTGGCCAGTAAGGTATGAAAGTTAAGCAGTACAACTGAGTGCTACCTGTTATGCTGTCAGTAGGCGTATAGTAATTTTGAAATGTGAATACTGCAAAATCGAATTGTTTTTGTCATTTCTTCGCTTTTTTGAAATGAGGGGTGCGAACGTCACTTTATTTCTATGAAAGGGGTGCCAGCTTCAAAGAAGGTCGGGGTCCTATGGTTTAGAGCAATGAACAATATTATAACCAGGGGTTCCCAACTTGTGGTACGCGAACCACTAGTGGTACACGAAGGTCTTCCAGGTGGTAAAGGAGTAAGGTCCATTTTTACACAAAAACCTGCATTAACAGTTTCTAGTTTACGTATCGGGCTTTCTTTCTAAATAAATAAACTTTCCTGTAGCCTGCTATTCCTATTGTATCGCAACATTATGACTTGGATGCGCTGTTAGCAAATTTACACCACGCATTGACCAATTGGTGGAAGGTAAACAAAAACAAAATCCCACTAAATTTAGTCGTGGTCTTTTATTGTTATTTTAAAGAATAATTATTCTTCCGAATAAACTAATATTCGATCAAATTAGTTGTTCTGCAAGAAGTGGTGCGCGTTGACAATCCAACGTGCCCAAGTGGCACGAGATCGTAAAAAGGTTGGGAAACGCTGTTATAAACGATAGGAGAAGTCTGATAACTTTAAGCAGTGCCGCCAACCTGCTCTTTATCAGCACTGTGGGACCTCCGAGCCAAGCATGGGATCTAGATCCATACGTCAAAACATGGCTTGGAAAAGGAAGAAGAGCAGCTCACTCAACAAGTGGTATAGCTTGTCAAAAGCCGAAAGAGGATAATTACTATGAACCTTTGTTGAAAGCTTTCAAATAATTTTCTACATTTGTTTTGTTGTGTCGTGCTATTTATCCTCTTGACTCGCGCGGAAAAACGGCGGGGGTTCATGTCACATTTAGACAACTTGAGTTGCCTTGTCAGATCCATACTTTCGGAGATAGTGGAAGTTGCCGTACGCAGCGTGTAACGCTTTTTGGTTGGTTTGAAATGGTTGTTTTCAAAATGTGCAGCACTTTTTTTTTTTTTTTTGATGTACAATACAGGGTGGGCCAGATGTAGATGTGCTCTTGATTGCTTTTTTACAGTTATGGCTGAAATTTAAGGATGGTGCTGACAAATTCTGGATCGTTCCGGTAAGAATATTATTCTACTTTCATTACAGGGCAAGTGAGTTAACTTCTTGCGGGAAGAGCGTGCGTTGCCGTATGTGTACATAACTTTCCTCGTTTGTGTGTAGATCAGGGCCTCACAAACTTATCAAATCTATTATTTCGCGACAACGCATCTAGAATGGTATAATAATACAATAATTGTACAATTAACACAATTTTTTCTGTTTTCACTGGAACAAATCATTTTGTAGCTGGAGCCAAAAACGTTTAGATACAACAGTCAAATCTGGAGCCAAACGACTTTAGTCGCCAGGAGCTGGAGCCAGAGCCTGAGTTCAGGTTCCACAGCCTTGTCGTTAGCACAATGTGCGACAGCCATGACTACACAACTCATTTCTGCTTCTATTCGTGCTAAACACGCCATTGCTCCTATTTTCCAATTAGTGATGTTTTGGGCTCTCAAGCGAATAGCCCAAATTCTGCACCTCGAAACTGCGAACTTTATGACAAACCATAGACCGAAATCTGACCTCTGGAACTCACATCATTTGGTACGTACTTTTTGTTTGTTTTAGAAGAATTAGCGCACAGTTTCAGTTCGCCAATCGGCGTTGACGTAGTTGTAGTTGGATGTCAGTCGTGCCTTTGAGCTGTGTATTTGAATAACCGCAGTTGTGTGTTTCTCTAATTGTTAATCGCTTTTCGCGCACTCGGCTGACCGGCTGTGAAGTCAGTTTGCTCCACTGCGCTGGTAGAATGCTTAGTTTCGCGTCTGTTGTGTTTCAGAAACCTTATTCCACCATCAGTCGCTGTCGACGTTTTCGGTTTAAATTTTGACAAGGGTTTTCGCTGAACATCTTCTGTTCCGTAGCCAGGGGCGTAACAAGGGGGCAAGGGGGCACAATGCCCCTGAAGCTGAATCACTGGGGGGTGCCGAAAAGTCCCAACAATGTCGCAAGTACTTTCTTCAATGCAGTACATTTACTCCCAAAAGATCTTAGGTTCGAACATGGGGCGCCAAACTTCTTTCTTGTCCCGGGCACCATCAAACCTAGGTATGCCCCTGTCTCTAATCAGATACTCTAGGGAATACGAGGCTGCAGTTCTGATGATTCGCGGATTTTGTGAGGTGTCAGATTAGGCGAAAGGTTGTCTGACATGTGTTGAAAAACTGTTAATGCTAACTCTCCACAGCTCACAACTAAGACTGGCGCTGTAACACGGATGCTCCTCCAGCAACAATGAGAGCTTCCTGATTGTGTCTTTCAACATTTTGTTTCTTAAATTGATTTTGTTGTGTTTCGCTTCTTCATCTAAGCCCAATCGTTATCAAACACAGATAAAACTAAAACGCTTAAGACTTCCTGGATTCGGAAAGCAACAGTTGCAAGCTAGAAAAGAATGTAAATGTCAAGGCTAACCTTCTTCAGAACCGAAGTAAAGTACTCATTTTGAAACAATTTGTTTTCTGCAAAGGTTAGTATTTCCATGCAGAGCAGCTTTGTTCTTTGATTAAAACCACAAATATTCAAAATTGATTTCTCACCTGCAGTAAACTGGTCTGGATTTTCGAACCAAAACCGATCTCCTTTTCTGAGTTCGCCGAACTGAAATGCAAATAAACAAGCAAAAGTCGGTCCGAGGGTACCTTCTGCCACTGGTTTCTCGGATAGGCCTCCCACGTAAAGATCAATATCGTCGACATGTCTGAAAATCAAGGGAAGCAAAATCAACAATCTGGGCCTCTGCAGTTATTACATATTTCTGATCAATAAGACCGGTCAAATGTAAAACTGCTCACACGCAGGCTTGCCTGGTGAAAGCAGCAGACAACCCATGAGTAGCAGCACTCCGTAAATACCGGAAATACCATCAGGATACGTAATGTTTCCTCAGAAAATTCTCAACATGCTATGAGATATTCTGGAAGCGACAGCAGACAGTGTGTTTGAATTCGTCCGACCCTACCATGCCCGTGCGTATTCTCAACAAGATTTTGATGTACGACAATCAAGTGCAAGCACGTGTCCACGAAGACACCGGGGTGTGAATGAATGTTAAAGTCCTGTTTTCCATTACGGTGGACAGTGATCTGGATATCTTACTGTCTTGTGGTCTGAGTGAACAAGCACAAGATATCACTGGCATCTCTTTTGTACACTTGAACTCTGGCTCTTTGCTGGCTGGGTAGTTTAAGGTGATAAATAACAATGCTGCACGAGTGATCCCTTCAAATTGCTAAAAACTACACCAAAATGATAATCAATAGGAATAAACTGTCAGGTTCAACAACTCAATTCTTATGGAAAGCCGTTCAAATTTAACTGGGATTTCACCAGATTTAATTGGGCTTCCTCACAAAATTAATTTTTCACTTTTTCATATGACTGCAAAAATCTTTGTTTCAAGCACAATGTCGCCTTTTCCGCTTCTATCAGTTATGTGGCAAGCGTCTCTTCGCACAAATAAAAAATCGCACAGCAAGCTCAGCAGGTTAGAAAGCAAGTTGGCCTCACCGGTACAAATTTTTCAGTTTATTTACTGTGGACACAGTCATAGTGTCTGAGTAGTCGTCCCATTCCACTGCCTTTGGCAATCCGCATAATTCGCGAACGTAGTTGTACGGAGGCAAACCATGCTCCCTGCCGCGCTGGATGTTCATGGCGAACAAGTCTTGTCCAGGTTCCGTTGAGGATTCCCGCATCCGACTGACCAATAGAATTAATTATTACATTGTCGAGTTCATTCTAGCCTTTGTCTCAAATGAGACAGTAGGTGCTGCTTTATACTTTTGCAATGCATCAAAATGCGAAAACGCAATTAAAATCAGATTAGGTAAACGATAAAGCAGAATAAAAGTAGCTTCAAGACTATACGTCTCACCATTTACCAATAGCTTTCAAAAGTATCTCCGACTTTACTTTGCAGTAAAACGTCAAAAAAGACGTGAACAAGAAAACTGAATTTGCATTTGCGCAAAGTCGCTAACGTTGTTTTCTACAAAATGCATTTTTTCAGTTTTTCGCTTTAGCTCTGTGTAGAGCAGCTGTTGCAGTGATTTCTTAGAGAGGAACTAGATAATGCAGACAATCTCACTTGCGCAAATCCGTGACGACGTTGGTGTCTATCTCCAGTGCAGGATCGAAGGATAATCCTCGCAAAAGTGCGTCGGACGACTGGTTAAATTGTGCTTCCTGACTGAAAAAGGTCTCGAACATTCGCAGATCTGGGGCTTGCTTTGTGATGTAGTCAGATGCACGTCGCGAAAAATGCTGGCGAACTTGGCTATGGCCGTACCTGAGACAATAAAAACATG
>JGI24158J21664_10006510_pt1 | contig 15398 bp, 15 predicted proteins | sample Ectturendosymbi3_FD_21664 | JGI IMG/M metagenome (IMG submission 21664) | reverse complement strand
TCCTCAGCGGTCCTTATTTTTGGTTCTAGAATCTAGATCGATGGTAGCCCTGGCTATAACCCAGAAGACTGGTGGCAAAATAGCTTCGAAATCTCGAACTGCTGTGTGCTCAAACTGACTACATGAGTATTGTTTCAGCAAAGACACCAAGGATAGTGCTTTTTCTTATGATTTGTGCTTTATCTCACCATCGCCATAAATACGTAATTCCGTTGAATATAAATACGACATGATTGAAAGAGCTGCATACGTTCGGGTTTATCAAGCACATGCCATTATGACGCGGCAATACGCCTCTGAAAACAACTAACCACTTTATTGGGCTTGTTAACTAAGGGATCGTCCTCTTTGTACCAGACGACTTTCGTGTCGTAAGTGCCTTCGACAGGGCATTTCCAGGTGGTGTTCTTGCCCTCGTTGACCACATGTCTGACCAATTCGTGCATCACAGGCTTGACTGAAAAAAAGCAAGAATGCATTGCGTCTCACGTGGAAGAAAGGAACACAACAAAACGATGAAGCTTCTAACAGCGCGCGCCTCAGCTCGGTCTGGCTGAGAGAACAACAGACAGGCAATGACATAAGAGTTTTTTGCGGTTACGTGAAGAACACACAAGATGCTCTTCTTCACCAAGGAAATTCAGGAATTTACTGCTAACCCATTATCTTCCTGTTGGCACACAATGTAAGGCTCGGAAGGCTGCAACAAAAGCACGAGGAGTTATCGCAATTTTCTGGAATTTTCTTCCGGACGCAAAAACCAGTCGGAGCCAAGATTACCTGCGAAGATAAGAGTCAGGTTCATCGTTACTTTGCCAGCAATGTTCTCAGCGACGCATGTGTAGTTTCCTTCGTCTGCTTTCATCGGTTTGTCTATGACGAGCGATCTGCCTGACGTGGACAGGTGCTGCCCGCCTCTATTAGCTACAAGCAAAGGCACACGCGCGCGTTAAAACTGGGCGACACGCCGTTGCAACCGTGATCACGCAGGCCGACAACAACTGACGGTAAGAGCGAGGCGAGACAGTTTGTCTGTTGGATCGCACTTAAAAGCGAACGTGAGGCGCCTGGGAGTAGAATGCAAAGCTTCGTTTAGTGTTCCTCGACTGGGACACGTGGATATGAAGTGGTTGACATAATTTTGATGAAACAAAAACTTATTTGAATTTGAAAGCCAGCAATCGCGCACAACTTCCATTCAAATCGCGACCTGGCCACACAGTTTTCTTTATAGCAATCAATGCAACCTTTGTTTTGAACGATAGACCAGCACACTCACTCTCTCCATTGTCGCTAGTTATGTCCTGGTCAAAATGCTACGAAATCGTACGATTTTACAGTACAATGCAAACAATAATATTTGTAAAATCGATTAACGGATCGATATTTTTTATCCACCACAGAAAAACTCACGCACTACAGTGTCACGCCATTTGCCGAACAAGAACCAATAGTTACGCCGAAATTCAGCGTATAACCAACAAGGTGTTCTCCACTACGCGTTTCTCATTTGAAATTAACGGCTTCAAATCACGTCTCACCACCGATGGGCATGCCGCCTTTAAACCAACTTATGCTCGCCGTTGGTTTGGCTTCTGGTCCGATGCACGCGTGCTCAAAGTTGTTCTCCGTGATCAGTACTGTTTTCACGGGCTCGCCAAACTTGCGGATGTCTGTGCAACGACAACAAACAGTGCTAATAACTAAGCAAATGTCTGCGTAGTCATTTTAAGGTGAACGACCGGAACCCCGGATGTTGAGCGGACACCAGAACCACACGCGCTGAAGGCAGCAGACGGGAAGAGATGGCCGCATCGCGGTGCTTGGTTCAAACTAAGCGCAGACCCTAGTTTCTCACCGGCCACGTCTAAACAGCGGTCTGTGTCGGTAAATAAGCGCTGACAAGTGGCAATAAACTTATGGAGAGGCGAAATACCAACAACTGTTGCAGTTATAATAAAAATCATCACAGACGTACAGGCCACTGTGACATCGGCAGATGCTTGAATTGTATTTTCGTCGCCGTCCTGTTCGGCCCTGCATGTGTATCTTCCTTCCTTGCCCTTTCGCATGTTGACCAAGCTCAGTGTTCCGTTCGGGTAGACGTAGCGGGCGAACTTGCGCGGCCTGCAACAACGGTCAACGTCATCGACGCTTTGCACTGCCAGTGTTTCGGGTGCTGTAGTCAATTTGAAGTTCGGGGAGATTTACGTGGCAACGGTACAGATTATATTAGCAGTGAAAATGATGGTTGGTGATAAACGAAAGTTCAGTACTTGCATGCAAACTGCAGCAAACAAGCTTATGCAACATCACAACAGCTTCAATAGCGAACACTGCAATCTTCTGGGACGAACAGTGTCAGTTTCACTTGAATTTAGAATCAAGGCAATAGACGCCTGAATCAAATTGCTTGTATCGTATCTTATAGCGCAAACCCATGCGCGTAGAGCGTAGGCTGACTCCGCGAAAATCCCGAAAAACAAGTTACACCGAAAAGAATTTTTTTGCAAGTTCACTCGTTCGTTTCACCGAAACGCGTGCACGATCGGAACGAGATTTGCTTCACTGTTCGTTGCCGACGACGGCAAACGAAAAAAGCTTAAGATCAACAACAATAATGACGCGCACTCAGCGACCAAAGAAAACATCACGACCGGCAAGGCAGCAGTCGTTTCAAGGGCCGGTCTTCCGCCGCGATGACTGGCGCGCTCGCGAGATTATACCATGACCAAAACATCATCACAATTAGCGGCATTCCGCGCAACGCTCTTCGTACATCGCCGTTATTTTCTAAAGCCGATCGTCCGTAACAGCAAGGGGCGTGTTCTCAAGGGCTAAATATCAACCGACCGACGGGCGACATGCCAATGCGACATAGGCGATATGCATTATGCGAACGACGCCCATCGGTCCCAGTGATACGCAGTCGACTGAATGAAAACGTAGCTCGAAATTGACAGGGGCGGTAAGCGATTAACGCGCTCTTTTCACCTGACTTGACCAGAGCCACACATAACCGAGATTTCAATCACGGAAGCCAATCGTCTGCGATGTCGTCTATAGCTAAAAAGCGGACACGGTGGGACAGTACCTGATCGATGCTTCTGGCCCGACTTTGTATGTTTCTTGATTTCAACTTACTTTAATGAGAGCAGAAGGTTTAACCTTGGCGGCCGATAAGATATTTTGAGAGGTCGCAACTTTTTCATCTGAATACCGAGATGGTCATAAAGTGAGGGTTTAGTTTATTTTGGTGAAGATTATGCAGAGAGCTTCTGCATTTTGAGAGACCGTTTCGGTCCCTCAAAGCACCTCAAGAAACACTGCATACTGTAACTGCATGAGCTAATACTACGATACCACGACGTCATGACCACGTGAGTCAATGCTTCTCTCCCGACTTGCTGTTTCAGTTATTGGCTTCAAGTTACTTCAATGAAAGCAGGAATGTTTGATTTGACATTGATATGGTAAATGTATGAGCTGAATACTACATACAACTTAAACCCAACACCCGTTCTTTTTTATCGTACTAGAAGTTCAGCTCTGCCGCCGATTGGCAGGTAAAACATCAGTTGCAATGTGGGTTGATTTTTTCGGTCGTTGGCGACCGATTTTTTTCAAATGACCGAAAAAAAAAGTAAGTCAATTCGTTCATAATGTCCGAAAAGACATGCCAGTGAATACTGTTGCGGCGAGTCTTCATGCTATTACGGGACAAATAGCCGATATGACTCAGCGAAAAAGAAATCCAGGTTGCAAGAAAACCCTCGGTTACAAAGCACTATGCTGGAACTGGAGATTGCGAAATAACAAACGAAAAACTGCAAACTGAAATCAACAAGCAATTCTTTATTAACTAAAGTCACGTCAGGCCAACCGTAGAACTTGCGCACGCTTGGCGAGAGATGAAAGCGCGGAACTCTGTGCCCAAGCACGAGCAGTCACATCAAAAGGAAGCCTGGAGAGCAGTGGGAAACACTGTAACATAAGCCCTGCCACAGACCGCTGTGGGTTTTACGAGGGTTGTCAGTCGCACAGTGGGAAACGCGCTGGCGTGCGTGGTTCGTGCTGCATACATGGCGGGGACATTATTGTTGGAATTATCAGCATCTTGCAAGTGCGATAAAATGGCTCAAATGTTATGCCAGATCACGACAGCCGAACGGACGTGAGGAACGGCCCCTAGTTGCAGATGACGGACGGTTTACATGGCGGCGGATGATAAAATGGGCCATGCCAACCAACCAGAAGTGGCAGTACAGCAAATCCTTTCAAGGGCCCGATGCTGTAGCAAATATTTTCGAACGACACGCAACACTGAGACAAGGCTGGCACCTAATAAAGGGCCTGCGACATGAATGCCACCTAATAAAGGGTGGTACAAATGAAATGCGGCACTGGCGAAATCCTCCCGGATTACCCCCCTGCAGACAGAACGCAATACGTCATCGCATACCGCAGCGTGACCTCGCTTGACCAACATTTTGTCCACAGCAACGAGGTGCGTGACATTTGTAGAACAATGACATACACTAATCAAACAGCATTTAGCTGGCGGCAAGAAACAGGCAAACCACGGCGCGTACCACGGACCAGTAGCTGTCAGCAATGCAGAACACATTTCTCAGTCGATACAGTAAATGATGTTCAAGAGCTTCGCTGACAGGTAAAGAAAAGTGCAGAAAGATCAAAGCGAAGCAATTGAAAGCGACTCTTGTTCGACCAAGCTGGGAGGTCATGAGCTCCAGCAAAAATAGACTTGAGCCAACAGCGTTTTTCCATACGAACGACGTTTCTTAAGGAAAAGTTTGTTAGCTATGCACAACTTTCCATTTTCAGATCAATCGCCCTGTGTCCCCAGCCAGTGAAAGAACCGCGCAAACCGCCAGTTTCACCGGCCGCGGGCACTGGTCGCGAAGGCGAAAAGTCCAAGACCTCACATGGTACGCTAACACCAAATAAGCGAAAGATTGCAGATCAGAGACCAGATCTGGCGCTCAAGTTGCCGCAGTACCACAAGCCGTTGTTAGCGTAAACATAAGACATTGATGTGGTCAGGGTTCATAACGACGTGCACAGAACGGCCGATGCGTGCAGCGTTGAAGCTTGCTCCAGTGGAAATGACATGCACCACTCTTGCTTTTTTCGGTCGACGCTCATTATGAACTTTATATCTGCGCTACCCGCTATAACACCTAACTCCTTATCATCGAAAATTATAAACAGCGCAGCGTAGTTCAGCGACACCCACTGCAACAAAAAAGGGTGTTTGAACCCGCAGTTTACAGCACGCAAGTTACTTCGACCTTCTTGTATTTTTTCCTTGGTTATTTGCTGATTGATCATACAAGCCGATAACAATACACGGGGGTTCGAGGAACTGCGCAGCACCGAGCATGGAATGCGGTGACATGTCCAGCAAAAGCACTGTATCAAAACAACGGTAGGCTACGCTTAGCAAAATATTGATGTGCAATAGTATTTAGGTGCTGTTACCCCCGTTGGAGCAGAAGCAGAAAAGCTGACCGCGTAGGAGATTTAAATGCGTTTTCTGTTGAAAAAATAATTGCAATAAGGATCCAAAGCTCGGATGTTGGAAAAATGTGAAGAGTATCGGGAAGTTAGCTTGACTCAATCAAGTTCACATTACGCATGACGTGACGATGTTGGTGGATTTTTTTTTCTTTTTACTCGCGACCCGCGGTATTGCAGCAGAAGGGTTAGCATCGCAGGCAGTTTGCGGCACCATACCGCTGACAGATAAACTTCCTTCATCAATCCTTAATAAACTTGTGGCACATTACAGCGATTATTGACCCCTAAACTGACATATCCCCAAGCACTTTCTAGCCAACCACTGCATGAGTCGGTAACCACCTACATGCCGACCGCTGATCGAAACTGTTCGCGAGACGAAGGTTCTAATTTCAGCGACTCGTCGCTGTGGAAAAGTTGAACAATGTTACGAAGCAAATCGTTTAGCTTGTGGTAATCAACCTTTCTCCCGCCGCTTCTGCTGTACATCGGAGTTTCAAATGGTTGAGACGGGTCACAGGCGTCATCTTCTTGCCATGCAAACGATGCTAGCGTGAATATCCCAACAACCAAACTGTACGACTGTTGCCGCAGCAGCATAAATCTTGATTGTGGCGCACGCAATGCTCAGCGAAACACGAGGAAACTACAAGCTGCTCTGATGTGAAATGGCCGAGATAAATGCAACAACAGACATTTTTCTCAAGCACTCTTCAAATTTCCTTTCCTAAACTTCACCAAAATTTCAAAATTTTGCCCAAGTCATTGACTGTCACATTTATCAAAAAGTTCGAGTCTCATATAACGAAGTGGATCAAACTCGAAAAGAGAATTATTCGTTTTCACACCCGCTATTCCTCTACGGAGGGCTTGAAATACGTCACGGTATTCAGCAACCTCTTGATAGTTCTGCTGGCTCTGTACCAAGACGGGGTCAAGCCAGGTCGGAGATATAACCATGCCACCTGGTCGATCTATGAGCCGCTTTTCTGTGGGTGCAATCACCTGGACTCGCCTAGCCCATCTTTCCTGGGGCAGTGACATTTTGGTTACTTAGCCGAACCAACGTAGCTGAGATCATAAACAGAGAGAATCTTGCTGATTTCCACTTCAAAATTCTAGCTATAACCTTATACCAAAGTCGTAGTCACAAAACTTGTAGATAGCTCTACCGACCTTTTCTCACATAGCACAGCAGCAACTTACTTGACAGTTCTGTTCTGAATGCGTCTCTCATCATACCACCAGGTTATGCGGGCAGGGGGGTTGGCCTCCACAACACAGTGAAGCAGAACTTTTGATCCCTTCGCAACCAGCTGTGATTGGGGTCGAATCTTGAAAACGGGAACTTTGGGATCTGCAATGCAAGCACACAATTAAGCGAGAACACATCCGATTAGTTTGTTTGGCTACTTTTATACACAATACGTCATCTTGGAGAACTGGTATAGAGTGCTTTAGTATGGATAATAATAGCGTCACATTCTATGTTGTACGGAGCTGGTTGAGGAAAGCCTTTGCAGGAAAGACCTCACCATGCTCAAAATCCTCCTCAGTTACAAATCGTTAGTACGCACATTGGTAATGGTCACCAAGATGCACAGTGCAAAACTACAATCTTCTTGTGTTTCGGCGCGCTTTCCTGGTCTGTCATTTTGACGAAAGAATCTGTGCGAAACGAAAATGCAACTGGTCTTAATCAAACAGGTATCAGCTAACATCCCTCATCCTGTTTCACCCGCTAAGGTAAATGAGACGCGATGCGTCTTCCACAGAAAACACGAACAGGACACTGGTGTGTTTGGATTTAACACAAACTGTGTGAAAACTGAAACGCAGCATTTTGCCAAAAGAAGATGGTATCCCAAACCTCAATGGCATACGCACATCGCGACTTTGCTCGAGTTACCACCTTGCCTTCAGAAATAACACCCAGGGCAATCGCTCCGCTTAGCAGCATCAATCAGCGCGTAATGTTATCGCATCTCTGCGTGAAACGAGTAATAATTGGCACATGTGGGAGTCACTCGAGTCACAACCGTAAACTCCCGTCAACCATGACGGCTGCGATTCCAGACGAGAACCCTGGCCTGGACTTCTTGGATCGAGTTTTAAATGTCGAACAAAACGTTTAGTTAGATAAATTACGCTTCTGTCATGAACTGCACCGTAGGACTGTGCTGCAACAGTGAAGTCGAGACATCCGACAATAACATTATTTTAACAAGTCGTAGCTTCGCACGATCGATTCATCGGTTTGAGTCTCACCATACAAACAGTTTCAACGAACGCTTCGAAAGTCAATTGTGCGAAACAAAAGATGAAACAGAAATCCACTTATCGCAAGACGAAAGCCATGATATTGCAGTCCTCATGACGATGCGAATTCCGTTGGCTCAATCTTCAAGACTCACAGGAAAAGACTTTAAACGTAAAGCCAAGCAAAAGGAGCACTTTTCGTGGTCAGTTAACCCTCAAGCATGGGATTAAAGATCTTGAAGAGCACTTGTTGCACTCTTTGCTGTCCGAATCTATGGCAAGATAGACACTGTCCATCCGACTGGCCAATGACAATTCTTCGCTCATGACTCAAAGCAGCCGGTGAAAGTTACCTCGGTGCAGTTCCAACATGAGGTAAACACCTTCAGGCGTACAGGTGGAGCGACAAGAGCATTAAGAACATCAGCAAACAAGCCCGCAACGGCTATCACGGATGCTGCACTCTGGTCGAGCACTTTCAACGTGCAAGGAATGCAGGTGTTTCTAACATCTGACACAAATATTTCGGTGACTGTAACTGTCGCGAGTAAAGAAATGACGCATTGTGCTGATTTCAAAGAATGGAGATCTTACAAAAAAGACCACACTGAGAGTTAAAAACAGAAGTTGTATATCTACATCTAACCTTACGAAGCGTTGTAATATTTTCAGCGCATGACTTTTGTACCGAGATGCTATGGCTGTGGAAAGTCTGTCGCAAACAACACCCAGCCGAGAAATTTCCAAGATTAATTTTGCATTACTAAGCTCCCTTTTACGTGGCCAGTGGGATTATTGGAAGTGATTACTTCAAGAATCATGCGTGCGTCTCAGCAAAATTGCAGGTCCTGTGGTCACATACTCGGCGCTATGTTGCCTGTTTGGGTGACTGAACAGAAATGGAACTGCAATTCAGTAAATATTTCACACAGTTAAAAAAGAGAAACCTACGGCCGCAAATGAAAATCAACACTGTTGGGAAACGAAGTTCATATGGTTTCAACTTCGTCTCGTTACCGCAAGCTATCGAAAAGCTAAGCGAAACAGTAATTGCTTGTGCCAGTGATCTGGAAATGCCAAGCCTGCCACTGACAGCGGTGCCTGCGATCTCGTTTACCACGCGTNTCAATTGCACTGGAAACGATTTCCGACTGCACCAGCTTGCCTTGTCTCCACTTTGGTCTGTAAATTTTCATTATTTGGCAGACAACTAGGCAAAGCCAGGCTCAATTCCTAGAATATGGGTTTCCCTTTAGATTAGTTGCAAAGACAAAAGTCTTTTCCAACTGCTCGTTCGTTCTGCGCTGAGTGAATTCAGAGAAAACCGCCATTCGGCAATTAAGTCATTTTCAACTTCGGTTGACACAACGCTTCTAACTACAAGCGTACAATGCCAAAACAGCAGAAACCAAATGTAACTTGTTTATGTTAAAACGAACTGGTTCTCACGGTTATTATACGACCGCCATGGTGCGAAGAACGGTTCAACATCATCAATTATAATCACCTACGCACCGCGGCAGAAGAAATCGAGGATGACCTTTTGGCAGTAATTTGATCCGTTCTGCAAATTTTTTTGAAAAAAAGCATGCTCGTGCTAAGTCCATTGTGGGCATTTTCAGTTCTAGCCAATAATGGACAGGTGTTCATTATGCCTTGGCGATTAAATATTACCGCAACCGTTCATCGCTTCTTTAGCAAAACTAAAAAGAATCGCTGCACAAGAACTTCACGCCTGCGATCACTTGACGCGTTGTTCTTTTCAACCATTTTTTTCTGATTCGCGGAAGACCACTGACCAAGTAATGGCTTTCGATTGATTTTCCACACACTGGCATCGATATTTGACAAGCGAGTTTCATTTGCAACGTCATCGCACCATTTCCAGGAGCTGAAATTGATTTATCACTGCTGCATTGCAGGTTTTCCGGAAGGGATCCTTCCTTGCAATACAGGAACGGCACAGGAATCGAAGATTGGAAGTCCCGTAAACCGCTAAGCGTAATCACCCCACACACTACACAAGTAAAAAACTGTACATACACAGCTTTCACTCGGAGTCCCAGAAACCGTTAGCTATGCTTCTAGATTTCATGGGACTAAATTTGCACAGTCCTTGCAACACACAACAGTTGTTTGGCAGCACAAATCCAGGCCACACAGAAGCAGTCTATTCAAAGCGGAGAGGATAGGTTTCCAACGCGAGTCACCCAAAGGCTACAATGCAGAAGGCTGATTTCAGCGGGTCAAGCCGGCTCACGAGCCGCCATTCAAGGTATTTTTCCCACGGCAACGAAAGACGATCAACGTATGACAAAACCCGCCGGCTCAGGTCGCATATTACGACAGCACGCAGAAAAGGGGATTCGAAACTTAATCCTCACTTGTTACGAAACAAAGCATTCCCGATCATACGAAACCGCGACCGTCACTTTGCCGCAGAGTGCCACACATGTTTGAAGCACGTCACTGGCGATATAGCGTGCATGCTAGGGAAACCATGGCAAAGACATTTTTACAGTCAACGTGGGAAACAGTCGCGCGCAAGAGATATTCGCGGCAGAAATCGGCTCTTGTCTGAAGAAGCCCTAATTCCACATATACAGCAAACCACAAGCTGGTTTAGAAATCGAACGCAAGAGAACAAACCTAACATTGGTGTTCACCCAGGTACAAGGACCGCCAAACTAACTCTTCACGCTTTCAACATCTCACACTTTTCAGGGACAGGAAGTAGGTAAACACAAATTAATGACGAGCAAGAAAAATACAGAAGAGAACTTTGAAGGAAACAGAGCTTGGTGCTTCCACACCAGTGCGCCCGTTGACAGAGATAGGGGCAATGTTTACGAAAAATGTGTGCAAAGGAGGACGACAAAAAGTATAACCGCGTTGTCAAGAAATATCAGCAGGAATTATTTGAGGATAAAAAAATGCCTTCGTCCTACGCGCAACTAACCAGGGTTGTCCCTAATTATTGATCAGAGTCTCGGTTAAGTGGTAATTTCCGCGCACATTTCATGATATGAAACGAACTGAATGAACAAAAATGAGGATTCTCAATTAATACACTTTTCCCGGATGTACAATTGCAAATGGTCTGGTCGTTTGTTAGCTATTGCCACAAATGAAACCGCAGTGGCACCACAGTGTTGAGCGACCCGCAATCCCGTGAACACAAGCACCTGATCCACACAATCATGGCGCGAATTGACTTACCAGGCAGCGGGGGTTGTTGACAATACAATACGCACCTGGCACTGACTAAGGGGCAGGCTGAAAGGTCAAGAACTGCTTCCAGTTGTCAAATATATGAAGTCAAGAGCGCTCAGCTTCTTGAGATCGTGACAGGATCGGAGAGGTAGTTTTTAAGTTCCGCACAACCGACCGAAAGCACCGACTGCGTAGCCAAGGTGATGATGTACTGAGAGTGCGGAAGCCTTGCCGGTGAATGAAGCAACACGCTAGTTTGTGTTCAGCTGTGATTTTTAACTCGGCCACTGATTTTACCGGACATAATTTTGAATTGTTAGGAAACAGAACCACAACGAGGCTCTGAACGCGAAAACATATAGCGCTTGTCTTAACGCTAGTTTCTTACTTGGGGAGCATTGTCCATGAAATTACACTTTTCAATGAAGAGGCAAAAGGAGCATGGTAGTAAACGTTGCACCCGAACATGCAATTCACCATTTACTATTATCAGACTGTACAATCCCACAGTAGGATTTTATGCAATTGAAGGAACACAGAAACAAAACGGACTTAAATAGACGATTGTACAGCGTTTTGCAATCTTCTTCGCGAGAGCCATAACTCGAAAGCAAATTGAGCGTGCAACAAACAAGGCATCTGATACGGCTTTTGACGCAAGACTCACACGTGGAGATTGCATTGGCAGGATAGGCTTAAAGTAATTTTCTGCTTTTAAGAGGTTGAATCGCCCCGTGCGGCCTGCCAAACTTCAAACAACAAAAAGCTTTTCACGTAAGTGCAATCGCGGCACAGGGAAGCATCGCCTAGCAACAACGGGAGCGCACACGCGAGCGAAATACTGCTCTACTCAGTTTTGCGGACATGAAAAACAACAATAGCAACTATTATTGTTATTATTAATAATTATTACTATACAATAGCGACTATTATTATACAACAATAGCGACTATTATTATTATTATTCATCCTGTTTACTCTGCATGTGAGCGTTTCACAAACAGGTTTTAACAGAAACGGAGATTACAAACACAAGAATCTGCAAACCAAGGCATTTAGGTCTGAACGGACACACAACACACAAACGAGCGTACAACCAAGCCTCGCATTTTTTGCAGACAATGTCAGAAATCGTATCACTTAAATCTCACAGCTTCTGCAGCCCAGCTCACACGAATGCCGTTTGGGGTCCGTCACTGACGTGGCAATCCACCACGCGCACATAGAACCATAGAAGAGGTTGCAGCAATAACAGTCCACTTGCCGTTGCGGCATTTCGAAAGTACGAGATCAGAATGTATTGAAACTTCACAATAAGGCGGTGAGACGGGTTTCCACGGTGAGCGGCGTCACGCAACCAGCGGTCACAGGCGCAGGAAATAATAACGCGATTGATGCATTCCGATTNCCTATTAATCCAGTGCAACGACTGTAATCAAGAAATCCGTGGTCGTTCCGTTTCTTCCCNAGAATTTTAACAGAGCCGGGATAAACTAAAATAGCTAACAGGTGATGCGTCCTGGCCGCGTGGTGTTAAAATTGATATGACCTAATATAGCTTTCACGCAATTGGCGCCTGGCACGGAGGAAGCGGTGACAAGTGTCCGCAGACCACACGTGGCACTCCAGAAAAGAGTAGTCCTAAACGAGTTTCACAAAAACTTCCTTTTCTAACGCGTACTGGCGATTTCACAAAGCTACAGTTTTGCAACAGCGTTCTTTCACGCTTTTCAGGTGTAAACCAGCGTATATCTGATATCACGATCATCGACACTCTAGAAATGAAATAAAACAACATCGCTACACCAAAAAAACGTAATTATCACATGAAGGAACCCAGTATACAAGGTACTGATTGTGGAGGCCCTTCAACAAAAGCACAGAAGCGTTATTACATCGCATATGAAATTCAGCAACAAGTTGACGGAACGGGGCGATGCGGCGGAGACGAACAGAAAATACATCACTGGTGTTAAGACGTGGTTGACGTGGTAACGTGGTAAGTTGGCACCAGCTTTAAGGCAAAATGTGCCATGTTGAATCCATTCCTAATCAAACTAAGGCCAACCTTCCGAGGTGCGAGGGCCTACGCTTGAAACAAGAACGTCAGGAGTGACGCTGATAACAATTGTCAGCGATAGGAACCGTTCCCCGTCGGTTTTTCAACGCGATTCAAGCGATTGGCTGACCGACGCCAGAATGATAACAGATCAGCTCATGGAAGGAGCGGGCCTCCGGTTGGTGAGGTGCGTGACGTCACTTACGGTCGATACAACGCAATGATGAAGACAAAAGATTTCTTTGTGTGCGCACTGAGCAGGCATTTGAATCGCGCAACGCAACGTGTAATTTATCGCTCTAACGGTCTAACAACAAAAAACAAAGATTCAGCACCAACCGGTGACCGTTGTAATGACAAACGGTGTCAATCACGTGAAAGAACTGAAAACGAAACCCCCGACGGTGTAAACAATGCCTGTGTTTGCTGTATTTATTACGAACTGTTAATTAGGTCGGCCAGGTCTTCGCAGTGGAATGCTTAACAGCTTAAATCGTGATAATAGTGCCTCGTCCTAGGATCTGAATCACAACTAATTCGAAACGCGTTTGCTGTCCTTGTTCGACAGCAGGAAAAGCAGGCAATTCGTTGGTCAGACTAGCATCAGATGGACATTCGAGACAAAACAAACGGCCGGCGCGATTCATAGGCACGCGTTTGTTACGCGCCAGGAATTTCAGAACATAAATCTTTTATGCGATTTCTGCTGCTTGTCGTCGCCAAAGAGACGGGAAACGAAGACGAATTGAATTCGGGCAGTGCAGATAGACGGGCATGTGTGGATGGTCGAAGTACACCTCTCTCAGCTAACGGCCGCGTCTGCGTTGAGCTTTCAGGCGAAACAATCAACGTACCGCGGTTCCTTTGAAGACCGTCAGCAAACAAAGATGCGAGACCGAAAAGGTGAAATAAATTCAAAAAGTTCACGAGCAGTTCTAGCGGTGGCGAGTGGGAAGAGTTTTTGCAGGCGGGTTCGTTCCGATTGAATTGGCTTGTTCCTCACTGCGACCGAATGACCGAAAATGCAATAAACCTTCGCGCTTCAAAAGCAACGTGTTGAAAATCTCGAGACATCGGGGAGTGAACAGGTGGATAAAAAGTACAAGACAAAAGCAAGAAAGACCGTGTGAACATAAAAAATGTAACCGCTGATAACGGTGACAAAACGGTGCTTGGAAACAACGAAAATCAAGCGCTTGGCCAAGCAACGAGTTGTTTCCCAAACTAACCGCAATGTTGCCGTTGTTGACGAAACAGGCACAGTTTTCGCAGCGCCATACGGTACTGCCGCGCTTGTGCAACAATTGAAGTTTTTCCACAACCAAACATGCGATAAGCGTGCTCATAGCACAAGTCAAACATTATCGGCTTACTTCGATAACCATCGCGAACAGCTGCTGTACATTTAGGTCGATCAAGATAGATTTAGAACGTTTCGCGTGGCTTGTGCCCATCAACACGATTTTCAGACTTGTTTCTTTTCGACATTCTGCCAAGTTTGACTTTTCAACAACCAGTGAATAAGTGGACTATGCTTTGGATAGGACCATTTTAAACACGAGAACACGGTTCGTTTTGTGTTTTGCATCCGGGTACCATCTTTTTGCTGTTTTCGCAGGCCGAACGCTATTTGCAACAGTGCAAATCTTCGTTGCAACTAAGCAGGAGCTTGGAAGGGATTTACGTGAGCCATTCTTAGGTTTGCTCCGGCTGGAATTCCTCCCCTCATCTTGATCCTTTTAAGTGTTTGGGCTTTAGAATGGAAAATAACTGCACCAATATACACAGAAACAAGCAATTAGGCAAGTCCAAGACCAAGAACAACATCCGATCATCTGCAAGTTTGGAAGACTACATTCAGCGCTGATAATAAAGTCAAACCAAAAACAACGGAGCTGTAAAAATCGATTTGAGGAATATTCTATGCAGAATGTCCACGAACGCTTTTTGCGCTCAATTGCGAGTAATGCTGGCAGCTGCACGAGAAGACTAAATTAAATTCTTATCGGATTTCTACGACAAATGGCTTGGTCAAGACACCGATCGAGCGCACAGGAGACGTGCGCGACAATCAAATTTCAGAGCGCCGCTATTTCATCCAAGCAGCGGTTGCACGATCAGCAGGCTCTCACGGCCGAAGCAAAATACACGCGAACAAACTGACCTTGATTTAGTGCGCCAATAATAATCTACCTAATACATCATCAACACTCGTGTGTTGAACAACAGTGGTCTGCGGCAGAGATGAGCGGACTGTGAAATTTTTCAGTCCGAGTCCAGTCCTGATCCGATGAAATTGAATCCGATCCAGTCCTGATCCGCAAAA
>JGI24158J21664_10006509_pt1 | contig 15399 bp, 13 predicted proteins | sample Ectturendosymbi3_FD_21664 | JGI IMG/M metagenome (IMG submission 21664) | reverse complement strand
TTAGGGTTACAAACGTCCTGGCAAGTTCATTGCAACCCAAGGTCCGACAAAGAACACTGTGGCTCACTTCTGGCAGTTGGTTTGGGAGCAAAACTGTCGAATGATTGTCATGCTTGCCAACCTGAGGGAAAACTACAAGGCAGGCAATATATTTTTACTCTTTTGCTTAGGATGAAAGAAAAGTAGAAAACAAATTCGTTTCATCACAATGCTGTGCTTTTATATTGTTTCTGTTTAAGGCATAAAATCATGTAAAGAAACAACTTGGTATGACTTTAAATAAATTTTACTTTGTTGCGATCTTTCAGTCTAAATGTGAAAAATATTGGCCCAAGGCAAAAGAAACGATCGAGTTCACTTCTATGTCCATAACTTCAGTTGACGAAAGAAGTTGTGATGGTTATGTCATCAGAAAATTTATTGTGACGAATAACAACAGCCGTCACGAACCGGTAAGAGCCGTACTAAAGTGGCTAATGTTTTCTGTGGTTTTAATCTGCTTTTATTGACAGGAGTTGTGGTCCGACTCCTGGTAAATGCTGAATGCCTGAAAGCAGACTGGCAATAATGATATCAGCGCCAAGCGTGAACATCAACCACTACCGAAGTCCAACTTGCCGCAAGTTGTAAGCAGTCGTTTTATGCCAAACACGAAAAATGGATATTTCTAACAAAAATGATGTGAATTGGTATAATCATCACAGCTTGGCTTTTTCTCTCATGGAAATTTTGCTCAAAATGACAACAAAAATGTCAATATTTTGGCGCCACATGAAGAAGTAATGAAATCTATTCCCTTGTTAGAGAGGAGGGAGCAAGATTACCTTGAATTCATACCCCACTACACCACTGTTTGTTCAAGGCAAACACGTCCCTGTGGTCGCTGTCACTGCTTTCACAAAGATGGTATGCATGAAAAGATTTTACTTCAGCTGAGGTCTATGACCAGGCTTTGGTACACTCCATTGCTTTATTTCAAATGCTTTATTCACTGCTTCTTGTGCCACAACAAATAAGGTTCACTTTGTGTATTTGGTCGCTTTTGCTGGGGAAAATAAAACGTGAGAATGCATAGTTTAAATAAGGCCATGGGTAATACTTAAGCTGACCTTCTTTTGCAATCGCTCTACAACTTTGATACAAAATTTCTTCGAGTGCAATCACTAACTCTTGTACGTTGTTTCCAGCAGCCTCTTACTAAACTGCAGAAACCAGATTTAACGCAATGTTTAAATGCTTCTGTGTTCAACTTAGAAGTCATCTCAGGTTGTAACTTCTGTTAGTCACAGTAGTCTTTCAAATGTGCAACCTCTTCCTGAGGCGTGTGTTAGCTGCAACCCTTGGCAAAAAGCACGAAAGTCGTGATTCACAATTACTTCTATTTCATTGTCGTTTGAAAGTTGTGCCAATTTGACCAGCACTACCATTCGTCAGGCTGAGTATTCGCCAATGTCTTCACAATCTGACCAGGGACAGGGTCGTTTTGTATACGAAAATGTTCGCGCTTGCTTGCGCATAATTTTTGCCCGTGTCTGTCTGATGAAACCACTACGTGCAGCAGGAACGTCGTTCGGTGACTCAATACCACTACGTGACCTGGCCAGATCACGGAGTGCCAATCACGACTTCCGGCTTATTGCGTATGCTTAAAGAAATGAACGACAACGAGAAAAACCGAGGAAGGGATGCACAGGATCCTGTTGTGGTGCACTGCAGGTGAATTTTTTTGTTTTCTGTTAGTGACGACTATTGAAATTGTTATCCTCCACCTCCGTGTGTTCACGTCCCTATTTCTTTCTTCCTCCTGGGATTCAACCTCGAAACATCCGCCATGTGCAGCAAATATAAATAGACATACAGCATGCAACAGTTCCAGCCTATTGTTAGAATACATAATACCTCTGGCACTTCCTGTTTGCCGTTATTCCCATGCGTATCCAAGCTACCAATGCCGCATCCTCGAGTAAGATTAAGAGGTTTTCTCTTGGATCTTAAGTAAAGGTCTAGTATTCCTCATGCAATGTGGTCACAGCATTTTTTTGTTATCAATGCAACAACTTGGCTTCCTTGCGTTTAACTGGCATGGGCCGTTTCCTTTGCCACGATGGGCACGTGATGAACAGAAATCATGTGTCGTGCGTGCGTTGAGTCTACATACTTCCTTCGTTGTAAGGAAATGGTTCATCAATTATGTGGCGAATACTATGGAGTACCACCTCAACTGAACGATAAAAACAGTCTTTGAAACGGGCAGACATGTAGCGTCAGGAACTTGCCTTAGGTTTTCTAACCAGTTCTAGTATCAACTTGGCGTTTCTACAAAATCTCCATCCGATGTTTAAAAAGATTCGTTAAATGATTTATCGCTGCTGCAGCCAATGAACTATAACTTGGTTTGTTCAGTGATTTCGATTTGATTTAACTTCTACATGCAGCTGAATCACGATCCGATTTGAGTATTTTCAGAGTTAAACTCAGCTATACTCATTGACGTGTGACCATCAAGATTAATTAGCCACGCTCTATTTTCGGCTTCGGTATCTCATGTGCATATGTCAAAAGCAAAGTATGTGAATCTCACCAGATGCGAAACTGCTACATGACTTGAGTCAGTTTCGTGCTTGATTTCTAGTGCGTCCTGTTATCTTTTGAGAGACCAATAATATTCGTCTTGATTGAATTAAGACTTTTGATAAGCAAACTCTTTTCTAGTCACGAAGATTCTTCGGCCTTTATATTTTCTACGACAGACGTGTTTAGTGACAAACCTTTGGCACTATCTGCTTTGCGCTTTTTTAATAGGACGGCTAGGCATAAGCAAGCAAAAATTTGGCAAGTGTAAACCATAATAACACGTGTACCTAGTTCTGCTTTTTGAATTTTTGTTACGTTTCTACTACTACTTCCCTGTAAACCATATTGTTTTGTCTGTTGCAGAGAAACCGTTATACGCTATGTCAATCTTTTACATCATCAAAGTTTTGAACTGAATCAGGAGTTGCATAACTCTTCTTTGCCTGACTTTCTTCATATCAGGCTACAAGTTGCATTGCTGAAATGCACTATTATTTTCATCTGACCACACGTCATCTCTGTAAACATTTTAACTCGGCTAATGCAGTGGTTGGCAATTGTAACACATCAGTTGCGTCACAAGTAAATGAAAAAGTTTATGAAAAGGGAGATACTGCCTAAACCGACGAAAAGAGCTCGCGCGTTATACAATCCTGTTTTGAAATATTTTGATAAAAGATGGCGGACGATTAGATGCATACCTTCGATCAAACTAGGCGATATTAGTAAATTATTTGGTCAATTGGTTGTTTTATGGGATCCCAGTGTTGATGGAAAATTTTTAATTATTTTCGAAATAATTTTACTGTTGCCAAAATGTTTTGAGACAAAAACGACAAATTTTTTTTCTGCAACTCAAGAACTTTTCCTGTGAAGTTCTAGAGCGGGGGTTTGGACTCTATTTACTAACACGGCTCATACATTTCATGTGGGATATCACGGGTGAAAGTGGAGATTGTAATTTTATTTTGCAGGGTGACCCAAAAAAACAGAACCAATAAAAATTTTATTAAATCCTACAAAGATCCAGTAAACTTCAAGCACTTTGCAGGTTTTAAACTTCAGTCCGTGTACAATCATTCCTCAAAGTTTCAGTCATTGACGTCCTTTCGCATAAAAGTCATGTTCTTTCAAAAATATGCTGTGATTTTTAGGGCTCCTGCTGACCGAATACCGTACAGTAGTGCTTCTTAACCATTTTTGGTTTCGTTCACCCCTGCCATCGATTGCTGCATTCCCATTCACCCCACTGCGAATGCATGTCCCATATGACAATAATGACCTAACTACTGTACATACAACGCAATGTTATTGCTGAGCTTGATTTTTGCACAAGATCTACTTAAGCTAAGTAATTCATCAACTGCCAAGAAATGGGAAGCTACGAGTGCAAAAAATGTAGTCATCCGATGTATTTTAACAAGCGACGACACAGAATCTGCAAACTACGGGCTCATAGTTAGAATCAAAGATGAGACCTCTGCCACTGCAGATACAACAACAAAACCACAAAAAAACGATAGGAAACTACAAATATTTTCAACAAAAAGCCGTTTACTAATTACTGCACTGCTCCCAAACTTTAGTGATTAACTTTTCAAACCATAGATGAATTAAGTCCTCCAAGGCCATACTCAGCAACGAGTCAATGCATATCAGCGCATTTCGCGTTTCAGTTTTCAACTCGATCGCGGCCATCCAAAGGATTTTTTCCAGTGGGGGCCAACCATGGTTAAATTTCATTTTACTAACACAAAAATAACAGAAAAACATTTTTCTACAAAAAAATGAAGAAAAAAATGTCGAATTTCAAAATCCAAGGGAGCAAATCCCCCCTGCCCAAAACGTTCTTTTTCTGAAATATACGTGGTAGTCATTAGCACCAGTTGTTGAAAGGCTCTATGCAATTTCCTTATACTATGGGATTAAAAAAAAACAACACAAAAATCCCCACAATAGAGATATGTTTTGAAAGACATTCTGATAGATCGTGCTGAGGGAAACTCATCTCTCCATCCATGAAAAATCTGGTTCTTGAAGTTGAAACTGCAAAGCTGATGAAGCTGGCGTGTCCTGATCGATTTCATCTCAGGGTTTACATTTCGATTTCATCTCTAGATTTACTTTCATCAAAACCAAGTGTTAGGATGTATTTCTTAGACCTTCTGTAGGTATTAGAGGAGATATTAACGCGTATTATTATTATTTTTATTTTTTTCGCTTTCATCAAATACAAAGTGTTTTAGGATGTATTTCTTAGACCTTCTGTAGGTATTAGAAGAGATATCAACGCGTATTTATTATTATTTTTAATTTGATTTTGGTGAGGTAATTGGCGGCAGGCCGAAGCCTAAAATTTGCTTCTTGCCGGGTCGGTTTAGGTGAATGCTCTTATCCAAGAACCGTTACGGCGATTCACTTAGTGGTCGTGGATCGAACACCCAACCTTCCAATTGAGAGGCGGACTCTTTACCATACCGAGCTAATGAGTGTTGAACATGATAAGGTTTCCGGATCGCGATCCAAATGGATTCTGCAATTCAGAACCCGATCCGGATCGGATTCGATTTCGAAAAAACTCTACCGGATCAAATATGGATACCCAAACCGCGTCGATCACTGCAGTCAAATGCTTAATCAGAGGGTTTTTTCGGATGGAAACCGGATTGGATCAAATATTTGGACAGTACTACCGGATCAGGATCGGACTGGATTGCACAGTTAGAATATTGGACTGGACTAAGATTGCAAAAATCTCCGATCCGTTCAACACTAGAGCAAATGCCGTCCCATTAGCGTACTAGATGTGAGAATCAATAACAAAGTGGTAACAAAAAAAAGTTTCACAAATAGGCTACACCCGTACTGCGACTGGTAAGGCTGCTCTGATCAGTGTTCATGTCTGGTTTTCACTCGAAATTGAGAATGAAACTTTCGAAAGTACTGGGATTCTACTGTAGCGATCGGAAAAACCGAGCGGCAAGTGCGCAAAAGCTTCACACTGTGGCAGCAAGCAACAACAGAGATCACGCGTCATGTTCACTTTTATTGCTTTTTCGCGCCACATATATATGGGTGATATTTTTCACGCACATCCCGTTCGGGGTGAATCGCACATTCAACGCAACGCCAACGGAGCGGTGGCGACAACATCCTCTCCTTTTTACAACGAACGGCACCGATCGCACGTTCTTTTCATGAAGGCAAGGTTAGAACGCTTGAAGTTCGCCGTTTTATTCATGATTGCTGATACGTGTTGGGTTGAAAAAAACAAGAACCAGAGGATGCAAAAATGTAACAAAAGAAAATTCATTCACCCTTCATCCACCCCTGTTATGTCATTCACCCCTGCAAAATTTCATTCAGCTTGGGGTGAACCATTCACCCGGTTATGAAGCACTGCCGTACAGCATCAATGTTTCTTTGCGTCCTATCACTCACCGCCCGACCAGAATAAGTACCCCTCAGATCTTTTGAAATGAGATTTTGCACAGACTCATACTCTCTAAACTTGTGAAACCAGTCAAAAATTTTGCTTTTTGATGAAGCATGACGACAGTGAAACTTTCTCCGAAAACTTGCTTGCACTACTTTGTGTGAATTATTAGCGAAATAGTCCTCCACGCAAAATGCCATCTCTTTGGCTGACCAAGACATGGTAGGAAAAATTATTGTTGCAATATTTCATGCACTAAGTCTACTACTACAACCTGAAAAAGAAAAAGGGAATAATTAAAATTAAAAATTTTATTCAAAGATTTGTGGGTTCTGTTTATTTGGGTCACCTTGTACGACAAAAATACAAAAATGTACATACAATCTTTTTTACTTGAATGAGAATAAGGAAAGAAAACTTATGAGATAGAACGCGAAGAACTTCTCCTGACTTATTTTATATGTATCTGCTTATCCTGGAGTTTTGTTTTGACGTGATGTTGTGTTCTAAGTGAGTAACAGAAACACTTACGCAGTTTACCCAACCTTGTTTTAGAGTTCAGTGATGTTGCCTAAAGTGCCTGTAAGATATGGAGATTTAAATGGATCCATTTGAACCTGCAGTAAATGCTGAAACAGCACGTTAAGCACTGCTGGTGTATGGAAGATGGTTCATAAAACGATCGCCAGCTTACGAGAACTTTTATCTTCACGTGCTGGTGCTGGTCCAGCCAATCCGCACCTGGTTCATGCCATAAAACTGCAACATGAATGCTGCATTTTAAATGAACAATGTGGTTGTTATTTCTTAGCGCTGGCGTTGGCAGAACAGGAACATACATCGGATTGGACATCTTGGCTGAACAGATGTACCAAGAGCAAAAGATTGACGTCTACAACACCGTTCTTGACATGAGAAGGCAGCGCATGGATATGGTTCAAACCTTTGTAAGTTGTGGTTGGTGTTCGAGACGCACAGCTAGCCAGTGGCGTATCTAAGGTATGACAGGCGTGGCACGTGCCATGGGCGCAACTTTGACCTTTGACGGGGGCGCAAAAATTGCTTGCAAAAATTTGAAATTTTTGTTTAGTTTCTTGAACCTCTATTTTGCGCCCCACACATTCACAAGCTGCAAAGCTGTATCAACGCAGCGTTCATACCTAATAGGTTAATGTACTAAGTCGGGGGTGTTGCGCCAGCACCACCAAGCATTATGGCAAAACTATGCTATTGTGACATTTTACGACGATCGAACACTGTGACAGAACAGTAACATTCGCATGCCATATCTGAGAGACCTCGTCCTTCTTACGCCATAAGAAAGGATAGGTCAGTCCTTATTGTTGCATTTCAGGCAAGAAGATATTAGTCAGAATCTGGCTGCAGGGGCGTAACGAGGTTAGGTAGGGTCGGTTCAAGAAACAAATTTGGTACCCCCATGTTCGAACCTGAGGTCTTTCGGAAGCAAATGTACTGGATTGAAGAAAGTACTTGTGACATTGTTGGGACTTTACGGCGGCCCCCGCAGTGATTTGTCGCCCGGGGAATTGTGCCCCCTTTGTCCCCTCATTACGCCCCTGCCTGGCTGAGTTGAGTTTAAGTCCGTAGCTGTGAGAATCTGACTGTTACAAAAATAACTGCTGTTAAGCTCCCACAGATGAACACATTACTTGAACTGCCGTGGCCCACTCCGACTTTACGAATCTTCTTCGATGGCCACTAGTAGCGTCCGATAAATACGCTGAATAAATGCCCCAGTCCAGGGACTAAGGTAGAGAACATTAGTCAGTCTTCGAAAAATTAGCATTTAGTATCATTACCGTACCACTTGAGTAAAACATGTTAACTCGTGAAAAAGGTTTGTTGGTCTTGTTTTGAGCTAGTTTCTTCTGTCCAAATTTGGTTTTCTGATCAATGTCCAAGTGGCCTTGTGAAAAGGTCCTGACTGTCAGAAACAAAACCCTACGTGTGACAATTTCGCAGCTGTGTACAATTCAGATGCAGATGCCAAGCAACTATACGAGAAGATTCTAGTTTCCAAAATGCTAATTTCACGTTGTGCAACTTAAAATTGTCGTGTCTTGTATCTTTAAGTCCTGACATACTTCGAAATGCTTTGCATATAATGCGGACGATGGCAGAATATGTATTGCAAGCTGCGAACGATCTTTCAGTAAACTGAAATTGATCCTTTCATACCCACGGATGTCAATGATCAACAATAAATCTGGGTATTGCGTGATCCAGCTTTGATGAGAATAGAAAGGGACGAAACAAATAAAGCTTACTTCGATAAAATCATAGACGACTTTGCTTCCATAAAGGCACAGAAAATATTGTTTTAATTATCATTTTTGTGTAATTTAACCAGAAAAGGCGGGATATAGTTACGTCTGGATGGTGCGTTTTCAAACACAACTGATGCATGGATTGCATGTGCAATTCAAATTTAATGTGTTCCATTTTAAAAGAAATTGTCGTCTGCAGATGCAATATGCTGTTTGATTTTTTATTTGTAAGATATATTATTAAAGGCCACACATTCAAGCTTTGCCATGGGCGCCACTTTGCATAGATACACCACTGCAGTTAGCATTTTCACACTTTATCCTTCTTGAATTAAAAGTTACTTCCATGCAACGATCAAAGGAAGGCATGATCAGCGTCACTTTGCCTATAGCCGCATCATTAAACGTCATTTCACTTTCATTCTTCAACAGTAGTCCTTGTCCGATGCGTGCACGAGATTGCAATCCCCATCAAAAAGCGTTTCCACCGCCAATACGATGTTGAAGGCTTCTTCTTTGTGTTGATGATAAGAGAATTGCTTTGAGTAGTTACGCCTGACCCCTTTCAGAGTCTTCAAGCAAAAGTTCAATTTTTCAAAGTCTTCACATTGGTAGCCACAGCATAGCCTTCTTTGTACCTCTTCGGAGCAAGCCCGTAACAAGGTTTTAAGGTTTAGGGGAAAATACATTTTTAGGGTGGCAAGAGGTTTGTTTTATTTTATGTTTAAAATAAATATAATAAAACATCTTCTGGGCACAACAAAAGTTGGGGTCACTGCCCCCGATTGTTCCCCGTAACTACAGGTCTGCTGCGGTGTCCCTTTTAAGATGTTTCAGTGGCAAAACCGTTCTTTTTGTACTCATCTTATGAAAATGATCTGAATAAAGTGTGAGCTGGATAAGTTACTTATAGACTGTCTTTTCTAAGATCTGGTTTGGATTAAGCTGTTCTATAGCAACCTACTGCCAACAACACAAATGACTAACAAAGCTTGAGTGAAATTTCCTCATACTTAATTGCTGCCAGTAACGAAGCACCACAGATTCACTGGACTAATTACGTTTGTTCCAACCGGCGCTTGTGTTGTTGATTTGACCACCTCATAGTGAAGACATTCGGGTCTGAAATTCTATGAATGTGAGAATACTTCAAAAGCTGCATAGTCGTTGAGACTATTTATAAAAATTCTGCAAACTGCAAAGAAAATTGGATCGATCGTGCTATTTACCCACAGGTAGCATCCAGACTTGAAAAAATAAAATTATAACGCAAAAATCTGCAGTATAAATTAGATGTGACACGACTAAAAAGTTATTTTTTCTTTCGCGAAATGTATAGAGGCCGAAATCTTGGATCACATGACCGAAGTTAGTGGAACTTCAGGTAAAGGTACTGTTCAGAAAAACGGTAGATTGAAAATATTTGAAGCAAACAGGTAGCAGTTTCGTTTTGACTAATCTCGAAGTTACCTTCGAATTGTATTTAACTGTGCCTTGAACAGTAGACTCTTGTTCAGATGCCAGAAAAAATGGGGTAGCGTACCGTCGAATGTGAACAAGCCACAACAGCGTATGAAATTGTAACCAGAGGGCTGATGGCCACGTCTTTAAACTTTTTGTCAATATACTGACTTTCATGTATGCATTGGTTGTTTCACACAATGCTTGTTTTTCATCAAGAATCAGTACATTCTCATCTACAAGCTTCTCACTGAGCTCCATCTATTCGGAGATACAGATCTTGTTGCAGACGAGCTTGGGCAGAGAATGGCCGAGATGAACCTGTAAGTTGGGAAGCAGTTGTAAAAACCTCTGTTCGTAAATCTGGAGCGGGATAACTTAGTGGTATACCCATTAACTTTAATCACGACGGCAGAAACCCAGTTCAGGTTTCGACCTGCCGCCATTGCCGTCAATAAAATAACAAAAATGCTCTAAAACCAACCGAAGCGTCAATCGAACTTACATGTTTAATATAACCATCTATAGAACAGAGGAGGATAACTTTTTGACTCGTAGGTCGTATTGTATTTTAAAATTTGACAGCGACCGGATTGGGAGCAGATGGAAGGATTGTTGGTGTAAATTAAAATAAGAGATGTAAAATTGAGTCTGTTAATATACATCAAACAAGTTCAGCGGACTGAAATAAAGAACCTAAGGGCCGTATGTGGCCTATGTGCCGTAGTGCACCCATGCTGTTTAGTACAAACCTTTCACTGTTGATAATTTCTGGCCCATTTTAATACGATGCAGTGAAAGTGCCGCTCGATTGCTAGCGCCATCTATGAGATTTTGCACGAGCCCTGTGACTTTGATAAATTCGCTCTGATGAGGTTAACATCGGGATTAGAAAATAAGTCATAAGCAAACCATATAGCAATAGGTTTACACGAAAAAACTCAAACTTAAAGATGGATACTTTTCTTATAAATTTAAAACGTGGAAATAACTTGTCAAACTGTACAACCCTTAATTTGTCCGTTTCGCCGTATTTCGCTTAAATTAACTTGCCTTTCTTGACAGATTAAAAAAGCAGGAGTTTGACATGTTGTCACGGATCCAACCACTCGAACCGTCCCAGAAGACTGGACTCGCTACAGAAAATGCTGCTTTGAACAGAAATTGCGCAGTAGTGCCGTGTAAGTTTCTTGATTATAAAATGGGTTTTACACGCTACAGGCAACACAGAAAAGCTGGTAGGGAGTTCTAAAAATTATATTTACAAACAAAAGAAGATCTACGATGCTACGTTTTTAGACACTAAGAACCTGAACACCAGTAAATAATCAGGTTGGTAAAGACACTCAGCAATAACCGTCGATGATGAAAAGAGATGAGATGCTGTGCAATAACAAGGAACGATTTGAAAGAAAGTTCAGCTGTATCTTTATTACAAACGTACAGCAAAGTGGGGCCAGTCCCAATTTTAGTTATCATAACAATGTCAATTTTGCTATCCAAATTTGTCATAATGCATTTGTCAAATGGTCACCCACACGAACAACATGGCAAACCAACCGTTGATGACGTTTTTTGGTTAAAGGCCTGTGGCGTGGTTGCAGCATTTGTTGTAGCAATGAGTAAGTGCAGTAATTGACTAGGGCAGTGGTTTTTAACCGGGGGCAAACCTCTCCAGGGTGCGTCAATAAATTTCCAAGGTATACGAGCCCTTACGCGCTCGGCAACATGGAAAGCTTGATCAATGAATTCACCAACAAGTATATTTACTTTTACAACTTTATTTAAAATCAGGGGGCTTGAAACAAAGGATAATTACTTAAACGAGGCGTGGTAGAGAAAAGGTTAAGAACCACTGAACTAGAGTATTGGTTGAGTATAGTCACCCAATTACTGTAGGACTGTGATTACGAGTTGCACAGGCGGAAAGTATGCGTTGTGAACTCTAGGAGCTCATGTTGGTTCTTCTGCATTTGATCAGAAATAGTGTTTACGTTGTTGGTAATACTGTCGTGAGGAAGATTTTACGTGTTACACGTGCGACCTTTCAAAGGTTCAAGCCTCAGTGGTGGGTTTAGGATTGGGGGGCGGCCGAGGCAAGACTAAAAAGGAGGCCCTCCGATGACGTCATCATACTCAGCTAACCGTGGTAATAACTTTTTATTTGCCTAAGATACGGCCACCCAAGGATATGTTCCTGAGACTACGGCATAACTGAAATAGCAGAAGGAGAAAATGCAAAAAGGCGTTCATGATACACAACTCTGAAAACACTGAAAGTTGAGAAGACAAGGCTGGCAACGCAAAAGTTAGGCAATAGCAAGTTGACATCGCCCCCACTTTATTTTCGCGCCCCATTTCTCTGCATTCACCATCAATAAACTACAAAGTTTACACTGTCTATTGAAAGAAATCCTTTCTCAGCACAGAATGAGACACTAAGATCTTACAGAGTATATATTTCGCCTACAAAGTAGGCATCATCAGCTCTTATTCTTTGAACGTTTCACACCTTCCCCCTTTGAAAAAATGCTCGGTAGTTGGTATCCTGAATTTGTTCACATTCATGTCTTTGTGGAATCCATGAAACTATAAACAACAACCAAGAAGATTTAAAACACTAAAAGTGTTTTAAATTTTATCCTTTTAACTGCAAGAAAATAGCATACAAAAGCATCCAATTAGAGACTTGTTTTGGAAAGCTTTGAGGCTGGATGAGTCAAGGCTGTCCTCACCTTGCTTTGACACTAGTCGTTTGTAAAATGTGCAAAAGTAGGAAATAATTCATCATGTACCTTATCGAAAACATTTCTACGGCAGCATGTAGCCTACACAATTCATTAAATATTTGCTAAGAAAAAACGGTTCAAGTTATATTGGCTAAGAGCTGGCAAAAGAGCTTGAACATCACCAACCAAGTCTGCCTTAAACCAAACATTTACTATTCAATTCAAACTTCAAATAACCTGTGACTTCAAACATAGGCTAAATCAAACCACCTAAAATATCTGTAGAAAAATGAGCAGCCTATTCATAATACTCAAAAATTGCCATTTCTGCTGCGTGATAAGCATGAAGTAGCCTTGCTTATTAATAGTCTTTGTAGCGCAACAGCAGTATTACAAAATTACGTTGCAAACTAAGAAGAAAATGTCCTATAAATTAAAGACGTAATGTGGTCCCTGCTATTACAAATGCATGTTGTCTGATTTTCTGATGGAAATGTTCACTAAGGTACAACATCACAAGAAATGAGAAATTTGTCTAACCATTTCAACTCAGAGACATAAAAAAGACTACTTTTTGTTCATCTGAGGCATTTTCATAAAATCATCAATATAGCAAATACTTCAATCTCTAAAAATCATCATTTGGTGTAAAAAATTATCATTTGGTATAAAAAGTTATCATTTGGTACAAGTAGGCTTATTTGCTCTTATTTCGTAGGGTCTTTTCAGAACTTTTTGGAAGAAATCTTAACCCACAATTTTTTTAGGTGTAGAAGATAGGTTGAAGCTTTATTTGTTCATAGGAGGTGGTGGTGGGGCCGCTTTGAAAGGACAATAGTTACAGCTGCTGTTGGGGGCCGCTTTGACAGCAAGGTACTTGCACATTACAGTTGCTGTTTTGGTCCCCTTTGAAAGTATATTAATTGCAAATTACAGTTGCTGTTGGTGGCCGCTCTGAAAGCAAGGTACTTGCACATTAAGGTTGCTACTGGGGGCCCCTTTGAAAGTAAGGTACTTACACATTTCAATTGCTGTTGGTGGCCCCTATGAAAGCAAGGTACTCGCACATTACAGTTGCTGTTGGGGGCCCCTTTGCAAGCACAGTACTTGCACATTGCCCCTTCAATGAAGTTTAAAAGCAGAGTACTTACACATTTCAGTGGCTGTTGGGGGCCCCTTTGAAAGCAGATTACCTTCAAATTGCATCTGCTGTTGAGGGCCCCTTTGAAAGCAAAGTACCTGCATATGACAGTTTCTGTAGGGAGGGCCTTTTGAAAGCAGAGTACTCACACATTACAGTTTCTTTTAGGGGACCCTTCAGTGAAGTTTAAAAGCAGAGTACTTACACATTTCAGTGGCTGTTGGGGCCCCTTTGAAAGCAAGTTACCTTCAAATTGCAGTTGCTGTTGGGGGCCCCTTTGAAAGCAAAGTACCTGCACCTTACAGTTTCTGTAGGAGGCCCCTTTGAAAGCAAAGTACTTACTTATGATCTGCTTTGTAGGACATTATATGAGTAAATAATAAGTTTTTTATCAAAAATAAGGAAACGTTACGCGCGTAATGCCTCATGGGGGGGCCCGAGGCAAGTGCCTCGCTAGCCTCCCCTTAAACACACCACTGAAGCCTCCACAGCAGTCCCGCAAAAGCCACTTTTTTGCAAGATGCTCTGCCACTTTGCATCTCCGTAACTCGCTAACCGATAGCTAGAGAACTGTTTACGGATTCAGGAAGTCTTTTACTTTAGAATTAAAAGACATATTTGAGATTTCGGTTTAGTGTTTCTTGTTGGTGACGTCATAGGGGCATGTTTTCGCGCCTTTTTGGCTAAGGTTGCCTGGCCCTGGGCGTCAACTCACGAGCCATTTTTTAACTCCGTTTTTTGGAAACTACGCCATCATCCGCGTTTTAGAGCCCTTGATTGTCTTTCTAGCATATCTGGAGCCAAAATTATGGCTCAAAAAACAAAATTGGTTAAAAATTCAAGTCCCACAAAAGCTAACCTTTGCCATTTTGGCTAAGTGCCATAACTCGCCAGCTGATTGAGCTAGAGAGCTGTTCAAATCCTCTAAAGATGGGTAAAGTCTTGTAGTTTGAAATAAATAAAATTTTGTTTAGTTTTGGATGTCGGGTTTTTTGTTGATGTTCGCATAATGGAAGTATGTTTATGCATATTTGTTTACATTTGGATGACGTCACCAGGCCCTGGACGCCAACGCCATGAGCCATTTTTGACTCGAGTTTTTATTGGAAACTAGGCCGTAATACGAGTTTTTAGAGGGCTTGCTGAACTTGCTAGCGTTTCTGGTTCCAAAATTACGGCCAAAGAACGCATATGAATTGGGGAAATCCTCGCTAATCCGTTAGGGGAATTCCTACAAGATTGTTTTTTTTACCATAATGACTCATATTAAATCTTAGTTTTCAATAAAACTCTGAGCCACGAAATCGGCTCATTGGATCAGCCGATGACATCATCACAAAAACGCAAAGCCTACCCCAACCATGACGTCATCGACTAAAAACCGAAAACCCAAAACTTAAATATTATTTAAATTTTAAACCAGTGTTTCCCAACCTTTCTCTGACCATGTACCCATTCAGCATTTCGACAGTTGAACACGTACCCCTAAAATGTCTTGATCATGGAATGCGAAGTTAAGAGGCGAATGCCAGTCCATACCACACTGCAACATGTTTCATAGTCGTTTCACAGACCTTTCTGCAAATCTTTTATCATGACTAATCATATATATATTTAACAATAAGCATATAATTAACACTAAAAAAGCCTTCAAAAAACTATACATTTTTATTCTGAGACGTTTCGGATTAATCTTAATCCATCTTCAAATCCATCTTCAATCTTAATCCATCTTCATATAATGATTTTTGAAAATAGTATTCGCTGATA
>JGI24158J21664_10006506_pt1 | contig 15400 bp, 15 predicted proteins | sample Ectturendosymbi3_FD_21664 | JGI IMG/M metagenome (IMG submission 21664) | reverse complement strand
AGGGCGTTGGTAAGGCAACCAAAAACTGCTGTTTTTTAGGCCGAAATCCAAGTACGAATATATCGTAGACCGGCTCTCAAATTGTTAACCAAATCTGAACAGCGTTTTTTCCATTCTGCATTTTGTCGTACCTTTGTCAAAGCATTGTCTAATATTGTGCCATTCAAATAGACTTTGTTGTACAGATCATCCAATTGATATCGCTGGTTGGAGCAATGACAGCAGGTTTCTTTACACAGTTGACTGCACTGGTTGTGTTCACCTGTTGAACATGCAACTGGAATTAATATATTCTCACAAGCTTTCTGCAAAAAATAAGATGTCAAACAGTCAATGTGTGTTTAAGTCTGTTTCTCTTATTTGTTTGACTCCAGGTATGCATAGGTACAAGGTGAACTTGTGTAATGTTTTTTTGTCTCTCATTAGCAATGTGCAAAGCTTTACTAAAATCATTAACCTGCCTGAATGTGTAGTGTTGCCAGATTTGGTAGTTTGTTAGTTCAATTTTTATCAGCACGATATCATCACGTATGAGTTCAAACATTTACATTTTCAGGAATATACAGCATTGCTATTTGTTCCAGCGACGGACAAATATTTCTTTTGGACAATCTATTTTTAGGTAGGTTGTTTTTGTTTGTAATACTATTTTTTAAGTTTGCACAATTTATAAAAACAACTTGCTGCCAAATGAAAATATTTGCGTTTTAAGCAACCATGAAACACAATTGACAATTTTCCTGTAAATGATATAACTGAAATTTCAGAAGTTGGGAATATCCAAAGTGTGCTGCTATACAGCTCTGCCTGCCTGTGTTGACTTGTAGTGGATGATGTCTTAGCTTGAACTCACTGATTATTCTATTGACATCTGATAACTTATTTGTGTGATCTATTTAATTCAGAAAACATGGTGCATAAAGTTTCACTGAACTTTTTGCTGTTCTAAATGGTCTTACATCTTGTGGTAAACTGTGCAATTCCACCACCTCTCAAAATTATGTGGCTTGGTTGCAAAGTTGATTCAGCAAAATAAGTAATCTGCCAAACATTTGACTATTGGAATTTCAAAAATTGGTTATTAGGAGTGGAGAGTGGTAAACATGCAAAATGTATAGTAGAGGTTTTAATATGTGGTCACTGAGCACATGCATTAGCTGCTGTCACAATGCATGCTCAAAAGGTTATCGTTCTGTAAAATGCATTCTGGAAAACTCAAAATTTTTCATTAAAAAAACAAAATTATCCACTTGACTGTCTTGGGAGTGCAGCAAAGTCGTAATAACATGTAGTTCTGATCCTAGGAAAATCAGTTTTGAGTTACTGTATTAGGAGATATTTTGCCTCNACAGGTGTGTTTGACTGGTAGTGTGAGACATGGGTTTACCAAAAGTATTTAGATGACGTTGAACGTCTGAAGCAAATAAATTATTCTACCATGTTTAAATAGTTTTTCCCCCTACCTGCAAAATATCTTATCCTTTGATCAAGTTATGGTGTGATACAAACAAAGTTAAGCCAAAAATGTTAAATTTCACATGACGTTAATGCAAATGTTTCTTTTTGCCAGCCAACCTTTCCTCCATAGTTTCAACTTATTTCAATTAAGGTGACTTTTCAAAAACCTTTTTTTCTACAGAATTGCTACCATAATAAAAATCAATATGAACTGTCTTCTAGCTGTCATCTAAACACCATACAAAACTACAGGTGGTGTAAGCCAGTGTAGTTGCAATTTTGACCAACCCCCAAAACCCTAAAATCCACCGTGTTTTTGCTTATTGAAAATATCTGTAGAACAAGCAAGTTAAGATTCATAATTGTAAGGCATTAAGAACAGTCTTGGCAGCTGCTCTAATGTGCAACAGTACTAAAACATTAGTCGTTTCAGCGGTAAGATGTTTTCTGTGTTTAGTTACATGTAGAAATCACGTTACCATCACACTTTATCACATTGTTTGCTGTTGTAGGTCTTTCCCAAACAGGTACTGAGTAAATCAAACTATAGAAAGGTACAAGCCTATGTTGAAACTACTTCTTGGGATCATAAACCACATGCATTACTTAAGCCAGGGGTGCACAACCTTTTCGCTGTTTCTGGCCACATTACATTTATTTTTATGAATTGCAGCTGCTCGTGAATTCAGATTATTTTTATTTTTTGCATTGTTCCTATTATGCTTCCACACACTGACCCAACCTAGCTTGCTTCCACACGTCTGTTTGGCCGTCTTTTTACTAAGTATCGTCGTACAGTAGACAAGTTTTTAATAATGCACGGCCGCCATAACATATGTTTCAAATTGCGTGTGCACGGCCGCATAAATTTTTATCGAAGGCCGCATTCTGCCGCAGGATGTTCACACTTGATTAAGCCGTAGAAATAGTTGATCACCGCTTCATCTAGCTGTTTCATTTGATCACCTGCAAGGCTCAGACAACAACTATTGTGGGTAATCTTAGCATTCTGTCAGCATTTCACAAACCTTTTTTCCAAAGATAAACCTATTTTGAGATGTCATACACAACATTTGAGTTTGTGCAGTACATAAAAATCTTGATTGTCTTCAGGTCGTAAATTATTTGCTACAAACAGTTCAGCTATACATACAATCGTTGAATATAAATACTGTATGAAATTTTAGCAAGCTGAAACTAAATTTCAAAGAAAGGAATATCAGATTAACTCTACTCAATGAAGTGTATATGTGTACGAGTAATGCACTAACTTAACATATGCAATGAAACAACTTTTTGTTATCAGGTTAATATAAAAAAAGAAACGGATTTAAATGTTCTCTTTATAAAAAGCTTCTGGGTTTCAGCACTGTGCAAATTGCATGAAAAGGCAAATTGAAAAAAACATAAGAAAAATAAAATAACTTTATCTCAACTATTGATTGTTAAAAACGGCGCCGACATTTTAACTCGCTTGACAGGCAGCGGGTGTTCATCATCGGGGCAAGTGGCGAGTGAATAGACCAAGTTCTGAAAGTATGTGTAGGCAGAGACAAGGTGCAGTGAAACATGGAGACAAAAACGACAAAAAAACTAAAAGAAATACCGTTTACAAAATCGATAAAATACGATGATAAAAATGAAGCCAATCAACGCACGCGCTCCACGAAAAAATCAGCCTCGGCGAAAGTAATGGACCACACCACCCAAAACTACAACGCAGCGACGAAATGCTGAAACATTGACTAAACATGAAGTGATTTGCAGCCAAACGCAGTTTATAAGACATTTGGAAAAAAGCCGGAGGATTTTCCAGTAAGCACGTTGGCTGGAGTTTGTTATTCTTCGAAAATTCGTCTCAAAAGTATCAATTTCTGTCTTTGACCATTTCATTGTGTGTCCAGCAGCAAGAGTATGTTTCACTTTTTTCTGGGTGGCATTTTGCAATTCCTTTTGGCGTTTTTTGACAGACCGCTTCGTTTCCCCGATGTACTTTTGGTTGCGATTGCCGCATGGCGCGCTGTACACAACGCCATCGTAACGGCTAATGTGGTCTTTGGCGTTTCTTAAAATCCCACCGATGGTCGTGGTTGGCTTTAAGAAAGGATTGATCTTCTGGTTTCGATAGTATGGGAGGTCTGCAGTTGGCCTGAGGGAACTTTAATAAGTTGCATTGTTCACGTGGAATAAAAAAAGATGTTGAGCAGCCGACGTTTCTAAGTGCTAATTCGATGGAGGTGCTTTTTTTAAAATTCTGGCTGTCTTCATCAGACGATGTTTTCGCTGTAATGACCAGAGTTCTCAGCTGGTTTGTTTTGTGCGGTGTGATAGTAACGAGAACTTCAGTATCTGTTAGTGTGGGTTGTTTTTTTTACTAAATAAACGGCGTCACAATCTAATGTACGGGTGCATTTCCGAGATCTTTGACATCCAGGAAAGCCTTCATTGATCTCAACTTCTTGCGTAAATCAAGTCTAAATAATCGAAAAAGGAATCCAAAAATGTTTCTGTTTAGAGATTACAAGCGTGTCATCAACGTTACGTTTCAAAAATTCTGGAGGATATTGAAATTCCTTCATTACTCGCTGTTCAGTGTTTTCCATTAACGCAAGCACAGGTGACAGCGGCGAGCCCGTAGGTTTAGCGAAAGTCTGTTGAAAATATTTAACTCGCAACACTAAATGCGTTAATTTCATGCATACTCGTATGCCCAGTTCTTCGCAGATAACATTTACCGTCCAGTTTATGCGATTATGAAGATCTTCACATTCCACTAAACTTTGTTTTAAAACCACAAGACGTCCTTAGTCAGACGTACTGACCAGCACGCACGCGCCTTCGCGTGGATCACGCATGAGATGCACGCGATAATGCTTCCAGGCGTATGCACGCGTGATTTCTAACCTGAAAGTTTGTTTTTATGCGTGGAACCTTCTGCTCAGTTGTCGAATACTTTCGCGCCAAGGACTACTCAACCGCGTTGTTGCTGAATGCTTCTCATGCAGGCATCAGGGAAAGCGATAAACTTTGTGTGTCGAGAATCGAGGAAAAGATGAGCAAACATTTATTGGATTCATCCCCTTATCATTCTATCGAATGCACTTTCCTGCATACCAGTCACCTCAGCGAGCCTGCTGCGTATTTCACCGCGGTGAGCATCTTTTTCTTGTTATTTACTGACACCTTTTTTGTCGCCGACGACAAATATGGGACCTTCTGTCGTTCGTGGACACGGGAGTCCATTCTGTCGGGATCGGTCTTTTTCACCCCCGCTGATAAATGATCCCTCCCCGCTCAAAGTCTTCAACGCCTATTGCTCTGACGCTTGTTTTTTAAGATTTCCTGACATTTCCGTGTTTGTTAAACTGCATTCCTTGCATTGCAATAATAAAGATAAATTGGGTTTATCAACTCTTGTCCTTTAACCTCAGGTCGCATTTGGCGCTTTTTCGTATTACGTGCGGAGTTGATTAGATGGACGACTTCCTGAGATAAAGGGACAAATATACCACAACGAAAACAAACGATAAGCAATAACGCGATTGTCCCATGCAACGTACTCGGGCGGTCGCTTGCTAATGGCTTGAAATGCATCAGCAAGTGCTTGCATTCCTCAAACATTGAACTATTTGTGGAAACCAAACACATGATATGTAAATGGCCCCGTTCTTTACTAAATTTCATGTGTGGCGAACCGAGAAACGAAGGATCGTGACGGAATTTCGTTGCTATCGATTGCATTCACACTTTATTCAGTTTAACAGCGTGTTGTGAGTTATTGCTTCAAGACGTAGAATACGAAAAATATTGCAAATAATTTTATTTCTTGTTTTAAGTATATTTTGACCTTTGAGCGTTACGTGCAAGTTTGTTTTCAGGGTTTTGGAGAGCATTTGCTTGTTTGCTGGAAGAACAATGACTACGTGAAAGGCCTTCTTGTGAAGTCTCCCACAGTCACTAACTATTCTGCAAACATCACTGTGGAAAAGAGCTTTTTGTCTGGAATTTTAGGAGGTTATTGCTGCGATGGCTTTAGAAAAATAGTTGAAGCCAGCAACTCGCTATTTTGCTTGGACGAGCAGGTTTGAAGTTTTGTTAACTTTGGATGTTTTGATCTGATGCTAATTGTAGTGGTGGAGTGTTATGCAGTTGGTTATGCGAACTTCCAGTTGCGCAGTGAGAAACACAAAAGCTTTTGCAATGAAGGATCACGTGACACTGTTTCTATGATATTGGAAAGGTGCAGGACCGAGACCAATCAGCGTAAAGTCTCTGAACGTGGTGTGATTGAATTGGGTAAACAAAACGTCTCGTGGCCCAATTATGTTCCCGTGCTTCATTCATTCATTTTGACTTATTGTTTTTGTTTGTTTTATTTTGACTTGATGTTTTACAATTTTTTGTATTTTGGCTTATTTCCTTAATTTTTTGACTTAATTTAAGAATTTTTTAAGCATTGCCTTATTTTCAACTTTTTGATTTTGACTTAATTTAAATTTTTTTTGACTTGTTTTTATATTTTTTAATATTTTGACGTATTCACAGGGCCACGTCTTTGAGTTTGATGTTCACCACTTGCTTTTCCTGAGGTGGATCAGCTCAATTTCGTTCATGGACTTTGCAATAAAAATACCTCTGGCGTCATCAAGAAAGAAATCGTGAGATACCTTTTTACTTGATTCCTGGTGATGGCGCATGATTTTTAACACTCCGTCAATTTCAGATTCAATTTGGGTCGAATATACGGCTTCGTGGAATCAGGAGATCCTAGTGAAAAAGTTGCTGCTATCTACAGAATGTCTGACATGGAGCAGGTGCGCGTTTCTTCGCAGTGCACCTCCTCTAACAGAGCTGCAATGTTTGGTTTTATGCATGTGTGCTATCCTAATATGTTGGCCTTTTGCTTTGTGTGCACTGTGCACGATTCTTATATTCTTGAGCATTCCATTTGGGTCTTCCTGATTTCATCAGATTCTCAAATGTTTTGTTGACGGTATGGCCTCCCCTCGGTTTTGGTCAAAATGCAAAGTGCAAACCATCACAGAAATGTATCCTCTCGGTGAATGAGTGGCATCGTGTGATACTTTGGGGTCCGGCCGCTTTTGGGGATTTTCGCGCCAGAACAACCGGATCGCATGTGGCTTTGCGCGCCCTTAACTCGGGCACCGAAAGTGGTAGAGAGCTGTTCAAAGGCTCAAAAGACGCGGCATGTCTTCTAGTCTTCACTCGAAAAAAAATTTTTTTGGTAGGGGGGTGCGGATTTTTTGTGAGTGACTTTTAGGCCACCTTGGCCAACTTCACCTGGCTCTGGGCGCCAACCGTTAGATGGTAGTATTTCGCTGAAGTTTTTATTGGAAACTAGGATACAATCCGAGTCTTTTGATACTTTGGATGACCTGCTGGGGTTCCGGGTTCAAAAGTTATGATCTAAAATGATAAAAATATTTGACTAATTAGATAATTAATTGATTTGTTTAGTTCAGATCATAACTTTTGAACCAGAAACGCTAGAAAGTCGATCAACGGCTCAAAAGACTCGGACTCGAGCCTAGTTTCCAATAAAAACTTCAGCGAAATACTTTGGCCTAGCGGTTGNGCCCTAGGCCAGGTAGCATGAGACAAAAACTACTTCACTTATGACGTCACTAACAAAAATTCCGCAACCCCCAAACAAAACATTTTTTTTCGAGTACAGACCAGAAGACCGGCTGATCCGTTTGAGCCCTTGAACAGCTCTCTAGCGCAATCGGCGGAGGAGCTATGGCGTTGATAAGGCAACCGAAAACTGCTGGTTTTAGGCCGATATCTAGGTACGACATATTCGTAAACTGGCTCTCAAAGTGTTTTAAAGCACTTTTTATTGCGTCTGTGAAATTTGCCGAATTATATTCTTTTTAAATGCAACGTTAAGCTAATATTCAGAATTTTGTTTGAAAACCAGTGATTTTGTCATGGTGATTGCCTTGGAATAAAGTAAGTCTTTTGGTTAGCTTGGCAATTTTAGTTGTAATCTCAAAATTTGTTCTTTGTTTAGCTGTTGTCATGTTTCATTGTAGAAATCAATTTATGGCGGTGATAGTAGATTGTTTGTTTATCAGTTTTTAAGACCACAATTGATTATCTGTAATGTTTTTAGACAGGTAATGTTTGCTTCAGCTGCATTTGTGGCCAACATGGAGCATAGTTTACTAAAAAAAACTTGCCACTGATGCAAGGGCGCTTGGTGTTCGCAGTATTTGATGCTATATGTCAAAGATGTATGATGCTGATGCAACTTGTATAGATTTCAACAACAATCTGTGACATTTGAAGGCATAAGTTGGTAGTTAAGGTGCAATGTTCGTTACAGCCTTAACTGCTGATTCAGAGTAAGCTGGCAAAACTCCACAGTTCCTTTTTTTCGCATAAACGTTAGGAAAACGTTCCAATTTTCGTAGAAGAGTAAGGAAACGCGAGACCCACCAAAACTAGAAACGTTTTGCTATCTGTCGTTTTGTTGCTGCACCATTCTTGTCTTACGCAGCACAGATGGTTATTTGGTAGGTGTTTTGTGTGTTTCGCGTCTTGTCGGCAGTATTTCGAAAATGAAACCGATTTAGGTCTTGATCTTTACCTTTTTCAGATGTTTTCCGTTCCTTGTGCAGCCTCCGCTTGCCTTGCATCTGCTCCTGATGGTTTCGACGACCTCAACTTGGCTGAGAGCCGTCTATCCAAGTCAGTAATTTTGGTTTATCTCTTGTAGATTGACGATTACAATTTCTGCTTTTCAAGTACTGTAAGCACATGTTTTTTGTCTGGTATTTCTTTTGCAACCCTTACTTTTATAACAAGTCGTGCTGTCTCAATGCTTAACACTACAATTACCAAGCGCGTCCATTGACGCTGCTGGTAATCTAATGCTTCTTTCGAATGAGTAGCAACCCTCAAGCGATTCCTACAAGTCGGCCTAACCTAGCCAACAAACACCCTATGGACCGGGAGACACCAAGTAATAAAGGCAGTTTGGTGGTAGGAAGGCCTCGCAGTGATAAATAATGTGGTAATGTGGTGTGCTGTTTGATCCTCCTCCCCGCATATATACGAGGCCGTCTGCCCCCACTGAAACATGTTAGAGCCGAAACTTCCGAGTCCAGTTCTGAGCCTGTTTAAGGTGACCGAGAGATACGAGAAAGGTTCGAGCCAGTGGGAAGGCCGATGTTTGTGCTCAAGCAAAAATAGGGGGAGGTGTAATGTCCTTCCGTGAGTTCATCCATGCTCTTTTGACCTCAAACCCAGAGGCTATTAGGGTGGCGGTGGAAAGGGCACCTCGACCTCAGACGCTGTGGGTGGAGACTCTGCAGGTCGGGGATAGAACCGTAGAGAGGGTTTTGGTTGTTGAATGCGGCTTGGCATTCTAGTCTATATGTAAGCTGTTCCCTGCGCAGGCTTGGTGGTGCAATGCCTGCCAGAATCGACAATAGCCTGGTTGGGGTGGGACGCAAACACCCAGTAATAAAGGCGCAGCGTGTCGTTTAGTGCAACATCTAGATTTTTGCTGTGACAGCTACGACACCAAACTGGGGCAGCATATTCTGCCGCGCTAAACGCGATCGCAAGAGCTGCTGTACGAATGGTAGGTCTACTGACACCCCATGACGAGCCAGCAAGGCAGCGCAGAAGATTATTGCGTGTAAGGATGTTCTGACATAGGCCCTGGACGTGTTGCTTGTAGGTCAGTTGACGATCCAACTTGACGCCAAGATAAGTTGGGTTGGGGTTGTAGGGCAAGGTGTTGCCCTGGACATTGACGGCTAATTGACGCATTGTTTCTTTATTATTTGGGTGGAAAGCGGTTGATGTTGTTTTAGTCACACAAGTTTCAGTTTCCTTGCTGAGAGGAAGTCGGCGATTACGCACATCTAATGCTGAGAAGTGTGAAACACACTACTGTTTTAAGATTACTTTGGCGAATTAGCCTGGATAATCTTTTGTTTGACAAGAGTTTTACGGTCCTATTGTGAAATGGTGACTTCATTTAGGTTACATTCACAAACTGTAGCTGTCAGTGTATGTAGTTTCACACCACGTGTGTGGTACTGCAGATGGAGGGATGTGGTTGGTTCAAACAGAAGTAGATTTATCTTTTGTTGAATTTTAGTTGATCATCATAGCTTTTCAATAGCATTTGTGAGATAACTGTTTGTTAGCTTATACTTTTTTTTTCAAGAATAAAACGTGGCGTAGCCTTACCGCTACTCAAGCTCTAAAAGCTTTTAGGATTGTTGCGAGTTATTTCGTCAGATTGTTCGGACGGAAACAGTTTGATGATAATATAAATGATATGGAAAATGAGGTAGTACAAACATATTTTTCAGAGGATGAATCTTCTGATTCAGATAGTGGCGACGCATTAGAATTTGGAGCCGCTGTTGCTTCAAATAACGTTAGCACCGAGGCTAAGGAAGAAGATGATGAGCAAATTTTTCAGTGTAAAGATGGGTCGTCTTGGCAGGCTTTAGCGCCAAATCAAGCTGTTTGTGGGCGCTTGCAGCAACGAAATATGAGATTTCAACCCGCAGGTTGTATGATCCGTCTCACACTTTCTGATGGTCCTCTCTCTGTTATGGATTTTTTTCAACGAGCCAATGCTGAGAAACATTAAAAATGTCCTGTTGCTGAAGTTCAGCGATATACGAGTGATCCTAACTGGAAGATATCTTGGGATGAGTTGGAGAGAGTTCTTGGTCTAATGATTGCCCGAGGAGTTATTGGTGGTCGAATATTACTCATCCTCAATGTGTGAAATGGTTTGTGAGGATGTGCCGTGGTTAACAAAATTATGACTCGTAACAGATTTCATGAGGTTATGAAATGCCTACGATTCGAAGTCTGAAAGAAGACGAAACTTAGAATAACGATAAATTTTGTTCAGCTTCATGTTTGTGCTACCCTTTCACTGAAAATTGTCAGAAGGCATCCAAGTTTAATGCTTCTGCTGTATCACCGTAGATGAGCAGCTACCCCATGCAAGGCATGGTGCAAGTTTATACAATACATGTTCAACACACCGGATAAATTTGGGGTAAAATTCTGGATGGCTGTTGATGTTAAAAACTAAATATTTATTCAACCGTTTCCCATATGTAGGAAAAGATGAGAGCAGGGGTGGTGACGTGTGAACGCGCCAACTGACGTAGCGATGAAACTTATGCTGCCTTGTCCAGAACACTAAGGTGGAAGTCGATGTTCTTGAACCAAATGTCAAGATGCTACTCTGTGAAAGCTGGAAGCAGTCGCCGGGGCCAATTCATATTTTTTTGTAATATGATGGGCACGGCACTTGTAAATAGCTGGATTGTTTACAAGCACGTTTGCAATTTCAGCACAAGCCGTAGAATGTTATAGAGTTAGTGAGGTAACGAGTAGCGATGAGCTCAGTGGTAGAGTGTCAATTGGAAGGTTGAGTGTTCGATCCACGGCCACCGAGTGATTCGCCGCTCCTTGGGCAAGAGCGTGCACCGCAACCGCCCCGACAAAAAGCATTACTCATGCTTCGGCCTGTTGTCGTTAAATAAATCCGTCGCATTGCATGCGATCAATAAAAACTGAGATGGCACTCCAAACAAAAGACTGCAAAGTGAAAGCAACTGGACGCAGCTTGTGATTTTTCATCTTGGTTACATTGCTGATGATTTACCAACAAAACAGCGCATGCGTCAGTTGACGTGCTTGCTTATTCCAAGTAGTTGCTAATCCCTGTAATGCTAATGTTGAACAAAGTCGAAGATATAGCGGAGTGTTTTACAGATGAAATAAAAATAAACTTTTAATAAAACGTCCAGAAGCGTTTGTTTGCTCTTTTTTTTAACATTCTGACCGAAATGACTTAATTTTTTCGGTCATTTCAAGAACATTTCGGCCTATGACCGAAAAAAAAGCAGATTCCAACGCAAGCATCTTATTGCAGGGATGACGGAAAACAGGTCGTAGCTTTGAAAACTTTAACAGAAGCATCAGCCGAGAGCAAACTGCTGGTCTTGTTGCACAAGCATCAGTTCAAAGAAGCGCTGGATTTAGCGGTCGTGCATAATCTGGATCCACAGCCGGTGTACGAACAACAGGTAACCTGTACTTTCATGCTTTGGGTTGTATCATGTTTTTACTGCAAAGTGACGGGTATGATATTAGCATTCATAATTTTATGAATCTTGCGTCTCTTTATTGACTTTATATTCAAATTAAACTGCGTTTTTCGACAGTACTCGGTTATTTATTTGTCGGTATTTTTTCTATGAAAAACAATCGTTCTTATTTCAAACAGGCGTCCTACCTTCTGCGAACTGTTGTCGAAGAACACGATAGAGGGGAAGAACACGATAAGAAGATCAATCGATTCGAAGAGTTCAAATCAGTAGCTGAAAAGTGAGAATGAGCCGCAACCGTTTAACCCAGTTTTTTTCAACCTGGGGTCACGACCCCCAGAGGGGTCTTGTACTGTTTTGGAGGAGACGCGAGTAGATATTTTATGTATACGCCTATTTATTCGAGTTTCAGATATTTTATGTACACAGATATTTATTCGAGTTTCAGATGGGGGCGTTGGGCTATAGTGGGTTCCTGCAATGTGTCACGGTGCGAAAGCAAAACCAGTGGTTTGAACAGAAACAGTTTGCCGACTTTATAGACATTTTTCTTGCGAAAAATCATTACCAGGGTATCCGACGTCGTGTACCTCGGAAAGCTTTGCATCAATGCTACGTTGTCCGACGTCACTTCGACCTGTGACCTTCTGACCTTCGCTCGCGGCATCCTGGACTGCGGTGGGAGGTCGTACCTCGCCAGCGTGGTGGACAAGGACAAAATGACCGAGGACTTACTGCTGCGTGCTGAGGTTCGGTTTTGGCACTTGTTGACGAAGCAGCGACTTGGTTCAATTTGAACTTGTCCTGATAACGAAGACTCACTCCTGTGGTAACGATCCCTCTATTCGGTGGAGTTCCAAACACATTTCTCGTAGTCCGCGGTTGTGAGGTCTCAAGATAGCGATTAACTTCGCGAGATTTTGCATCCGCGAATAAAGTAATCAGTCGCATACGTGCCAATAACCGGATGTGTTCGTAAAGTTATGTACTTGACTCTGATGTACGTTCATGTACGTAAAAAGTTTTGTACTTGATGCTGATCTGTCGTCAAGTACGTAAGAAGTTGCGAACTTGATGCAGACTCACGTTGTAGTGAGTAAAAAGTCACCTACTTGAACGATCAGACAGTCCCCGACATGATGTGAAATATGAGCTTTACTGGAACAGGTTGACAGACTTCTGAACATGCTGGTCACATTCCAAATGGCTTTCACCGGCGATCCCACTGCAGGCTGGCCGGCCTTCCGGTCTCAGCCACTACCGCAACAGATCGCCGCGCTTCTTCAAGCTGGAAAAATGAGGCCTGCCACTGTTGTTTGCTCTCGGCACGAGGTCTGTTGTTTGTTTGTAAAAATTGTTTTTGTTATTTTTGAGGTTCGTTTTTACATGACTCGTTTTCGAGAGCCAGTCGGTCGTACGTTTATGATCAATAGGTCATGTTTTTTTTTAGTGTTTACTAAAGTTCCCTGTCTCTACTCACGTGTACTTTGATATTTACTAAAATTTCTCTATCCCTGTCACATGTAATAACGTTAAAATCAAACGGGATAGGGGCATGCTTGTAACAAACACAATTTAATCATTATTGAAACATCTCGTTGCAACTGAAGCATCTAGCAAACCTCGGATATGATCCAACAAGACGTTTCGTGCCGCCACTTGCTGCGACTCATATCTTACTTATTCATATGGCCACAAGTACTTTAGTCTCAGTTTGGTTGTATTCCTTGTCGTTGCGTAATTTGCTGGCGCTGTGAATAGAGATGCATCGGAATTCCGTTCCGGTCGGATATTGGGATTGAATTTGAGTTTTCATTCCGTTCGTTGTTAAGAAAGTTTCCACTGTTGATTTGTTTAGTTTTATTCGCAATCCCCAAAACTTCTGTTGCGAAGGCGTTGAAGGACTGTTTTTGGCTGAATTCCGCGATATATAGTTGTTAAAATAATGCCAAGAGAATGGGCCATTTAATAAGAACGAAATCATTCATTAGTTTATGTTGAAATGCTGCAATACGATCGTTTTGTTGCGATCGGAAAACCCGAGCGGCAAGTGCGCAAAGCTTCACACTGTGGCAGCAAGCAACAATAGAGATCACATGCCATGATCACCCTATTATTGCTTGTTCGCGCCACATACATATGGGTGTTGTTCTTCGCGCACATCCCGTTCGTGGTGAATCGCACATTTAACGCAACGCCACCGGAGAGGCAGCAACAGTTGAAATTCAGTATAGGACGTGTATGAAATTGTTATCGTGTTGCAGCGAGACATGGTACCATGGCCATGAGCGCTGTTTCTTTTAACGCGTTTACTTCGATGTCTACGTTGCGTTATGGATATCTCAATGCAACGGTCAGATCCCACGCTCCATATGCCCATGACCGACTCTTCCATTCTTACCTGCACGTTGAGGGATCGTCGTGTCATATGACATATCTTGTAGATTCTTGTAGACTAGTCACGCAAGCAGGACAAGTGACCTGAGTTTTTTGGTTCTTTGTATTGAACGGCTGAACGCTTTTCGGTTTCGTATGGCGAACGAAGAACAATTACCTGCGACACAGCGCTGATGTGAATTGTGTAGAAAACAAAATAACACATAGCAGTGCAGCAGTGGTCTAGCGTACTGCAGCATACAACTTGCCCAATGCATGTTCTGCACTACAGTCCATAGAGCGGTTTTACGTTGTTATTGCTGCAATCTGGATTGTAAACAGGACCGGGTTCAAGTAAGTAATTACTTACTTGAATTCCTTTACTTATTACTTGATCAAGTAGTTTTGGCATTATTTGATATTTCAAGTAATTTGCTTAAAAAAAAGTTCAGATTTTAGAAGCCACGTCTTTTGCTGCAAACGCATTATTATTCATTAGAAACATCATCACACATAAAATACGCCATTGACGTGAATAGATTTCTTGCCCGTGCAGAGCGCTTTGTGAGTCACAATTGTTGATTGTCATCGACGATTTGGAGCAAGAAGCTCATTCCATTAAATTGAATTGTGGCCAACAAGTGCAAATTTTTTTCTGAACCGCCCATTGTGTAATTTAAAATTTGCAATGATTTTGAATTTTGATCTGCCCGCATGTTTTTAAGTCTAAATGTCGATTTTCCTGATTTGTTTTGAATTACTTTAGTTACTTAAGTGATTTGTTAGAAATTATTATTTAAACAATGCATTTTTGTTAGTTGAACCCAGCCATAATTGTAAACCTCATATAAAACAAACATGTACCAGGCTACTGGAGCAGACGTGCTTTGATGCCACCCTTCACCATCCAACCAAAAGCGGGTGTTGAGACCAGGGTTGCGGAGTCGAAAGTAAAATATCCGACTCCGACTTTCCAAAATTTTCGACTCCCGACTCTGAGTTTCCAAAATTTCCAACCTTTCAAAAATCTCCGACTCCTTAACATAAAGGGAATGAAACTTGGCTGTTAAAATCACTGGAAATCGTGNTGCACAGCAAGAAATCTCTGTTTCAACAAAAGTTTCAACATAAATTGTACCATTTCAACAGGAATTCCCAATTTTGGAGTGTGATGTAAAAATGATCCAACTGGGCATCCGCATCTGGAGTCGGAGTCGGACAAAAAAATCCGACTCCGACTCCCCAGTGTTGTTAGGAATCCGACTCCACCCAAAAAGCTCCGACTCCTGGTTGAGACGACTGCAAAGCACCAACAAAACAAGTTCTAGCTTTGCAGCCGGCTGTTTGACGAAATCTCCAACCTGGTCTTCCATCCCTTTGCAACGATTCAGGCTTGCACTTATCATTTAGCAATAATAGCAAAGCCACAGCAGTGACCACACATC
>JGI24158J21664_10006505_pt1 | contig 15400 bp, 9 predicted proteins | sample Ectturendosymbi3_FD_21664 | JGI IMG/M metagenome (IMG submission 21664) | reverse complement strand
TAAACAAACTTCACTTTGCAAAAAACTGTATGATTTTATCTACTTTAGTTACTTCGCAATTACATTTTGAAATGTGTGCAGGACTTTATGGACACCCCGTACAGCCGTTCGTTTTGTTGCGCCAAGGGACCCAACTTTACATCTTCCGTAAGCCACCATTTGAACGGCAGGATATCGCTGGTTGGACATAGTGCGCCGCAACGTAGCTGCTGCTGGATGCTTTAGACAAGTTAAGGGGGGAAACACTCATATATAGATATGACAATCAAATTGTGCTTTGCTTGAAAACAGTTCAGCAAATTGCTCATCAGTGACTTTGGAACTTTCTACACGAAGCCAAGTATCACAGAAATTACAATAGATGGCTGTATCTTCATGATGAGTTGCTTTACGACAATTTGGAATTTGGACAAATGTCGATAATGATTGCACAACTTTCTAAGTTGGATATGCTGTTTCGTATTAACTAAACAGCAACAAAACCATTTCTTCCGCTTCATTTTTGACTGCAATGTCAAAACTGGAGTTTCTTCATTCTGCCTGAAGTATGCTACTCCAGGCTTGGTCCGTTCGAACTAGACGTTGTTTTTTCTTCTTGAACCGTAAAAATAGGTTGAAGCGACGCCGGTTGATTTGGAGAAGCTCTCGTTGATCAACATACGTGCTTGGGAGTGGTTTTTATTGTCAGTATGCAACCGATGCTGGTCGTTAAAGATTGAGTGTCTAATCCTTAAGCAAGACAGCACAGTGATGGCGGGTTGATGGTAATACTCTCAGAGGCAGAAGTCTGTGAGAAACACGGGGGGTAAAATAACTTGGAGACGCAGATTACCGGTTCATTAAAGGTATCACTTTCTTTCCAGGCCAATCCTTGAAAATAATGGCATTCGTGAATTCGTGATGGCCATACTGCACACGGTTGTTCACATTCGCCTGCGTTTGGCAAGGCTCAGCCTCAAGTTTGCGGACATAATCTTTAAGGCCCTGGCTCTCAGCACGAATAGCCTTTTACTTCACCATTCGTAGATTCAAAATGTTTCTTCATGTCCTCCTAGTGATCGGACAGGAACTAATTTCTTTTGCGCATCTCTTTCATCTCCTCTGAGCTGGACGAGGGTGCTGCTCATCTCGACAAGAGTTTCAAACATTTTTTCAAGTTTGTCCTTCATTTTTGTCTGCCAAAGTGTCGTATGTGTGTATATGTACAGTACAAACTGAAGTTTATTCAAAAAATATTTGCCTCCGATTTCACGATGAAATTTTTGAAGCCCAATTTTTCTAGCTTCAAGGTACTCAAAGATTTTTAAGCAAATTCCATACGGAAGTGCAACTTCTGATAGTGCTCGTTCCTTTCAAACGTTGTGCTACACAGTCCTTGAATAAGTCTATAGAGCTCAGTGCAAGTGGCTTGGTGGATGCGAATCCGAGATCAACAACAATCACTTTTTTCATGGACAAGCCGAAAGAGAGACCAGAAATTTCTTTCATTTCGATCTGTGATAGAGACTCATTTGTACCATTGCCGGACTGTAATTCCTTCCTATAAACAATCGGCTTTTGCTTCATGTCACACCAAAAAGACAAAAATCGTTGTGTGGTCCGTGAAAGCCTTGTTGGCATGATATTCTGAGGAAAGGGGTTTTTTATTCGGAAAACAGATCGAAAACGATACCAAGTTTTTGAGCCAAGCAACCGACACAATTTATTTTTGTGTTTGCCGCAGACTTTGCCGTATATTGTGTTAAAAAATATGTTTCCAGACCAACTGTGCAGTGTTAACAGCTAATGCCTTCTATGCCTGCCCGTTTTAGCAAACCTGTTAAATATATATTGTGCGTAGTTAATCTACATAATGCACGTCATGTGCATTTAATCAACCTGAACATTTGTTTTCCATGGTATTTAGTTGTCACTGAGAAGGTTTTGCTGAGGTATTTTTCTCTTTACAATGGATTGTGTTTTTCAGAACTACTGATAATACTGTTTCAAAGGGTTTCTACGCCCAACTTGCTGGTTTGCTTTTATACACATTTGATAATCAAGCGTATATTTTGGCCTATGTTGGTGACGTGTTTGTCTGACAATCTTCGAACGAAAATTTAGTAAAATTGAGAAATTAACGAATATGTACGTCAACCAAAAAATATTGCACTGCATTGTGTGGGGTTGGTCAACACTAGCTTTTGCTACCATATGTTTCTTTACGACCTTGCGGAATGCAACTTTTTTCGTGCAGTATTTGCGTTTCCAGAGCAGAGTTCGTAACAGGATCGTAGACCGGTTTCTGCATCATCACTGTGGGTGGTATCAAACTGGCGTTCTTCAGCAGATTACAGTCCCAAACACCGCGTTTGGAGTCGTCTATGGTGGTCCGTTTGCGCCATAACAAAATTTTTTGTTATATTTTTTAAAAAATCACTCTGAAGTCTAAACATTTTCATTTAATAAATCTACGAAAAAACTTTTTTTGGAGTGAAATTTTTTTAAATAACATAATTTTTACATGGACACACTGGCCACCATAGTCGTGCTTTCGTAATCAGTTACAACTTGTATCGGTTTTGTTTAGTTTCGTTTACCAGATTATTCGCCCTGGCGCGACGCCGTAGTTCTTCCAGCTGTCCGATTGATCAATTACCGGCGTGATCGATTTGCAAGATTTCTTTGTAGGTAGCGTGTTATGATTGTCTGTTGTTGCGTTTCGTTGCGACCCCAAAGTTCAAGCATGATGAATGTGTTGTTCATGCGACTTGATTCGGTCGTTTTGGAACTTAAGAAACACTTTGCTGGTTTAAACGCTTAGAAAAAAGATGCAATAAGCATTCGCAGCATTTGGCAATGGTCGTGCTTATTTGGTCTCGCTTTTTCGTATTGAACATTTGCGCCGCAATTTCAATTCACAAGCAGTCGCTATCTCTTACCCCGGTGACTTGTGGTTTCACGAGAGGAGATTTAAGCTTCGTAAACGCGCGAATCGCCTTATGCAAATGCACTGCCTGGTGATACCGAGAATTTCGTCAGTGTCAATCCGTTAAAACTATTCTGAGATCAAAAACGACGACTGGATGTTTATTTTTTGTTTCGGTGTTGTAAGTTTTTCCAGAGTTACGATGACTTCTACTTGCGACCGCCATAAACAAGACATCGTGTAATGCTGTGCAGGATACATCCGAGATTTGTTGGCAGTCTTAGGAGCTGTTGTTAGGTCGTCGTTGCTCGGCGCAATCGTTGCCATCAAGGTTTTAATCACCCGGTTTGCCCAGCGAGAACGGCATAGATGGTTTATTAAGAGCTTGCTGGCAGCGACCACCCGCTTAGCTCAGCCCATGAACCAAATTTGGCAAATGTGCCCTGCAGCAAACACATGCTCGATGGAAATCATCACTTTGCAAAGTTTTGTCGCACTCGTGATTCTAGTTTTACGGAAACTTGCTTTTTTACCGTGAAGTTCGGCGCAGTTCAGGATCGAAATCATTTTGGGGATGACGCTGGACAAGTGGCGCCTGAAGGCTGATTTTAGTGCGATCCTCAGTTGAACGTCAAGCCGCGACATCAGCTGTCACAACATCGTTGAAAATGCAATTTTAAACGGCTTCGTGCAGCTGATCTGAAAAGCTGAAACTTTATTGAAGTTATGTTTGTGGGAAACAAGTGATGTTGTAGCGGTGACATGCGTTAGAACAACTTCGCTCATTGAAGGTCGTTCGGCAAAATCTGAACCAGGATTATATTCTCGATAAAGTACAAGATAATTACAGCAAGATTGTCACATCAAAACCGTCGTGGCAGTTACGTTGTTAGTTCTAATTTTTTCCATGACCACTTCTTATTTTCTTTGAAGAATCATGAGTCGTGCATACTAGCGCTCTTAACGTTAACCGCATCCAGTTTGAGGCTGTTTTTGTTGTCGCTCTGTGGTGAAAAATCGCTGTCAATCTGAAGCTGTGACAACTGTTTCAAGTTCCTTGTTTTGACGTACAGGACATTCAGTTGATGTCCAGCGAAAGTCACACGTTTCAAAATCCTGACTTTTCCACTTTGACTGTGTTTCCGTCACCCGTGTGTAAACCATCACGACGTTCGTAAAAATAGGCGATTTATAATTAGGCACCTATGAGGGCATCTGTTTGACATTTTTATGATGGATGTAAGATCAACTGCGGTGAGACACTGTTGCTGTGTTTATGATCGTTTCCGATTAGACTTGCCCGAATGTCTTCGGTTTGCTGTGGGAAGCTAGTCGCTAATAGTAAGCAACTGTGTTACGGCCCAGAAAGTACTTTTCAGTCTGCCTTTATTGGGGGTACATGTGGACAGCTGGCTGCCTTCTCAGTATGATGTTCTTTCCCAAACTGTTGAATAAAACGGTTTGCTTTTTTCCTGAGATTTAATTATCCCTGGTGTGCAACCTTGGATATTACTCCATCTTGGCTTGCAGGGGCCTCAAACTCAAATTGCGCTGAGGGCCAAATGAGGACTTATAAAATAACCCGAGGGCTGCATTTGGCTGGATCGCATGCAGTGCGACGAATTTATATAAAGACAATTGGCGGCAAGTGAGGCCTGGTTGATGCCTCTTGTCTAAGGGCCGCATTATGATGCTGACGCAACAATGACGGTACCTGTACTACCTGAACCTTACTAGAAACAGCTTTTACATCTTATTTCCTGCGAAAGGTACCGTGGGTCACAGGGAAATCATGTCTAGCCTTCCCTACGTTCGTATAAAAGAGGAACTCCGCTTGTCAACTCCGCTAGCTGGCCGAGCACTTTTAAACATCGATGAATAAACTAAATAACTTAAATATTAATGCTTTGAATCTTCCCAAAAGACATCGCCGGCTTCTCAAAATGCCCTCGCGGGCCACATGCGGCCCGCGTGTTTGAGACTCCTGGCTTAATATTTGATATCCTGCTCATTAGCTTCCGCAGTTCCTTGCAGGCCTAAATCGCAGTTTCTAACCATCGCATGCACATTCCCTTGTTTGAAGTCTCGTACCAGTAACCTACGAAACGACTCTAATGATATTCTTCTGACATCATCATCGGTTTACCGTGGCTTAAACGAATTTTTCAATGCTCAATGTGTCGGTAAAGTGTCTGCTTACAGGCTACATCAGAAAACAAGCAGGGTACTGCCAATCGGTTGAAGCAAGTTTTGCGATTGTTTTTAATTTTCGCCGAGGCATACATATTAGTGCTCTAAGTGTTGTGGTCTTGTCCTTATGACAAATTGCTTGCTGTGACGGTAGTTACGAGCAAGGCCTTTAAACACCTTAGAAAAGCAGCTTAATACTGCAAGTCACTGCCTAATATCTTGTAAGTGGCGTGGGTCAAGACATAATCAATGCTTATAATCAGCACTGTAGTACAGCGTTTGGTGTTCTGATTGCCGCTGCAATCTTGCAGTGCGTCTGTATCTGTGGAAGTGCATTTCCATATCTGCATATGGTAAAGTGGCGTGTGGTCCACTTTACAACTTTGCAGGCATTTTGCCGAGAACACGAAAGTGCCTGCGAGTAGTGATGACGCGGCGCGGTCCTGAAAGTTGGCTTTTTCGCCAACGTCTGTGGCGGGTCTGCTTCTCACCTCGCCATACATAGTGCTACTGTTTGTCTCTTCTAAAATACAACTCTACCGTGGTTTACACGCTTGGCCTCGCAATTCAAACTGACGTACAAATTTCGGCGCACCGTCCTCAACTGGGAGAAGTGTTCGAGGAAACTTTGCAGCTCTTGTGGAACCTTCACGAACACCATAAATTGTATCGCCCAGACAAGAGGGCAGGTTAAACCCAGCTTAGTTTACGGTATTTGTTTGTTTTTATTGTTGGTACACTCAGATCTTAACTGCTCGCCTGTCAGGAGTGAACATTTTTTAAGAAACTGTTGGGTAAATACTCTNTGCGGCAGAAGTGCACACAGGTTTCTTTTTCTCGGTAGTTGGCGCCATAAATCGTTAATACTCAAAACATGTGTTGTCAGAAGTTCTGTATGGTCGCAAAGTGACTAAGCAATCGCTATCGAGAATTGGTTGCAGCGTTTTGTCAAATATGCCAAAAACAATGTGGATGAATTCCTGAAACGGTTGTTGTTTTCAGTGAGATTCGCACCAAATTTGTCACACGAATTTCAAAACATTGACATTAGATGAAGTGACTCGCGCTTAAGATGTTTTTTTTATCTGTGATCCAAGTGCAATTGGGAACAGGACAGCGTAAGTCCGGGTCAAGACGGGTTAAGTCTTATCCGCCAAATTACCTCTATCCGATAACCTTACGCAGGACCTAGGTCTTTCGGTCCGATCGCTTTTTTGCTGTTTTTGGCAACTGCAGCCATTCATCTTGCTGCCGATATTCGCAGTCACGCTGGGGATGCTTGCTGATCGTTGGATGACCTTCGGCTGTGGCTTTAGTTTAAACCGTGTGTTTTTGCCTTGATCGGACAGAGTTTGCCAATTATCTTTAAGGCCTTGTTTTTTTAACGAAGCTGGACTAGTTGGTTTGCTTGGAACAAGTCCAGGTTGAAAATGCGCTATGGCCGCAATACTGGATTGTAATGCTTCCTTTTTCAAGAGGTAGCTGAGTTGATGTTTAAAAACCGCTTTGCAACTTTAGTCGTCCACCCTTGCTTGTCTATAGTGCTTGCTTAGACTTTGTACGCCATTGCACGAAAATTAAGTTTATAATATCAGTGTACACCAATAAGTTTGGCAGTGCAAGTGGAACGCAATGAACTGTTAGCTTTCTTGAACAAGATCATAACCAGCACAGAACGAGCAAAAAACATCACTAGTGAAGCATGTCGTCAAATTGAAGAAAATAAACTGATATGTGCACATTGCCGTGTTTTACTGGTCTTGCAAGCAAATTGAATTGTTGTCTTTTAGCGTTCTAAACAAACGTGGTCGCTAATCCAGCGTGAAAGTTGGAAACAATGACTGCAGTAAACGACCCGATAGATTAAAATCTTCGCCAAGGTGCAGTTCACTCTCTTCTCACCGTGACTGGATCTGTATATAGGTGGACTAAAAAAGTTTGATGCCAGTAGAACGTGACATAAGTTTGCCGTTAGAATCTCGAATGCAAAAGATCGTTTTAATACTACCTGTGTTTAAATCCGGCTGATGAGGTACGCAGGAAAAATGTGTGCGACCGTTAATAGGATCACTCCACAAAATGTTTTAGATAAAATAATAACTAAAAGGCGCTCACTCACCCTTGCCACATGTGTTCATAAATTGTGAACACTTCCTTTTCATTCCCTGCAGATTGTTATGGGTTCTTCTTTTGAGCCAGTTCTTCGAACCACTGCTAGGTTCTTATGGGTGTTTTATGATGTATTTTTCAAATGGCTGCGTCTGAACGTTTAGTTTTCAAAACATTTCCATTACTTTTTAACCTAATCTTTGTGGGCCATCTTAGTTTGCAAAATTTCCTCTTCCTTTGAGTATTCTATCTGGAGCATTGCTACTTGTGTTCTTGCTGTACGTTTCGATAATTTTGATGAGTCCCTGACAAGACAGTCTGTCAGTTGTCGAACATCGAAGATTTACTCAGATCATTAATTCATATCTACTGTATGTACTCATTCGTTTGTTTACATACAAACATACACAGTTTGGTAAACGTAATATAAAAATCTAATTCGTTGAGTCAAGGAAACGCCAATTCGTTGAAGGAAAATCGAGTGATCCTGCTTTTTGTCACACTTGGTGCGCATTGGTCATTTCCGAGGCAGTTTAATTGTGCGCAGTCCTAGTAAATCTCAATAGGTTTTGAGGAAAAGGGCGCCCGAGATCCATATAAGCTCATGAAGAAGATTTTTGCTTCCATGTTTCTCGCGCCAGTGCGCTGAAAACTGCGGAAGCATGACAGGTGCTTGCGGCAAACACAGTTGCGCTGTTATATCGGGCTGATCGGCCAAAGATTGCTTCGAAACATGCACCTCGGGAAAAGTAAGTGTCAACTGCAGCAAAGTTTTTGCACGTCGCTGCCCCTGTTGGTTCCGCGGAACTGATGCGGTTTTGGACGAAGCGGATAAACAGCAAGTGCACGCGGAGCGATTGATGTTTATCTCTCGTTTCTCGTGAAGTGGAAATTGTTTCATTTTTATCATGATTCGATAAAAGCGCTCGTTTCAGTGGAGACCGATCGCGATCGCCATGTTAAGTTTAGTTGATCTCTTCATCACGTCGCATGCAGCTGTGCACCATGAACACGAAAAGAGAGCTTTTCGAAACCGCAGATGCGTGCTGCGACAACATAAGGAAATGCTACGAGCAGTACCTGATTTCATCAAAAGCTCTGTGTCCTGACCAGCGCGGAAACGAGGCCTCATTGCATGTTTTTCTGGTTGTCCATCGCATCGAGATTGCAAAACAATTAACGACCCAACGCTTGGAACTAAACCAATCGTTTGCTGGGACAGTTTATGACATTTTTCAGGGTTTCTTTGATCGACGAGAAGATCGAGGTCGCTGTGCAGAGGATGCAGTCGGTCATCGAACTAGCTCGCGTCATTCGCGACAGGAAGACGATACCCACGAAGGTAAGATGCGGTAAAATGCTCCGGTTCATCAGTGACAAAATGTTCCGAAATCGTTGATGCAGTCGCGAGTCCTGTCCGTTTGACGGCCATTTTTACCAAGGTTGCACACAGGAGGATTTGTTCAAAAATCCCTAAATTTGTGGTGGTGCAGCATAAAATCGGAGTGCCAATGATAAATGTTAAAAATAGAACCAAAAATGATTCGCAAAATAAACTGATAGTTCATTTCACACATTTTCATGCTCTTCCGAAAATACTTAAAAAATCCCTAACAAGGGTCAAACATTCTAATCTAGGGGCAAAATCCATAAAAGTGAGAGCACTGCCAATAAGCGAAGGAGTGATTGCATTTTTCGAATGTGATACGTTCTCGGGTCCTGGCAGGTGTCTGTTTAAGAAATCTTGAGATGCGAGCGCATGAGGTAAGAAAAGCACGCCAGTTCGGTATCTTCGCTGATAAATTCTCTTGTAGTATTATGGCAGGGTTTTTTTAAAGGAAAATGTTAGGTGCCCGGTATGGATCTGTAGGGACCCGATTTCTCTGATTCTAGGGACCCGAATCGGGTCCCTAAAACGCCTTAAAAAAATTGATTATAGAATGATTTTCAGGTAGGTTGCAGAATGGAAAATTGGGAAACGAAAGGCATTTCAGCATGTGAATTCGTGGTATAGTATGCAGTCATTAATCTTCATTGGTCTAACCATTCTATTTGAATAAGATTTCAGGGCTGAATATGCGCAGAGTCACGTGAAATTGATTTCTGATTGATTAGACTTCGCCGCCTGGAGAAAACAGATACGTGCAAGTCTGAATCATCGCAGGGCCATGAAAGCAGGGTCCAGTCGCCTGGTCCTCAAAACCTTGCAGCAAACCTTGAGCTTTTAATTGTCAAAACCAAAAAAGTAAAAGCGTTCTATCTTTCAAATTGGACGCAGTCGAATCTATCAGCAAAATTTTTTAAACCCGTTCCATCGTTATGTTCAAACAATCCTTGCAGCGGTCATATCAGGTGACGGCGCGCTGCGATTTTGCCAGGTGGCACCGTCAATTGCCGGCAGCAAAACTTGCACACTTCCTCAGCGCAGGTCCTACTTCTGTATCGCTGCTGCGATTCCAGCCGGCCCTTCCCGGCTTACAATCGTAAGCTCTCGAAACCGGGGCTGAGTCATCCGCCCACGCGATCGGAGCATTCGATTGGACACTGTCTCCTCAGCGGTTGCCACGTTGCGCCCGATCAAAACATCCTGCTCGGCAAGCGCTCGTCGTGTCGTGATACTCATGCGCTGCATGTGCGCGATCAATTTAATGAAAGGAGCAGAGCAGTGCGGTCGTCGACACCTGAATGACTTCTGCATTTTCGGATTTTGTGCCAGCAGACAAAGTTCATTTGTAGTTCGCTGATGACTAATGCTGGCTGCTGTTTGCATTGCCTCCAGAAATAAATTGATCGCATGTAACTTTCTGCATTTTCCTCTTGCGTTTCGTCTGGTTATTGCTGCGCTGCCGCTTAAAACTGGCCATCAGCTTTTCCCACGCCGAAATATTTGTTGCTATTGGGTGACTTTCTACATGTAGTGTCGCGTAGTTGGGATTCAGCGGCATACACAGGAAGGCATGATTCGAAGCAGTTAGATTGATGTCCTTTTTCAAGCTTGTGTAAATGTGAGCCCGTTCTGTTTGCGTCATGCTGCGACTACCAGTTCAGCTGTATGTGGAAACAACCGACTAAAAGATTTAGACTAGCTGGCGAGACTTATTGCAAACAGTACTACTGGTCTTCAAATTCCAATAAACGGAAGTGCAACTTTCAAACGTCCTTGATAGTTTTTCTAATCAAAATACAACTATGCGTTCGAATTACGGGCATTCCTTCCACAAATCGAATCACGGTTGCCAAAGCGGGTGATAACGCAAAGCTTTTAGACACACACAGGAAACAAACGACGGAGATTTGGGAATTGAAAGTTGTGACTGTCATTATAACGCAAACCAAAAGGGCAAATTGGTCACGAAGAGGCAAAACACCGAAACTCATGCTTTTTTGCGGGTCACTTATCAACAGGTTTTTGAAAGTTAGTTTCTTCGCTCGCTTTGATTGGTTTGAATGCGCAACCCTCACGTCTCGGTAAACAAAACGGCTCCGTCAAATCGATGACGAGGCAGATGGCCTTGAAGTATGGTGTGCAGGAGCATGACGTGTTCATCGCTCTCAAATATTTGTATCCACCATTCCATTGCCGAGTCTGGGTAACAGAGGGAGAGGGATACACAACGGGGTTGGCGCCTTTGCTAACCACCTCCTCACTCAAGTTTGCTTTTAAAAAATTTAAAATTTTCTGGAAACACTATGTCGTGTCTCAATTTTTACAGCGCTAATACTCCAAAAGTTATGTGATTTTAGTCTAGCTTTATGTACAAAAGCTGGTTCCCATCGCGAGTAGAGTCAGTTGGTTTTGACTGTGTTTAGTCATCTGTTTTTTACTATTTTTTAAAATGTTGCATTTGGAAAACTTTTACCTGTAATAAGTATCTTCATGATGTAGCATCAAATGGCATGAGATCTTACGTTCCTAGCGCATGAAACAAATATAAGTACAGTCAATGTTGCACACTACAGGCAAATCAACACAACGCTGTAGACCCTTTTCGCTCACTGCGATGCTATAGGTTTATAGCAAAGGTGGCCTGAGTTCACATTTTCAGACACCCACTAGGCTCCGGTTTCAAAATTTTTGAATCCGAGTCCGGGTCCGAATATTTTTAACATTTGTGAATCCGACTCCTGTTCAGACTCCGGCTGCCATCGATGCAGCCGAAAATCAGCAATGTTTTCACTTAAAGAAATGACATATGTATAAAGACCATGCAGACTCCTGTTGCTACCGAAAATGAAAAGTTAATCTGGGTCCGGTTTTTCAAAATTTTGACTCTGGGTTCGAAAAAAACGCGGAATCCTGCCGGAATCCACTCTGGATCCGTGATCACCTCTGGTTTGCAGACATAATTACCCCTTATGGGAGAGACAGATAGAGAATGAGGTAACGTGAAACAAGCGTAATGTTATTATCAAATATCTTTGAAGCTGGTTTGAATCAACGGAAACATTTTCCAGGAATCTATTTCGCCATTCTTTGTTTCGTTCACAGTACCCTCTACCTGAGCTGGTTGTTGTACACAAGGACCCCCGCCACCTCGCTGACGTCGCCAGCCTGGAGCGGTATATCAAGGAGGAATTGAACATACGCACCCTCACCATGTCGTCGGAGAAAGACAAATATGGCATAAGTTTAAGGGCAGAGCCTGATCACGTCGTGCTGGGGAAGCGTTTGAAAGGTAAATGCATTTTACCGTCTAAAGATACTATGTCAGTGGTTCCCAACCTTTTGAGTGCCATGGAACCCTTTGACGATTTGGCGGAAAACTGTGGACCCCTTTGACAAAACCAGTTAATACTGTTACCTACAAGCTATCTCTACTACAAAATGCTCTCGTTGCGCCAGAAATCATTAATGTTTGCGCGGAAAAATTCATTGTTTCGTGGAAGTCATCACATAACAAATTGATATTGTTGCCTAACAATCGAAATGCCTAGCGAATGGAATTTTGTGTGAAGAGCGTTGCTAAGGGTGGGATAATTGCAGCTTGCGTACGTTTAACAAAGTGAATGAACATGTGGTGGTTCATGTAAGTCTGATCTTGTGCTGCGCTGCAGCCTGGATTCCAGAGTTACCCTCGATTTGCTGTCTTTTGTTAACCAGACCACAACGGCGGGTAGTTTGGTATTTCGTTATTTTTCTTTCATCTTATACAAAAAGCCATCATGGACCTGTAAAATCTGTCTGTGGACCCCTGGTGGTCCATGGACCCCCGGTTGGGAACCACTGTACTATGTCTTCCGCTCTTCTGCATGTATTTAACGAATTAGTCGCCACGGTCGTGCTACACGCACGAAATGCTTTCACAGTTGGTCATCTACACAGCCGCCGACTCCGATGACCATACCAACAGTTCTGGCTGTGAACACGCTTTCACGCGCGAGGATGTGTTGGGTGTTTTGTGCCGAATTGTATCATTTCAGCATTTCTTCAGCTGTAGCAAAGGTATCCGGCAGCTCGACGATGATTTCTGCCTAACATTCAAAGCAGTGTAACACTGCGACGCAGAGGCGCGCGCTTTCCCGGGAGATGAAATGCTTACTTTTTGCCGTCAGTGTTCCTGGGTGATTTGTCAGCGATGCAGAACGTCTGACCTCATCAATTATTGCATTTTATCAGCAGCGTCGACATGCTCCGCATTTTGTTAATTCTGCATGCTTCGTTTCCCCGCGTCCATGACGCTTTACCGTCGGACCGAAGCCTTCACTGTCCGGATCCAATCCACTGTCCGCAGCGTGCAACGTGCTGCAATGCCGCGTCAGCATCGGCTCGCCTTATTTGGCGATGACATGCATGCGGACCGGATTATAGATTGCGATCTCAGTACATCGGCTCAGTGCTGACACCGGTGTCGCGGCCTGTCGCGACAAGGCCCTGCTGGACCGTGCGAGGAGCAAATGTGTCCGTTGTGCACCGACCGTCTCGTCTTTGCTGGCAGCACAGGTGCTCCGTCAAAAGTTTCTTGCGCTGCGGCAACATTGTGACATAAGCTGGGTTTTCTTTTTCGCTGAAACATTTCGGTCATTTTTTGCTGAGACTTTTTGGTCAGTGAAACATTTCGGTCATTTGTCTCACAGTTGTATTAAAACTCAACATAAGAGTGTTTTTAGCCTATATTTTCAAACATTCTGACCGAAATGACTTAACTTTATTCGGTCATTTCAAAAATGTTTCGGTCTGTGACCGAAAACAAGCAGGACATAAGTGGAGACGCTTTATTATGTGTATTACCTGCATTCAATGAGCGTTATTGTTTTTCTTATTTCTCTTACGATCCTCGCGTATACGCAAATGGATTTTTTCCGTTTTCCGCACTGTGCGCGCAGGTAGTCATGGTGTTGCAAAAATTTATTTGTTTGTGATTACCTTTCCACAACTGGAGTTGAAAACCGTTTCAATCGAAACTTTAAATTTTAATGATGAGTTTCAGAAAAAATAACTACTATTAATTTCCTTTGGGAGCTCCCATGACGGACTCTTGCGAAATAGATGCTCTTTCAATCTCTACCACCATCATCTTCGTCTTTACCTTACTTACAGTCAAACCCACACCAGTGGAACCAGTGTTGGCTTTTTCATCCACGGTACTATTTGTCACAAAATCAGAAACAGCGTGAATGATGAGATTATGCATTGATTTTCATGCGTCAATATTATAAAAATCAGAAAAAATATGCTTAACTTAATCAGTAATTCACTCGTGAATTACGCATTGATCAACAGTAGTAATTTCAAAATGATATTGGGTTTTTGTCGCGCAAATCACAGTTACAGGCACTTCAAAACCCGAAAAAATCTCGGGTTTTCCCGCTTTTTTTCTCAACCACCCGAATCCCGGGATTTAAAATTTTATCCCAAATTGGAGACACTATTTGTCTGTGTGCCATATACAAAATTTGTTCATGTTCACTTAATATATGCAAAAATTTCTGTGAAAAATCAGTGTTGTTTTCTATTGTTACGGAACTTCCGTTCAGTAGGCAGTAGATAGCTCGCCATGCAATCCTCTTGCTAGCGCCTCCTCCTGTTATACATAAAATATTCTGCTCTGTCTGTCTCTCTGTTTAAGCTGTTTCCGTCGATTTTCTTAAAACTCTTCAAGCGGCATTGGTTGATTGCGTTTTGGGAACATTATAAACTGGACAGCATCTAGTTGGTGCTTGGATGGTTCACCCTATGCATCAAATGGAAACATCGCACGATCCACAGCGAAACGGTGTCGACCAATTCATGGCTGAGGCTTTGCGTGAAACAAGGTTGAAATGCGATGAAATGATTTTTGTTTTTAGCTAGGTCTTGGCTCAATTATCCATCCTGTGTCTAACTTTTTAAAAAAATTCAAAAGACCACATAAACCGCCATAGCAAACCATTTTCGACGCACATCAACTAGTCGAATTTTGCAGATTCAGCTTATAAATAGCAGAAGCAAGCCAGCTCTAATTATAAACTAACGTTGTTCATTCCGACAATGAAGGCTAGGCTATTGCAGGCTAATAAGATGTTTCGCCGCCGTGATTACGTCATTCTCGCTGCAACGGCTATCCTAATCTCACGACAGCCGCATTTGTTTAGCTTATCCTCGCACTTGATTCTTATTTTGAACAAATTCCGCTGGAGCCGCAGCATCATTGTGGGCATGCAATGTTAAGGCTTGCTTTTCGTGGATGCAGAGCAGCGCTCCTGATCAATGACTGGCTTAAACGCGCACATATTTGCGGCTGGTGATGTTCGTTGCTGTCGTCGCACAACCTACTGACACCCGCCGCTCGCCGACGATTTTTCCGCGAAATGTTTCGTTTGCGATCGACTCGGTCACCTTGAACTGAAACGCATCGCTACTGTCAGAACCGAAGTGCGTACTTGAAGATAAGTTGGCAACAATGGACTCCATGGCGATGTTGCGCCGTGCCAAACATATTTTGGTGGATTTTTCAGGTGTTTTTGTTGAGAAAATGGCGACCGGTGCCATTGTTATCCATTCGAATCTGCATCACTGGCAATCGCAACTCATATGCGCGAACACTTTTTGTGCTTGTAGTTACACTCAGTGTTTTCAATGTGTTTTGAGGNACCGAAACTTATNTCAAATTTNCCAACGTTCTCTCAAAATATAGTAGAATCTTACTGCATAACCACCTCTAAACTACAGTAAAACATCACTTTTTGACCGTGTCGGTATTCAGATGAAATAGT
>JGI24158J21664_10006504_pt1 | contig 15400 bp, 8 predicted proteins | sample Ectturendosymbi3_FD_21664 | JGI IMG/M metagenome (IMG submission 21664) | reverse complement strand
TGCTTGCTGTCGTCCAAAACAATATTGTTTAGTTATAATAGTGTACCTTGATCCAAACTTCGTTAAATGTTGGTGTTTACCATTGACCAAGGGGGTTCAAAATGGCAAAAAACATGCAAAAATAAAATTATGTTGAAAAAACTAATACAAAAAAAGCTATCTGTGGACTCCGGCCCCGGCTAATTATTTTGATTGGGCCCCGGTCGTTCCCTACTTCACACATGAATCAGCGAGACGACAGTGTATTGTAATGCTGGCAATGTTTCCTCTAAGCTGCGCGGCCGCACAGCTGCTAAGATCCCTCTGCGCAGTTGCAACAATGCTACAAAACCTAAGATTTAATAACTTCTGCTCAGTAAAATTGTGATTCAGCGCGCACCCGCTTGTTCTTCCGCCCAGCATTATTAAAAATTAGAGGGAACATTGAATGCTGGTCAATAATTTTTTTAATTTGTGTATTTGCTTGCGTCTGGTATTAAAGACGATGTTTATCAAATGTGGACAGTGTTTCACAAAATAAGTTTGTATTGATCATTGATATTGAAAACTCAGCAGATCATACGCTTGCAACACCCTGATTTGACAGTTACAACCGCGACGCTTGGATGTAACTCCAGTTATGTATTGAATTGCCATCGACTCAACAACACATTTGTTGCAGTCGTTAAACTTGTTGCCACGTTTTGACGGTGTTGAATTATTTTTTTGAGATTGGTCGTCAGTTTTAGAGTACCCCTTTTTCATTGCGACTAGATTGTATTAAGAAATTATTCATATGTTGGATGCGTGCGTATCACCGAAATTCGGTGGCTAACTTGGAGTTCGTGGTTCTCTAACGACATAACAATCTTTCCAAAGGTTCAGATTCAATTTAGCCTTTATGAAGCACAAGCATAGATTTTGCCGATCAAGATCTCCTCAGGCTTAGCTCTAGTTGCCCAGCACCCTGCACAAAAAAAGTTTGCATCACACCTGAACGGATCACTCGTGTTTGCTATTGACAGTTAACATTGAAATGTCTGTGGCTGTTAGAGGGGTAAACGCTGGTTTCCCAAATGATTTCGTCTAGTTTAATTGCACAGTCATGCATGGCTGTTATTCCTGCTTATGTGTAAACAAAAACATGCATGTACCTAGGACTTATTTGCAGAACACGAAACGCCCTGTGAAAAACGGTTCGTCGCTCCAGTCTAACAGTACGGATTTTCAGCGCACAACAAAACATTCACCATTTGGACCACGAAGCAGGTTAGACTGTGTATTTCGTTGCTTTTTCAAGCTTGTCGTTTGTAAGTAGAACAGCATCTGCGCGGTTTTGTCCACGATTTGGCAGCAAGACCATTCAGCGAAATGACACCTCGACAAAGTACGGATCTGCTGCTGTATCAGCGTCGCCATGTCGTTGCGTTTTGAACGTCGAATTGCCATTTCGTCGCTGCGTGGTTCTGAGCCTCAAACGTCATGTTGCCCAAGTGCCGTGTCGATGAGTTGTTGCACTACCAATTTGGTATGTCGCTGAATTAGTTGTCGACAAATTGTAGTTGAGCAATCAGCTAGTTCAAGCAGTATATGGTTTTCAAGTAGATGGTACGATAACCACAATAAGCGTTATTTTAAAGACTGTAACATGCATTCATCGTATGTCAAAGTTTTAACTTCATTTGTATTGGCTGCGGTTTACTCGTGTGTACCTACTGTAATTGTTTTACGACGGCGCAGCATTCGCGCTGGCCATAATTGTTACGATTTTTTTTAATATACAGAGCCTAAGAAATTAATCGATAAGTATTTGCTTTAATTTTTGTTTCGGTTTTTCTGTTGCAATGAAACAGGATTTTTCTCCAAACACCTAGAATTAGCACTTTGTATTCATTTAGTTCACTTGGCCGACTGAAATTTACGCCGTTACTTCTGTACGAATGATTTCTTTAGGCAAAGCGCTCTTTTTACTTTTCGAAAGCTTAAAAACTTGTTTCTTTTTAGTTTTCTTGTCCAAAAAAGACGGCAAGATCTGTAGGCTGGTACGTCTATGTGCGCTCCCTTTCCCTCTGCCGGTCTTGTACCTTCGTTGATGGCGCCTTTTTTATTTCAGCCGCTTGGTTCTTACGCAAAGTCAAATAGACTTTTTCCGAATGGTTGATGAAAAAGTGGCGCAGGTAAGCGTGTCCGCGTTTTTGATATCACTAGATCTAAACGGATGAAATAAACTACCTCGAATTGCAGCTATTGTATTTTTTTGTCAAAAGCACACAGGTACAGTTTACCTACAAATTAATCAAATTGGTTTCGTATTTGTCACTGCCATGAGCTTTTAACTGTTTGCCGACCCTGACCGATCGATTGATGCCATGTCACGTTGAACTTTAAATAAAAAATTGATTTAAAGTGCAGTTGGCTGCATGTTTAAAACACTATTTTGTATTAATCCTGAGCCGCATCTCAAAAGCGGCAATAAGTAGGTTGTGTAAAAATGGTTAGTAGGTCTACCAAGCCATTCAAACAATCAGTTGTCATGGAATTGCCTGCTGCTTGAATTGACCGAAAGAATATTAACGCTATTCCCATTTTTGAAGTTACCAATCAACCGCGCAGCTTCTACAGGGTACCAAATAAAATTTGGTGCGACTGTCCCCGGAGATTAGAGCTTTAGCCCCTCTTCTGACACATGTTTGTCCAGACGGCTATCTTAAGCAGTCAACTTCGCGAGAACGTCTGGCTGCGACTGTTTCTGATCCGAAGCTGCGCGCTTCGGTTTATGGGACGAATGGCACCTGCAAAACTCAGGTCTTGTAGCTTCCTAGAAGCTGTCGTACATTACCCGTCATGTCAACAATTCGGGACTGTTATTAAATGGCCTATGCTACGAATTTGACACTGTCCTTTGTTTGCCAAAGAGAAAACTGTTGCTTGGAATGGTTTTGTTTTCTCCCTTTTTGTGCTGGCGGCCCATCAATCAAAAAATGATTACGTGCGGGAACGAAGCAGAATTCAGGTTGAATGATCGATTCAAATTTCGTTCATTGCCGACTCATTTCATTCACTCGTAGCTCAGCAACCTTGAAGCGTTGACAGTTCAACATCAGGGCTTCCGTTAATGCTGCGAGGGAGAAAATACAATTCGCATGATTTATTTGGACTACCAATGATTTGTGTGCGAGTTGTTTTCGATGTTTTTTTATTCTTTTTTATCCACTGCTAATATGAAAAACTCTCTAGGAGAATTGAACCGAGGTTTAATGGAAGCAATAGTGCCAGTCCCTACGCAAAGCTCACTGTTTGTTTTAATACATGCGATGTGTTAGGAACGTTTACCTATGATGCATTTATTTGATGCAATGTGGATTACACGGTTGCCAGATGAAAATGTTAATGGAAAGCCAAACGGTGTTAAATAAAGGCCAAAAAGTAAACTAAACGTGATTTGCTGTATCGCTATTCGTTTGTCACAAAAGACACCTAAATTACAAGAATATCACTAGAAATATCTTCGAAATTGAGATTAAGTCTTGCTTGGCTTTGTACTGGAGCTCATTTCTGATGCTTCTCTGACTTGTCGTGGTTTGTGAGATTGCCACTTTGAGTACAATGGTGCCACAGTTTGCATGTCGATCCATCGGCAGCTCTCTGCACCCAGCGAAGGTAATCTCCCATTCAATCCTGTACCTACGACCAGAATCACAAGAGCCCTTCCACTTCGACGACGTCATTGTCGCATTTCTATCGCAGAGAAGCAGACCTGCCTGCTAGTGTTGAGCCTGCTTAGTGCTTACAACACACTACACAGTGCCCGCATTTCCAGTGATTAAGCAAAAAGTTTACTTGAAATGTTGCATCCCTCAAATCTTAACAACATCAGAACGTGGGCGTCGGTTTAATATAGCATTCTATCACAAAAATTTTGCCAAGTTGATGCCGAAAAAAAATGGAATAGTAAATACTTCACAGGAATTTTTTTCAAGCGTAAAAAAGCCAAAAGACCAAAATGAAATTTTTAGGCCAACCAACTTGAAACAAGGCCAGATTTCTGATATTTGACTTAAAAATGCCAACCTGACAACCTTGGTATATTATAGAAGAAACATTTTGGTTACAGTTCGTGCCGAATAAAAAAAATTGGTGGTTTAAATCTAAATACTCCTTCGTACGTACAGGCTTAAAGTCACGCTTAAAACGAATATAAAAATATTTTTTGTAGTTTTGCAGCGCTTTGCAGTCAGGTTTTCCAAGGAAATGTAGTACTTTATCATTTGCTTGGCGTGAATTGTGTACTCCTATACGACGGGTTGCAATCGCGGTCTTAGTTCGTTGGTGCTATGCGGCAAGCGGCACGCAAACACATTTAATTTTCCGGGCGTAAGTGGGAAAACGCAGTTCACTTTCTAAATCCTCCACTGCATTACTTTTGCACTACAATTTATCATTAGGTTGTTTGGAAGAAACTTGTACGTTTTTTGTAACTGTCATCCGGCGCGGTGCATTTCTCCTACACTTGTCGGATCCTTCAAAGGACTTTTCTCGCAAAACTAACCACTCGCTGTTGTTTCAAAATAACGTCCTGACCTGGTTGATCGTGAAAGCGGGTTAGCAAATATTTATGCGAACTTAGCCGCGCCTGTTTGTGTTTTTTACCAACTGTTTGTGCTTCTTACCACACCACTGCATAACACGTTTTGGGAAGCACTTTAATTCACTCGCGCGTTCTTTTTCATCTGTCAGTCATAAATCGTCCCAACACCCGGCGTGGCACGCTTTCTGCTCCCCGCGGAGCTTGTTTTGCTGTGCGCTTGAGCCGCGTTGAATGGGCCACAAACCAAACATGCTCGGCAGTCCGCTGGCAAAAGATTTACGATGTTTGGCGTATCCAAGTTTATCATTTTACCAATAGTAACGGAAAGTAATGAGGGCAATGTTCCTCCAGTCTCATCTATTTTTAGCGCACTGCAGACCAATTTAAGCACTATAGGGCAAGTTTATTTGGTGTAACAAGAATTTAAAATTGTCTGGTTTGAAAAAACGCACGTTTTGTTGTGTCTGTCAGATTTACAAGTCCAGTATCCTTCGAAAGTGTAAACAGTTCCCGGTTGTGGCAGGCCCGTAGCCACGGGGAGCATTCGGGGCCAGTGCCCCCTAAATTTGTCGTGCCAAGAAAAAAAAATTTAAACATATATTAAAAACAAAGACTTGCCCCCTCAAAAACGTATTTTGCCCCCAAAAACATTGAAACCTGGCTACGGGTCTGGGTTGTTGACGGTCCACTGCGTGATGTCCGTGAATTAAGACTTACTCGGTCCTCGCTTATATATCTTATAGTAAAACATATTTATAATGTGACTTTTGGTCTTGTTAAGTGATGCCCTAATGCAGATAAATTGCTGCACCGGAGCTGGGTTTGATTATTATTAGAGTAGTAGGTAGGTAGTTTTATTAAAGTTTGAAATTGGTATGAAATTTATGAAGACGTGGAAAATTACTGCGTGTTTGCACTAAATTGTTCTATGAGGTAATTTTGTGCATAAAGACATAAGCTTCAACTCTGCAGGAGTTTAACGAATGTGTTTTTTCTCTAAAAAAACGAACTACTTTACAGGTGTTTTCTAACTTTTCTAGAAAAAATCCATTACCAAATCTGGGAGAAGTGCCATAATCCTTTGATTGCTGTTTTTAACTGAATCATAGCCCGCCACACACGCATCAATGCATGCTTACTGCGCCGGACCAGTTTTGCTGAACAGGTCTACGCTTTTCTCTTTAAATAACGTACACTTTGGGGAGGCAAGCAAGTCGCTCGCCACTCGAAGTTCAATTGAGTTTTCTTGCGTTTGAGCGAAATTATTAGTACAAATTTGAAAGTTTTGATTGGCTCCAAAACCATTGCGCTCTTTTTCAGCTGCATGGTTTTGATCTCGATGTGCATTTTTTTCTATTTTTCTCGCACTTCAGTACTGCGGAAAATGCTGCCTCAAAAGGTAATTCGTTCAGAGAAACGGCGCCTTCTTGCTTAGCGGTGTATATAGACGTACGGTTCTGCCCAGATTTCTAAAAGGTTTTCTAGATTGGTGTCATTGATGCGAACTAACATTTTATTTTTAAGACAGCATGTTCCATGCATCTGGGCACTCACGAAAATTGTTGCATCGCCTCTACTGCGCTATCGTAAATCTCAAAGGGTATGTAGAGGACGAGCAAGGTTGACGATAATTTTGAGCCTTTTTGTGCGGCATATTGGTGAAGCCGTGCACATTGAAAAAGGCTTTGAATATGATTCGACGGCTGTGAGCGCACATTCGAAGAATCAGTGCACGTGTATCTCACACACCAATTGTCTGTTGGATCACGTTAAGCGATGTGTATTGATTTTCTGCTTCGCGTGTGGATGTCATTTGCAAAAAAAGTCTATCAATCTGTAAGTGGACGCCGCATCACTCGGCGATCGAACTTGTTTCGTTTTTCATAGAACCATGGTCTTCCCTAAAAAGAAAATTGCCGAAAAAAAGGTTTTAAATACAATGGCAAAATACTGAGAGTTATGCTCTGTATTTCTTGTGAAGTATCGAGGATGCTATTCGAGCAAACTCAAATAACCAGCTCTGCTTTCAAAATGTTTTCTGTGTGAAATGCTGAACTCGGTGCCTGCATTTTTTCGTTTATCACGGGTATATGTAAATAAGTCACAATGGCGAGCGAAATTGGAAGCTGCAGTTCACTACGGTGCAAAACAAGGTATTCTTAGGTTGGCTGTTGTTGCGTGACAGAGGAAGACATAAAATGACAAACAAACATCAAGTTCTTACAAAACCTCAGCCGCGTTGAAGATGGCGTTGAAGTGCTGCTTTTGTAGCTGAAATAACGTTTGGGCACCTGACGTGTCAGTGTCTGAGTTTTAATAGCAAAAGGCCGAACAAGGATGATAAATGATCAGATGTAATAAGTGAGCATGCTCCCCGACCTTGGCGTCTGACGTATGGAGTAGTTTCTAACAACCCACTCGACCTCCAGGCTCGCTATTTGAGCTTTACCGAGACCGGTTGCCACGGGATACCCACATCAATATCGGTTAGCGCGCAAGATTCTCTGTCTCTTGCTTGAAGTGGTCCTCGTTCGCAATTCGTTCGTTGCTCCGCTGTGATCGTTATGAGTAGACCGAAGTGAAAAGCTTCAGTAACGATGTTTCATCTGATGTCACGCCGTGTGCATTACAGGCTTCTGAGCGAATGCTCAAAAACTTGATCGTTCACGAAAAAGACTTGCTGTGCTGGTAAAAGTACCCTGAAACGACTCTACCGTTGCACGAGCCTAAAAAACTGCAGGGCGCATTCCCTGTTCTGACTACTGCCTCGCGTCGTTTGAACATCGAAGCACATGTTTCGACACGCTTCTTTTGTATCATTCGCTCGCGCGAAAGGACTCGTGTCGTTGACATGATTAACAAGCATTGAAAGCATTCAGGCCGGTGATTTATTGCGACATTAAATTTGGCCGACGCGTTTAAGCGGTGAGGCAGCGCGGGTTTACGAAATTCGGCTAAAAGCGTAGGTAAACGATGCAGAAACTTTCATTTTAGTTACTTACTGTAGGTGTGCAACAAATATAATTACAAAAACAAACACATCAGACAGTTGGCCTTCGAGGGTTCATGCAGTTATTGAAGTCGCCGGAAACGAATGTATAAGAGCTTTGCAATGTTATTGTGAGATGGCCACAAATTAGATTGAAAATTTAAGTATCAACGATTAGTTCGCCTCTGTTGACTTCGACACAAGCACAACAGTACGAAAACGAAAATATCCAGGAGGAGAAAGGGAACGAACCCAACTTTATGCAGTTTCTTCCCGAAGATAAAAGTGTCAACACAATTTTGCCAACATTTTTAGTATGTTCAGTGATAACAACGGTACAACCGAAAAGGCTTTCAATAAATTTTCGACTAATTTCCGGATGAATATCTTATGCCCTACGTACGTTCTGTGTTTAACGTGAAGAACAATTTGGCCGAAATACCATCGGTGCTCAAACGAAACCTCAAACTTGTGAATTTATTTTTTCTATAACAATTCAAACATTTCTTCAAAAGTTTTATCTAAAATATTTTGCTATACATTTTCTTCAATTTCTGCTTGATTTCACAGATTTTTTACAAAGTTTGTCGTTGCACGAGGGCAATCGCCTTTGTATCCTTCCACTTTCTACATCGGTGACATGTTATTGGTTGGTGTAAATTCAAAGACTTCGTTATGCATCAAACGACACGAAGGGCGAATGCTCGGCCTGATCTTCACCCGCTTCGGTTGTTAAACTATCGTACTTTGTCGCGCAGGGTAAAGATTACTGCTCGGACGACGACCTTTCCATCGCCTCCATAAAATCGTGGAACAGAAAAGACAGTGCGAGTTCAAACGGTTTGACTATGAAAATCCCGCAGAAAGTCAGTTGACGGCGGTTACGGCGCAAACATTGACATGACTCGTGATTCGCCAGAAAATCTGAAACAGCGCCGGATTTTTGGTGTTCAGACGTTAATATTGGAATTTTGCAATGGTTACATGCAGTATTTTGTTTGTTTTTACGAGCCTTTGTGAGACACTTAATTCCACAAGGCGAATACTCATTTCTTTAGTTCTGGGATACCTGCCATTTACAAAGCAGTGTGAATTAGTTCAATACAAAGTCTATCATTTAGCTCTATTGCAGTGGTTCCCAACCAGGGAGGAATTCCTCTCTCAGGGAGGAATTTCATGAGTTTAGGGGAGGAATTCCAACTTTATAATTGAGTTACTTGTTCATTGTAAGTGTTGTAGCCTACTACGTGGACTATCACATGTTTTTGTTGACAAACTTCAGTGCCATTATTTGACAACACATATGTTTTTGTCCAAATTTTATTAATCAAGTTATTGTGGTCAATAAAGACGATTGGTCCAATTGTAGTTAATACTAGCCTACGCACAACAATAAGCTACACTGCGACAGGTAAAAGATATAGGTAAGAAAGAATATATTGGTAGATCAAATATCCTGCAGACTGCAATCTGTGTCAACGCAAAAATGGAGTTTTAACCCTTTCAGCCACCCTGCTGAATTGGTGTAATAGGGGAGGAATGAAAAGTTCTAAAATAAGTAAAGGGAGGAATGCATAAAAAAAGGTTGGGAACCACTGCTCTATCGAAAAGGGCTGAGTGAAGGGACTCGCAGGTTCGTCACTTAAAGTTCCGTTTGTGGACTCTTTTGGGAGCACTTTCATGCTTGGGACGTGTCAGATACAAATGTAAAAGCATACATTAGTCTGTTCTCGTCTGACAAGCCGTGCAAATTTGCAAAGCTGGCAGTAACGAAGGATTTATTATCGAAGCTGAAGGTCAGAGGAAAGCATTTACGTTACAACCTATGGTACTTGTGCATGGATACCAAATATACAAAAAAGGAAACACCACGGCCGCATATGAAGTTAACAAAAGACCGTAACTTCATTTTCATTTCAAGGGTACGATTACGTGGAAAATACAGAAAAAAGATTCTCATCATTTCCACTGTGTGATCAGCAGCATTATTTAAAGAGTCAACTAACTCCTGATTAGATACACTCGTTTAAAAATTCACTGTGCACTGCGCTTGTAAATGTTGAGATTCGATCACGTCTACAGTAACTCGCAAAAGTGATTGTTTTGTACGTAAAATTACCAACTCTTCTTTGTCTGTTTTAAATTCACGGCATCGGGCTTCGTGCATTAGGACTCATCCGACGAACTTCTGAAAAACGATTTTTCTTGTTGACCGCAGTAGTCATACGTCTACGATAATCAATCTTTCTTGCACAGAGTTAAAGTTTCGGCCGCTTGTTGCAGAGGTTTCCATTCAGGTCTGTTTAAATACTAAAAATTTCTAGAAACATTGAGGTTAACAACATCTTCAAAATCCTAACAATGCGGTCTGTGTTAAGTAACCCATAATTTAGAAAACGGCAAGAAGTTTAAACCGGAAGTTGTAGTGTACTTCCAAGGCTGATACACTCATTGGCGATATTTCATTGTGTTCAGATCTTACTTCATTTATGTGCAAAAGTTGTCAGGATAGGCTACTCCAATTAACAAATCTGCTGCGAATGTCGAAATTTTCCACCGTTCTTGAATGACTGCGTCGTGTTCACTCTTAGAAATATGGTTTGGAGTGAAGCCCGTACTTGTTTTTCCGAGCTAGTGTTTTAGCTCTTGTTACTATGCTGCTGAGGTTTAACCTGGAAGTTTTCGCATACACAGAGCAAGGTTTTCACCGCAGGTAAATGCCATGCTTTTATGTCGTCTGCTTGTCAATTGCTCAAACTTCTCTTCGCCTGCGAAAAATGTCTCAAACTGTAGTTCCTATTTTTTTGCTTCTAATTTTGGTATTTTATCCTACTGGTTGGTGGGGATATGGGTATTCCGCCATGGACAGCAAAAAATCTCACGCAAACAGACGTTAGGTTGTGTCAATGTTGTTCAGATGCCCGTTTCTCCACGCCTGGCTAACAAATAACAGCATGTGTTCCTTGCGCAACGTGACGATTGGGCAAAAGCGGTTTTAACGAAAACGTGACACTCATGCTCCTTGTTCATTTATAATTAATTCCTTAAAATCGATCGGTCCATCTTGGACAGCTTCATCGACAGACCTGTTGTACTTTGCTTGTTGTTACTTCACTTTAACGTCACCTCGTCCCATCTACAACAGTCTTTACTTGTTAAGATCTTCGTTATTTTTCGTACATCTTTCATGAAGAAACGCATTTGTTGTTGCTTTTTCTTTTTTGTACAATAAATAGGTTACATTGTGAAATAAGCTGTTCAGTTCGTTGAGCATGCGCCACTAAAGCGGAATAGCTTGGTTCAAATCTCGGCCGGGTCATACCGAACACTATCGATAATTGCGGCCTGTACAGCCTCGTGCGTGCTTGGCGTTAATGGTTGTGTGCAAAAAAAGATTTATGCGCATTGCTGTCATTTTCTTGCCATTAATGTAATATTCACTACAAGGATAGCCACTCGACCCAGGCGCAAGCAAGCGCAGCCTGGCGCCGCTGATCACTCGTGACACTCCTGAGAAGTGTGAAGTAAGAATATTTAACTTGACATGAACATTCTGAAGCAGGGTTCTGAGATAAGAAAAACAGCACCATGCTGAAGTTTCAGCAAACCTGACGTATTTTCTTAAAAAAATCCATCTCAAAATTTTGCAAAACCTTTTTACGTTGTTGGCCACTTTTTGGCTCTATTACCTACTGCATGCTGGACCCAAACTCTTAAAAAAGCTCTACTACAGGCCCGTAGCCAGGTTTCAAGATTTGGGGGGATAAAATCTGGAGTATAGTGCTAAAAAAGAGGTGTGGGAACGCCGTTCCCACCCAACTACACCCCTGGTTTAGGTTAAAGCCGAACTCTAACACCAAATATCGCTCAGATGCCCTCATACGCAGCAAGATTTTTGCTTTTATATGTTTAAAACAAATTTTTCTGGGAACAACAAAATTTTGGGAGGCAGTACCCCCTTGCCTACACGCCTGCTCTACTACAGCCCGAATCGAAACTTAAGATGGATGTTTTGAGATGTTATGTTTGAAAATTTGCGCCAAGTTCATCAACCTCGTCTAAAACGTTTGGAGGTTGTTTGTTACTTTGCGAAATAGCTAGGAACATGGGCGTCCGCAGGGGCGGGGTCAAAAAGGGCATTCCCCCCTGAAAATTAGGACTAAGAACCAAAAATGTCTAGAAAACCTGAAGTTAACAGCTAAGTTCCGATAAATTCATTTGATTGTTGCCATGACAGTTTATTTGCTGGTGTGACACTGACACTGCATAATATCCAAGGTTCACCGTTCTGGTGTCATGCAATGATGAGACGGCAGTTCGCTTATGTCCGCTCCATAGCCTGCAGAGGCAGATTGCGAAACTTGGCAGCGGATTGTTCTGCTGTAGGTCTTTACTGCGTAACAGTAACACGGCATAAAATCTTCAAACGTTCACTTCAAGTTGCGGTCGCAGGCGTTTTTCCATATGTGACCAGGGCTCCCACTGCGGTTTTTTTTCCACCCAGATCTGCTTTCTTAGTCGACCTGGGTGTCTAGATTTAACTATGAAAACTTGCGTTAAATCCGTTTTTTTGAAGTGATAAACTCATCAGCAACTTCAGTGTGTTTAATAATATAAAGATAACTTTATATTAGTGTTTGCATGCGCACATCAGGTGAGAAAGTACGCATATCGGATGAAGCAGCACGTGTTCAATCGTTTTCATATCCTCCTATGATATCATTGTCGGGGTTATACACAGTCTATAACGTTATTGTGAAGAAACTGGTGAAACAAGGTTTAGAATTGATTGTTTAAATTTCGATGTTTCCCTATTCATGCAAGTTAAGAAACAAAAATGCTACGAAATAACAACATGAGTAGTAAAAAGAACAGCATCTTTTAAGAAACAATTTTCAGTTCAAGGAAGAAGGCATTGGGATTATATTTTTTTGTGGGATTTTAAATCCCGCTGCAGTTCAAGATTGTACAAAATTTCCTAGTTTAATAACAAATGTACTTCTACAATTAGTGAGAGATATCATCAACTGAGTACGGTACCAGCGTTACGAAAAACGTCTTGAGCAACAAAAAGGTCATTCAAATGTCTAGCCCCCCTGCACAAACATGAAGGCCCCCAATGGAAGACTTTCTGGCAACGGTTGTGCCCAGGCCCGCATACACGGTGGGGCATTCGGTTACAGTTACCCCCAAATCTTTCTTGTGCCTCCCAAAATTTTGTTGTGCTCAGAAAATTTGTTTTAAACATATGACAAAAATAAAATATTTACTCCTAAAAATGTATTTGCCCCCCTAAATCTTAAAACCTGGCTACGGGCCTGATTCTGCCAAAAGTGTGTCTGCAATTAAGGTATTTTGTTTTGAAGACCATTCAGCTTCGAGATGTAGCATGACGTCGAAAACTTTTTTTATAAATGATCATTAGGGCAGTGCCAGATACGGCTTTTAGGGGCCCTGAGGCACAATTTTTCGAGTGCCCCCATCTTTTCAATAAAAACCATGTCCCATGGTGTCCCCACAATACTTGTGTACATCACGCGAAACAACACACTCTGCAACAAAAATGAGAAGGTTAGATATGCAATGCGAAAACGAAAATGTTTGTCCTATCATAAACTCCGGGATACGAAAAAGTTCTCAGTTTTTCCCACCATGTTAGACACTCAAACTATAATAGTATTTTGCGTGCTTTTTTGCAAGCAAATTCATGCATCACCTTGTAAAAGTTTTGTTTCCGTAATAATTCGCTCTCAATAGTCACCAGCGACAAATGATTTAAACGTTGCTGTGACAGTGATGACCTGAGTTCATTCCTTATCCATTTCAGTTTCGAAAATGTCCTTCCACCACTGCAGTTTGAGCACATTAAACAAAGATATATACGCAGAATAATATCAATTTTAGAAAAAGTGGTATCACGTTTCTTTCCTGAATTAGGCGATGCATAAATGTTTCGCGCGACTCATCTTCCAGTTTTTCGTCGACACATAACAAAATTAGAGAATGCTGGTGGTTGTGAAACGTTAACATTGGCATCGCTTTCAGTTACAGAAGGGGTGGGGAAAGTGCGGCCTTTTCGAAGAGTTTGTGCGGCCTTCTAACCGTTTGCTCACTTAACCATATTTTTTCAATTATATTTTGGTGGTGTGTATAAGTCGCACTCTCAAATCAGGCCAGTTGAAACAACACAGAGTTATTCTTACAAGTTGTATACAAAAACGTTTCCTGAAAATCAAAATTTTCAAATCTTTGCGTGCGGTTATATTAAACCAGGGTTTTTTAAGGTGTTTTAGGGACCCGATTCGGGTCCCTAGAATTAGAGAAAATCGGGTCCCTAGAATCAGAGAAATCAGGTCCTGCAGGTCCATACCGGGTACCTAACCACTTCCTTAAAAAAATCCTGGTTATACACTCTTCTGGAACATTTTCATCAGCATCAATGAGGTTGGTAGGTAACATTGTTTATATCGTAATATTCGAAAAACGGGGTAACAACAAGTACAAAAAATTGCAGCTCTCCTGAAGGACCATAACTAATCGGCAGCATGAGTTAGCGCTCAGTGTATCTGAGCAACTTTAAACATTATGCCAAAACGAAGATGTGTACTATTCGATTGCTTTAGATGAGTCGGCTGATATAAATGATTCGCCACAAGTGCTATTTTTCATTCGTCTTATAACTTCGGATTTTCTGTGCTATGAGGAGCTGCTGGATTTGGGTACCCTTAGAGAGAGAACACGAGGAATCGACGTTTTAAATTTGTTTACAAATTCAGCAAAAAAAGCATTACATTTAATATTTTCAACCCTAACCCTGTGGAAATACTGATTTATTTAAAATATATCAAAAAAAATCACCCCAAAGGATGTTTCTGTGTCGGGAACCATTGATCGAAAAACGTACCTGAAAAATTTTAGGGGGGGCTTGAGCCCCTTTAGCCCCTCCCTGGATCCGCCTATGAAAGTGGGCTTGTTGCCACAGGGACAAGTGCTTGAAAAAGTTTTGTCTCTGCAAAAACAAATCGTCAATTTTTTCGAAGATAGGAATATATCTTGCAAATTGTCAGAACAAATTTTTGCAGAAATGCTGCTTTTTGGTGCGATGTAATGTCGAAGCAAAATCAGCTCAACGTTTCTCTGCAGGGTGAAACGAAATCTATATATGACATGTGGCAAAAAATCCAGGCATTTCGAAAGAAACTGACTTTATTAATAAAATCTGTCCTCAGCCGATCGCATATTTCAGCTGAGCACTTTCCTCAACTGGCAAAAGTAGCAGGCAGATCATGCAACGTGAAGGAATACACATTGGTTCTAGACTCGCTGATTGAAGAATACCATGACAGACTCAAAGATTTTGAAAAGCACAATCTCAACTTGCAACTGGCTTATCAACCACACCTGGTGGATGTCAACCAAGTGCCCGATCGTTTCCAAATGGAGTTAACAGAGCTATCAGACTATAGCATTCTGAAATCTTTATTCAACACCAAGAAGGGTCCGATTGGAGTATGGAAGAATGCTGTAGAATATCCACGCCTGCGTCAGCACGCTCGACAAATGTTATCATGCTCTGGTGCAACCAGGACCGGATTTAACTCATGCGAGGCCCTAGGCTAATCCACTTGTGAGGCCCCCTCACCCATTGTTGTGAGGAAAAAAATGGAAAGCGTTAATCAATTTGCGAAAATCCGAAAATGACGCTCTGAAAGTACGGTCATTAAACATTCTAATTCATTACTGGAGCGCCCACGATCACTGCGTTTGTTGCTGCCTTCAACACAAAAGCGTTAAATTGCACGGAATTGTTGAAATCCTACTTGGCTGGCGGGAACAGGATTATT
>JGI24158J21664_10006503_pt1 | contig 15401 bp, 13 predicted proteins | sample Ectturendosymbi3_FD_21664 | JGI IMG/M metagenome (IMG submission 21664) | reverse complement strand
CCTTCTGGTTTTTGGCCCCCCCTGCTGCTAAATCCTGGCGACGGGCCTGTCTTGCATGCGATTTTTGATGGCGCAAAGCAAATCGTTAGCCATGGTCGACCTCCTCTTTTTCATTTCATTTATAAGAAAACTGAAGATTCCTTTGGCAGTCAGCAATGTTGCGTCTCGACGACACAAAGCCTCGACTGCAAGTTTTACCGGTTCAAGAACACATTTTAAATCATCCAGAAATGCAAATTCGGTTTCTGATATATCAATTGCAGTAGACAAATCCAGTAATGCTTTTATGATGCACCTTTTAAGGAGAAGAAACCTATCAATCATTTCAAACAGAGCTCCAGCGCGTTTTGCAGTCAAGGACGAGGGACAACTCCTTTTTTTGTTCTGCAACTACGTACTTTTGCAGGACTTCGTTTTTCACTGTAATTTTTCTGAAAAGTTTCACAACTTTTCGTACCTTTTTCAAAACATCCTCAATTCTAAGATTGAAAGTAGGTATTTCATTTGTTGTTGGGATTGCTGTCGTAAGGCTTTCAGCAAATATTTCCTCGTCTTCGTCATTGCAATCTTCAATGGAAGCATTAGCAACGCTTGCCTTGTACAGAATATCACAAACAGCCAGATGCAGACCATGTGCATAACAGAGCTGATGGCGAAATTGGGAAATTTTTCCCAACTTTTTCATAACTGAGGCGCCATCAGACACAATACTGACGATATATGTCTGCATATTGGTGATCCCAAATTCAGCAAGGTTTTTCTCCAGCAATTCTAAAATTTTCTCAGCATCACATGATCCGAGCATTCTTATTAGACCCAGATTAATATGGTCGTTGCGAGAATGGATGTTGACGTTCATGCATCGTCGACATCGAACCGAGGTGTACTCGTCCAGAGTGACACTAAAACGAGTATTGCATTGAAGTTCCGTTTCGATCCTGCTTTTCATTTCCTTCTGAATGCTTTTGTGTTGACTATGAACTAATTCCATAACACTTCGTTCTGCAAGAGGAAGTCGAAAAGCTTTGGCACTAAGCGACTCACGGATGAACTTACTCTTGCATATAGCATGGATAGAAAATCTTCCACGGCTGCAAGTTCAGAAACAATGCTCTGCAAACTGTCCTTTTTCATAGTTACAAACGACATCATAGATTTCTGTTGCACTTTTGCTTTCTTGAAGCAAGATTGTTCTTCACTACCACGGCTAAGGCTGCTGTGCTGACTCTTCAGGTGTCGCGAAAGACCGCTAGTTGACCCATCTTTGCAGCTTATCTTTTTTGAACAGTGATGACAAGTAGCTTGATCATCATTTTGTGCGAAGTGTTTCCAAACTTCAGAATGGTTACTACGTTTCATTTTGTGGCAAACTTTATACCAGTGCTTGTTACGATTACAACACGCGCGCAGTCGGCACGACATCTATCTACTAAACCACTTTAAATCAGCTTGTTCACCATGGAGTATATGGATGGACAAGTTTGAGAGAAATATGACTATGCCGTCACAATTGCGCCCAACACAACAGTCTCAACGGCTGTCGTGCTTTCTTAATCCCAGGCCAATCTACACTGAGGACGTGCCAGGAGTTGCCGGGCGTAATCCTTTGTTTGTTTTGTTGCGTCGGGTAATCGTGCCCGGCTCGGCACGACAACTCCTGGGCGCAATAAGACAAACAAAGAATCGTGCGCGGCTACTCCTGGCAACTTATCAGTGTAGATTGGCCTTTTAAGAAACAAGGTTAATTGCGACGTTCGAAATTTCATTGTAAAACAGCAGAAATACCAGCAACGATTGCAGTTAGACCACAATTTGACGCACAAGACTGCAGTGCTTAACAGTGCTTAACGACCACTTGCGAGTCTTCACCATTCANTNGAAGAAGCACGTGACCTATGCACGTAGCCGTGGTAGGGTTAAGTCACGTAATAGGGTTTGGCTGACTAAAAGGTTGAAACCGCCTTGCACCAATACGAACGTCTGCGAAGTAAATATTGCGCTGTTCTGGACGAAGCTTGACACGACGCATGGTACTGCATAACCTACTTCAGACAAAATCAATAAACAAACATCTAACCCTTGTGAGGAGGGCATACACTAATTTTAAACAATCAAACTTTTGTTCTGAGCTGCAAATGCTTTTCAAGCGAAAGTTCACGTGGAAGAAGAAAATATGGCTGTCTTTCGCAAATGCAACATCAGTTGAAGCTAATGCTAACGGATCAGACACAAATCAATTGTCCCTTTTAACCCACTGTATTGGGCTACCCGACTTTCTCCTGAATAATTCGGAGAAAAAGTAGAAATCTTCATCTTCAGGGATGCCAGTTACCAAGCTACATAATCACTCCCCCTCATTGTTTACTTTCATGCATGGGTACTTGCACATTGCAGTTCGTCTCCGCTGTGCTCAAGTTGCATTTTTCATCACAGTAATTAAAGGTACCGTCCAACGTCACACACACGTTGGTCACTACATCATTTCGAGTGTATGGCCTACTGCAGTGGTTCTTAATGGGGCCCCAAGTGAGAAATCTGGGGGTCCCCAGAAACAATGTCCAAGTGTAAACCGTTAACACTACGCTGCACAAGGAGCATTGCACACCACTTTGAATTGTGACATGACCGCAGACGATGAGTCCCCAAATCAACATGTTTAGGAATAGGGCTGCGGCGGGTCGGAAAGGTTAAGAACTACTGGTTTAGTGCTTCTCAAAGTTAGTTTTTACCACTTGGTAGTTGATAATGCGAAACAATGTGAAAATGTTGTAGCAGAAACCCTAACGATATGTGCAAGACAGCCACACAGTCCCCTCGGGGGGCATTGTGGTGGATCTCAAATGCAAATACCATCTCCTTAGGTAAAATAGCAGTGTTCGTATTTAGCGAATTCTCTGTTACGTATGCACAGTTTTCACGGTAAATTATAAACCTCTCGGAGTTTTACTGCATTAAGAAGCCTAACTGTGAGTTTACCTGGTAACACTAACACGAAGAACTGCAGAACAGTCCAAGATTTTGACATAGCCTACTTTTCTCAAACTAATTGCATCATGCGTAGCAGTGGCAAAGTTTATCCAAGTGCGACGGGACTGTGAACTCTCAGGTACATCACGCAAGCACAATAACTTACTGCAACCAGACCAACAATAGCAGGATATTTTGAAGACCACTTCAAAATAGTTACCGGCTATCTTTAAACCAAGCTAGCAAAATCTCTAATGGAACGACGAAAACTAATGGAACGACGCAGTGCTCGAAAAAAGTGATTCACTTTTGACTGGATGTTTGAGAGCGCCTCCACACTTTGAGGTCGGCGACGCGGAAGTACGTTCGCAACGAATGCAGCGCAGAAACAGGAACTTTTCAGACGCTCCAGGTCAGCGAGATGATACGATGACAGTGAATTAGATATGCTCTCAGCAGCTCGATATTAGCGTTATTAAATCTGATGTTTATTGAAATTTCCCTCGGAGAGCTTAAGATCAACAGCCCAGCACAGGCTTACAATGTGGAGATGGGCAAGATATTTTTGCTGTATCAAAAAACATTCTTGCCAATTGACGCTGCGCCACAATGTGACAGAGAGAAAAAATAATGCCACGAAGCACATCGAAGTTTTTCGGAAAATTTGGAGCTTAAACTTCCAAGGCGAGACAAATGAAAACCGTGTTATTTGCATTTTAAGATATTTCTAGTCGGACAACAGGGCGAAGGAATGTAGATGGCACTGGGTAAGCAAGCAAGCAAAGAACAGGTCAATGCACCAACTCAAAATAAAAGCTTTTCCATCAGACGCACGAAAAGAAGAAACGCGGCCTGCAAAGCGAAGGGCAATGGTCCCTGAACGGTTCAACACAAAGGGATTTAAGCGTTCAAGGGATTGACCAGCGCTAAACCTACAACAGGGCAAAACGCATGGACCACGGATAAGAATTTTGGAAAACTGGGTAGAAAAATTTTGTTTGTTGCCCTGCCATTTGAAAAGATCGAGAAAAATTGCATGCCGAGGTGAAAGTGACGCGTGAACCGAACGTCACAGTCGTTTTATGACGTTTGGTTCACATGAGACGGTTCACATGAAACAGTTCACATGAGACAGTAGTTTTGTGACGTTCAGTTCACAGAAACAGATCAGATGAGATGAGACAGTAGTTTTGTGACGTTCAGTTCACAGAAACAGTTCAGATGAGACAGTAGTTTTGTGACGTTCAGTTCACATGAGACAGTACTTTTGTGACGTTCAGTTCACAGAAACAGTTCACATGAGACAGTAGTTTTGTCAAGTTCGGTTCACATGGAATTGTGACAAAAATTTTGCAATGAATGAACTTTTCACAAGCCTCGTGCAATTTCTAGCAAGTTTCGCTTCTTCACCAATCAGCAAATTATTTGTATCAAGAAGTAACGCCGATAAATCCTGGAGTCGCACCAACATCGAAACCGTAGCGATCCACAACGTTGTGAGAACAATTCATGCTGTCTCGTGACGAAGCATCTGAAACGTTATACCAGCGCAAACGGTACAGTTGTGAAGGATAAAACCAACCTAAAGAACTTTGCCCTCTCACAGCGTGTACTCGAATGCTGAAAGTATGTTATACCAGGGTTTTTTAAGGCGTTTTAGAGACCCAATTCGGGCCCCTAGAATCAGAGAAAATTATCATCGGGTTCCTAAAATCAGAGAAAATCGGGTCCCTACAGATCCATAGCGGGTACCTAACATTTTCCTTAAAAAAAACTGGTTATACACTTGCGTTTCATCAGTCTTGGATGTCTGCTTTGATGTTTGCATTGCACAGCACACTGTCGCATGAATCAATGCATCGCAGGTTCAGAAACAGGCCCGTAATCAAGGGGGCGAAGCCTCCCCTAGAAAATTTGTCGCTTCCCTGGAAAAATGTGTTAGATATAGTTTGAAACTATTGGACCGTTCAAAAATTTGGACACCTCTCAGAAAACTCTTCGCCCCTCCTGGTGTCCCAAGCTGGTGACGGGCCTGTTCAGAAATATCTCGAGATGATCGAAATTGGGGCTAAACAGACCAGCTTCCTATTTTTCCAGCATAAATCGCAGCATAAGAGACATTCTGCAAATGTGTTCTCTTTCCTCGCCATCTGCCCAGCACACTTTAATGGACTGACGTGGTTTCTGAGCTCTGACAGATAGCTATTTAAACTGGAAAGTTCTGGGAGGAGCGCCTACGCAAAGACTCAAAGCCAAAGCGGGGCGTAAAAAGACATGATGATAACAGCTCAGATAAATTTTGGATACGGTTATCAATTAATTTGCATTGCAATCTACACCGGTTGACTGATGAGTAATTGTGATATTAAGTTTGTATAAAATGTAACGTGAGTGTGACTAAACAAGGCCTATAGGACAGGGGTGGGCAAATAGCAGCTCGCGGGCCAAATGTGGCCGGCCACAGAGTTTTCAGTGGCCCGCGGAAGCATTCAGGAAATATGTTCAAATCTGAAATTAACCCAACTTAGTAACTTAACCAATGCTTGCTTCTATTTCAATTAGAAGGTACGGCCCTCCGCTGAATGCGGCCTTCTCAAAGTGGCCCACGAGCCAAATTAATTGCCCACTCCTGCTATAGGAGATATCGAATTACGTGAAGGTATGTACGAAGCATTGTTTCATTGCTGTATTACTGTGGTTCAAAACAGCTAACGCAGCTTTCACTCAGTATTTGCAAGCTGGTGCTGGTCACTGGCATGTGGCCGGAAAGGCCTGTGAGCAGGCATCTTTGGCTCTCTGTCGCGCGGTGCGATCCGCGACATGGATTCTCGAACGTGTTGTCGGTTGGCGGTTTTTCAGGCTTTTATTTTCCTGAGCTTGTCTATCGAACTTAAAGCTTTCGGCATTTTGCGCTTCTGGACATCTACGTCCTCGCAGATGGCTAATTGTTTGCAGTAATTGAAAATGCCGTATATGTTGGTGTTGATAAGCAAGAGACTAGACTGTAATACAAAGAAACTCACTGCCAAAGAACATTTCATACATTCTAGCTATGTCTTAATAGAAGTGACGCACTCGATGCACAAGCGTGCAGCTGTGAGGTGTAAACTCAAGGCTGAGTTATTGCGGTGACATGCAGAAACACCGAGGTTAAAATCAGTAGCAGTAAAGGGCGTATCTTAAAACTCTATTATTTAATCACAGATAAGGCAGTCCTGAGCAGTGTTATTAAGGTGTTTTGAGAGACCGTTGCTGTCTCTCAAAATTTTCCAACCGTCTCTCACAACACAGCAGAACCTCGTTCCACAGCCACCACCAAACGCACTAAAACCTCGCTTTATGACCATCCCGGTATTTAAATGAAATACTTGCGGTCTCTTAAAATTTATTAGCGGTCACCAAGGTCAAACCTTTAATAAAACCCTGCTCAAGAGCATTACGCCGCCTTATAACCGTTGTTGGGTCTGCAGTTTGGAAGTTTTGCAGTTTTGGGTAAACTGGAACACCCTTCAGCCATCACTGTTGCCAGGTTCATTCTGGCGCGGAGTGGTTGATCAAAATAAACATTTACAAGTGCAGAGTTGGCTGCTGTTCAATCATGCAATACAACAAGTCGAGTTATGGGAACCGATAGCCGGGTGGGAAATATTTTCCCACTCTTGCAACCCCTGAGCTGAACCTGACTCCAACGCATTGGCCACACCTTTCCTTGAAGTAACCTAGGGGGGTGCGAAGTGTGGTCTACTGATGAGCGAGGCAAGTCAGTGACCCCCTAGCCCTTGCACAGGCTGGCATAGGAAAATCTTTCAAAGCGATCACCCTCTTCCGCAGAGGTTCTGTCACCAGCAACGAAGGTGGCAAGGGGGGCACAATGCCCTGGGCACAGAATTTCCGGGGGCGTCGTGAAGTCCCAACAATGTCGCAAGTGCTTTCTTCAATACAGTACGTTTGCTTCGGAACGACCTCAGGTTCATCAAACATGGGGGCACCAAACTTGCTTCTTGTCCCGGGCGCCATCTGACCTCGGTACGCCCTTGTCTGCCACACTACCTCAATCGTTGCACGAACCTATCCAACTTCACTACTTGTGAACATTTTACGAAAAATGACAAGCTTGGCGCAAGTAATGAAATGTCGACGAGATCGTAAACTGAAATGCGGAATACAGTCACGTGTAGACGGCTGCCGCAGTTTCTCTTATACGACCGTCCACTGACCGTTAGCCCGTTCACAGGAAGGAAGAATGCCGGCCAGCAATTTTGAAAGCGAGGACACAGAAGTAGATTTACAGTTTCGGACGAAAATATTTAAGCGTGCAGTAAAACCAGTCTAGTCGCAAACCGGAACCCGCGCTGAAGAAGCATGCAGTTGGTCGGCATCGAGTTTTTGCAGACAAGCGCGCGAAACGGCGAGAAAAGGAATTCGGATGTTTGTAAAAAGGTTGATCGCGCTTATCGGTTTTAAAACAGTACAGGGGATAAGTTTCCTGCAAGACGCAAAATATTGCGTTTTTGATAATCATCAGACATAAGGCCGCGAAGCAGCTGCATGCAGATGGAGAAAATGTTGGAAAGTATTTGAAATGGGATGAGCGACTATGCCGCTAACTATGCCAGCTTAAGCTAAATACCAACGGGTACAGGAGATTTTCTTAGATAAATTCGGCGTGCAAAGGCTGAATCCGTGAGCTACAAAGCATCGGCCATCCGCCCTCGAGGACTGAAAGTCAATCATATTAATGGGAAAATAAAGATTTTATGTTGCTTTAAATGAAATGTAATATTGAAAGCCGAACACGTTGACGCGTTGCTGCGACACTGTTCAACCGTACTTTTCTGCTGCCGTGGGCGACGTAACAGGTTGTGACAGCTCCAGTACGGAGCTTCGCTGATACGGTTACCATGTCAGCAGCAGATATTGCTTCATGCCGCCCAGTGGAAAACCTGTACTATGTAAATGTTCACACAGGACCGTACGAATGTTGCGGGAGGTGCAGGCGGTCAAGTCGACAATCGCGCACACCGCCGCGTGCCCGAGACTGAGCGGTCAAAAAAAGCGCAAATTACGCAATCGGCTCTCCCTCAAGCGTCGCTCTGAACTTCGGTCGTTTTTTTCGATTTTGACCCGGGCGTCCGCACCTGGGAGCAGCTGTGCCCTGTCTGCTCCTGTTTGTCAGCTCACGAGTAAACACTGGCAAAGTTGTAGTTCATAACCGCTAGACAGGCCAGGATGGAAGCAAGCAAGCAAGCAGAGAGTGTGGTCTTTTTATGACAGGCTTTGCCCGTTGCGCAGTCCAATTGATCGCTGGCCCGACGGAGACTCGAGCGATTTGTGCGCGCATTTCGAAAGCGGAGCTCTGACCGCGTAGTCGCAGTCTGAGATGGGACAGAGGCAACCCAGTCAGTTGCAGCAACATCGAGCTGGTGTGCGACGCAGGGAGGGAGGGCGTGAAACTTGAAGGTCTAGAAAACGAGTTCAGGAAGAAACTTGCTGGTCACGGGTTTGGAGGCAAAAACGGTTTCTCCGCGAAATGATGTAAAGTTTTGACTCAGTTTGAAGCAGCTCTGTTTGCGTAGTTCGCGTCTGAAGCGTTTATACCATCCACGAAACGAAAATTACAAGCTTTATCAGCATCTAAGTGCTACGGCTAAATAAATCTCTTAGACAACCCGCGACAAAAAAAAACAAAATCTAGAAAAATACGTATAAATCTCAGTGTTGGTGTAAAAACGAGGAAGCAAATTTTCTGTAAGGTAAAACAAAACGAATGATAAAGTTTCAAAAAACACAAAATTTAATCTGCAGATTTTTAACAGTGTGATATCAACCTTAAGTAGAAATAAATCTGAAAGCAAAATCCAAAAATAAAACGGTACAAACTATTGATTTGACATTTGAAGAATTCCACTAACAATGCAATTTTTTGTTTTAATAATACAACGTCTGTTCGCAACTTATAAGAAACACTTAGTCACTCTTGACGATCACGACCTACAAAATCTAATGTGCAACTAGCCCAATTTATTTATTTAGGCTGTACTTGATACAAAACTATTTTCAAAATTTTCTTGCACATATATACAGGCCCTAGTACCTTTCACCGAAAATACGGAGGGATAACTTTAAACTTAATTGATTGATTTCATCGTTTTTGCAAAGTTGAGAATGTATTTATCAAAGATTTAATCTGCAGGAAGTTTGTTGTGATTACGTCAGGCAAAAGAAAATAGGCAATTGTTCTTCGTCTGGGCTGCAGGAAAGTGTTGCTTTTATCACAATAAAGCAATATTGTTAGTTTGAGGAAGGCTATTGGTGCAGACCGCGTGCATCGCTGTTTAAGCTGCAAGTCTTTTATCTTTTTGGTACAAATCCATTAAAATTTCCCCGTTTGCTCCACTAGTGAATCATCTGACACATTTCTCGCGTATGACGGCCATCCAGCTTGTGTATCAATGAATTTAGAGGATACCTCAGAAAATAATCCATTAGTTTCCAGTTCGTAAACGAATGATTAACGATTTTGACAACGTACTACTCGTGGATAAAGCAGTAGAAGGAATTTACGGTCGCAACCGATGAAAAGAGTCACAGTTAGGTTTACTATGGGTTAGCCAGGCCAGAATGTTTAATATTAAACCGCCATTGACGTTCGTCTTTCATTGATCATTGCTCTTTGTTTCCTTTTGACAGCGCCTATAGTTTTCTTGACAATGAATAATCTGGGCATTGTTCCATTTGTATTTCACGTGTACCTCGTGCTTGCGACGGACGCTGCGCACACACATCGAACCGAAAGTACAAATCGCGGCGGAACCGAACCTTTCTCTTCCGGCCAACCGCTGGCCGTCGTTCGATCGCGCAGCATAATCGACGGCGGTCGCGCCAAAATTCGAATACCAGGGAGCGACAAGCAAGCAAGTTTCGACGCCCCTCGAGAGGGAATTTACGGCTTTCGGGTGGAAAAGGTCGCGGGGCGAGAGCTGTCGCTTAACGTGACGCTTGATGCGACCGAGCTTGAGGTTTTGATCTTCGGTGGCAAACGATATCGGCGAACCAAGGAATACTATTTGTCCAAAGGCGAAAGGTGAGACGGTTGAGCTTGACTGGTGCAATGTTTCATGCATGCTACGAGAAATTCGGCAAATGTCAAAGTAAGCGTTTTTCGGCAGTGTAAGGACGAAGCAGCTCGGACAAACGTTAACGCGTGCCGAAGTGCAGGTCTAAAATCAACGTTTGTTTATTGCGAAGCGACAGCAAATGTGATCACTTTGCAAAACGCGGTTTTTCCAAGTACTGTATAATTTTTTTCTGTTTTCTCTTCCGACAAAGCGCAAAAAGCAGAGTGATTTGCAGTGATGCTTGCCTAGTTCTTAAAAAGCAATACGCGTGTGCGTATTAAGGCATGTGTCAGGCAATCTCCACAAACTGTGTTGTTCGTGCACTTTACCGATCTGCAAACAGAAACTTTAGACTATCAATCGAGGTCAGGTGTGCAGCCATCTTCATTCACAGACGCATACCGAAAAGTCAACGTGTCCAGGCTAAGTCATACAACGGCATGTCATTGCCGTCAACTGCGATGCGCTCACCAGGGCCACCATTACGAGACAATAAGCATAGCGACGGCAAATATTACCGGTGCGCGCGACCCATTTCAGCAAGCTGTCAATGTCGGTCGGCCATGGAATGCAAACAAGGCTCAGTAAATCTCTGCGATGATTGCGAAATTGCGCATTTCTCACTCAGCGCAGAATCAAACGAGCGTGCCGCGATCTCGTGCTGTCACATAGATAGGGGGCTTGTTCCCCCAAACGAAGCTTCAAGACCACCCCAAGATGAAATAGGAAACACTGTGAATCAGTAGAGTTTTTGTCGAATTTTAAAACGTCAGCCCCCCTGCACAAACGTAAAGCTCCCCTGTTGAAGACTTTCTGGCGATGATTGCTTGCTGTCACAAAGTCGATACGATGTGGTTGATCACCTGCATATTCCTCCAGTAATTCTTTACAAGGCATATCGGACACATCCTGCTTGGGTCTTGCAAAATCTCCAACTGGTACGACGAAATTAGACATGGCAAGTCTTATAACACAACCCCGTGGATGCGAGAACCAACTCCGACAGTCTTTGCTCCTGCAACAGCAGCGGGCAAGCGCTGGACCACAGTCGATCGTAGCAATCTGATCTAATTTGCAAAAGAGAATGCGATTGGCCGCGGTATTTAACGGCCTTGCTCGACTTATTAAAGGGCTTCTTTTCAAATCTGATCTAATAAGTGTAGCGGATGAGTTCACTTCGCTTTTAGTTCTTGTGCAAAAATGTGCCAGGGCTAAATGTCCGCATTTGAACTACGATCAAAAATCCGACATCTGACTGAGCCATTCCAAACGGTAAGAGTCGAAGTTATATTTCAAGGCTGAAATGTATGTTTCCCTTTACCCTTTCGGACGGAAAATTGGCATTTTCCTTGAACTTGTCACAAGTTATCACTTGTCACGAATGGGCATCTTACTTGAACTTATCACGAGTTAGCACGACGCACAGGTGCCCGCAGTTTATTGAAAGTCAAATTGCCGGTTATTTGATCACAAATATAGTTGCTCCTTTCTCATTCACAAAAAAAATAAATTTTGAATTTTCTTTACATCGCTTATTCATTCACAGTTCGAGCTGCGTCGCCCGTCCTTTCCGTTACGTTAAAGTTATGGTATTGTCCTTGCGCGTTGCGCAAATACCACCTTTTCTGGCCACCGGCCTGCCAATTTACAAAAAGCTTTTTTTTTCTTCGTGCGTGAAAGTGGTCCAAGCGAGCGTAACGAATGCGATCAAAATTGTAGAATCACGTTTCGTGTCATCGACCCGATGCCGAACTATGACGTCACAAACACACGAGGATCGTCAAGGCGTGCGGCGAAGAAAAGCAGCGCGGGTAAGTTTACGTTTAGTAAACGCGACTGTATATCACAGGCTGGAGGCTTTGGCGTACAACAGTGACAGCTGTGCTGAGCTACCCCGTTGCACAGAGGACGATGTTCGAATGAAATGTGTGAACTTTCGTTACGCAAACGATAAACAAGTTCTTTCATGAAGCGCGAAGGATTTCAAATGTGGAGAAGGTAACAATTAACCCAAGTAGTCGTGGGCAATCTACGTACAACACACTCAACTGCACAGGGCGTTTTTTGTATGAACCTGGAGTCTCGGCGCGCAAAGAGCCATGCAAACTGCCATTTTAAGATTTCCTTTAAATCTCTTCTTAAGCTGTGTACAAGAACGCAATCCTATTTTATGGGGCACGTATACACCAAACCGCTTGTTTGGCCAACAACGTCAAAGTAACCTTTACGGTTTGCGAACGAAGTAGGGCATAGTAGTGTTTTGTGAGTCCAGGGGCAATACAACGGGTATGTATGCACAGTTGCACAGTCTTTATCGGCCCAAACGAATTATTGTTAAATATGCAAAGCGATAAAACCTTAGAAGTCATAATTTAGATAAAACAGTTGGTGTTGATCGCAGCCTAACTGCCGTCACTTGCAGTCAAGCAAATCTTTAAAAACCTGGTATTGATCACAATGTGGTGGAAGCGATTAAATCAAACCGCCCACACTTTAAAAAAACGTAACACCTGCTGTAACTCCAGAAAGCGTTCAGTTTCGTGTATTCCCGACCTACAATCCAAATTTAAAATGCGACAGACAAAACANTTCTCCAAAAATCGCTTCGGGGAAAGTTTCGACGTGCGGAGTTTTAAGAAATGTGTATCACATGATCGGCATGAGCATATTTGTTGAGCTGTTCGTTTCCGTCACGCAGTAGCAGTGTGTGAGCTCCAGGAAGCTATCGACAAAGGCACAACTTACAGGAGGAAGCATGATTGATTTATCGGTCGGTCGAAAACAACGTCGGTGTTGGTCAAACAAGAGTCAGCCTCTGAAGTGCGATTGCGCAGAATTTTGACAGTACAGTGCGAAAGCCAAGATAACAACCTCTGCTGCTTTGCTGGCCGACTCGCCCTACTCTTTGATGTCGCAGTGTTCAAAAGAATGCAATCGAAGTTTAATTAGCGCTGCACATGAAGTACCCCGCGGAATACAACGGGGGGGTTGTCACCCCTGTAGCCAGCACGCGGAGACCCACTGACTGAAATTTCCCATATGAGTCTGCCCAGTAATGAACGTAAATAAAATCATAAAAATTGTTCGTTTATCTGGATGGCGTTATAAGTTTTGCAAGAAAAAATGCTTGCAGCAAGTTTCTCAGAGTTGAGCAGCGGAAAACGTCTGCGTAAGTTCGGTCGGTGATCGTGGGTTATCAGCAAAATATAGTGAGAAATAGACGCAGTGAGTCATTGAACGTGTCAAGACAAATTTCCTCGACTAAAACGGGGGGCGCAGAAATTGAGGGACCCAGCTAATCGTTCACATCTGGAGGTTCAGTTTTGATCAGAAGTAAGCCAAGAACAACGTTAGCAGCCGATTGCATGAAACTGCTAACTGGCGATACATGTGTCATTGAAACGAATCTTTTAGTCAGCCCAGTGGTTCTTAACCTGGGGTAAATTTATCTTCCAAGGGGGTAAATTTATTGAATTATAAATCGCAGTCTGTGTGAATTTAATTCTAAACCCTAAGATTTGGTTAATTTCATGTTTTCAATAAATGAGCACCACTGAGTGTATTTGGGGTAAATCTGGTAATCTTGTTCGATAAAAGGGTAAGATATGCGAAAAAGGATAAGAACCAGTGCTAGCCAGACTCGAACTTCTTGGGCTTGACACTCCAACCTCAATACTCCCAATCCATGCTCACACCTCCAACATGACAACGATCCGAAGTCATGCACATTGCACAGTGACAAACCCAACACCGAACTGAGGATTTCCTGCACGCGAGCCTCCAAGAATTAACATTCACAAGATCGCGTACGCGCGCGTGGAACGGCAGTGCCCCAAGTTTCCGCCCGCTGATCCGTCGACAAGCCGGCAGCAAAGCTACAAGGTCTCGGTGTCCGGCAGACTAAACAAATCCAAGCACGCAGCAAGATGAAGCGATGTCTGTCTGTTCCGGGAAAGATCGCGGCGCAAAACGTTTTTGAGAGGCGGCAGAACAGCTCACGCGCACATCTTTTAACAGCACAACTTTGAATGATGCTGTCACTTTTTGATTCGCTGCTACCACATGCATCAGCACCGCAGAATCGGGTCGTCACGTGGGTCGAATTCAAATGCAGTCACTCCCGGTTCGCGGCATCGCGCAATCGACGTCTGCGTTCTTTCGCCGTGGGCGATCAATACGTCATCGCCTGTCATCAGAAGACAGGGGAGCGCGGCGACGCTGTCTTCTGCGAAACTTGGTCTGCTTGCGAACGGCGACAATTGATCAGACCATCCGTTAACTGTTTTTCTGCCAAGGAGGGAGGATGCCCTGTCAGTGCACACAAGCCTGATCTGGTCAATGTCTGAAATAGTGACAAATACATGTCCGTTTCTGAAGACCCGGATCCGTTTTGAAGGAAGGCTTCTGTGAGATTTTCCGCGACAAAGCGACGGACACGTTCGGACACGTCTCTCGCTCCGGGCGCAACCCCCCTGTAATCCCGGACGCGCGCTCTCGCTTCGGAGCTTGGCGAGTCGCTCCTGTGTGACGCAATAATGAAACAAGCGAAGGTTTCGCTTGCAGCAGACTCGCTAAGCTGCTGACACGCAGTGTCCCCCCATCGTTCTAACCGGCGGCGCCGCCGCTGGGCAGTGGAACGTGGAAATGAAACGTGGAAACTTGTGGCGGCAGTGAAACGTGGAAACTTGTGGCGTGGAAACTTGTGGCGGCAGTGAAACGTGGAAACTTGTGGCGCGTCTAAGATACTAGTTAGACGCATGAGAAGAGCAGCAGGGGAACAATTTCCTGACAATAATCACTAAGCGAGGTCTTGTCCAGGTGCGATGCATTGTAGGGAACAGCTAAGCATTGGGGCGGCGAAACCTTTTTCAAAGTGGGGGCCACAAGTGCAAGTCAAAAAACTGTAGACAATTTTTTACGGTTTGAATTGGCAACTTTGACGTCACAAGCATTGGAATATGACGTCATTGATTTTTGTCAGCATGTCTAAGCAGTGCTTTACGAGCCCTCGACCACCCGCATCAATGCTACAGTGACTCGAACGCGTAAAAAACTAGTTGTCCTTATTAACTGCGTTACTTAAACTTATTCATGCAAAATTCGAAATTTAAAAGTGGAGGGGCCACCCCCCACCAGAAAGTGGGAGGCCTAGACCCATGCGGCCCCCGGTTCCGCCACCTATGCAGTTAATTGACATAACAACGACACGAAAAACTTATCAGACACTGCTCAGTATCAGTTCAAGTATTTGGTCTCCACAATTAAGGCGACGCAGTCGAATGCATCAGCAGTTTTTGTTTTTAATAAAAAATTAGC